>Ga0206860_10037_pt1 | contig 35555 bp, 27 predicted proteins | sample Alteio_BWOrgCont_44_FD_152624 | JGI IMG/M metagenome (GOLD analysis project Ga0206860, IMG submission 152624) | Enriched cells from forest soil in Barre Woods Harvard Forest LTER site, Petersham, Massachusetts, United States -... | ecosystem: Environmental > Terrestrial > Soil > Temperate forest >...
ATCAATGCCGGGAGGGCCAATACGAAAGGCTTCTTTATGTTTTGATACCAAATCTTTGCAAAATAAGAAACAATTAAGAGTTTTGTTAATAAAATCTGCGCAAGAATTGCTTAAACAAATTAGTGAAAATAGTGAAATTCAAGAATTTCTGAAGGAAAGACCATTTACTATAAAAAATGTGCAAATTATTATTTACAATCAAGATAGTAAAGGAAACAACGTATATGATCCTGAAATTTTAACAGCAAGAATATCTAATGCTAGCCTCATTTATAAAACTATTGATTCTCCTATTTCCTTTAGTCTTAAAAATAAATACGAAGAAACTTATGAAGAAGCTTTAGAAATTATTGAAAAATCTTAATCTAATTTAACCAAGCCTATTAAAAACAAATGCAAAAGATGATTTAAAAAACACTGCAACAGAAACTGCGATAAACGAGAAAAAGGTAATATTGTTACACTAATCTCCGATGGAGTAAAACTATGAAGATCGTTTTATCAATAATAATTTTATTGTTTTTTAGTGGCTGTGATCGAGAAAATAAAATGCCTGAATATCAATTGTCAAGAGGCGAAGAGCTTGTAAATAGCATTTTAGCTAATGCCGCTAAAAAAATTTATAAAGAATATAACATTAGACCTTGTGGGGTTGGTGTATCGATGCCGGGAGGGCCAATAAAGGAAGTTACTTTATGTTTTGATACCAAAAAGCCATATACAAAAATGCAACTAAGAATTTCATTAATAAAATTAGCGCAAGAATTACTTGAACAAATTAATGAAAATAATGAAATTCAAGAATTTCTGAAGGAAAGACCATTTACTATAAAAAATGTTGAAATAATAATTTATAATCATGATGAAAAAGGTCTTACTTTAAAAGATCCACAAATTTCAGTAGCTGGTATAGCTCAAGGTGTATTGGATTACAGTAGCATTGATCCCGAAGATGGATTTAGATACAAAAATGAATATGAAGAAACTTATGAAGAAGCTTTAGAAATTATTGAAAAATCTTAATCTAATTTAATCATGCCTATTAAAAACAAATGCAAAAGATGATTTAAAAAAAGATGGCAACAGAGTCGGTGCGCTAATTGCACAAAATGTGCAATAGCTTTTTGATAAAACCAAAACACTCAATTTGTTTTTGATAGCTTAAAAATTGAAAATAATTCTATAATTTTGAATTTCAATCGCTCTGTCTCTCATCTAAAACTTTATTAAGGAGGAATAATGCAAAGTAATTTCCTGTTAGTATATGTGCTATTTTTATGCATGTTCATCAATCCCTCTTTAGCAATGGCCGTTGAGGCATCTCAAGAGTCTTCTACAAATTTGCGCATTGTAGAGCTGTTGCCAAATCTTTGTTGCCCATTGGCTGTTAATCCGGGCATCCCTGCTGATTTTATCGCTATGTCCCCAAACGGAAACTTAGATCCCTATGATTGGATTTATTGGGGACCAAAAGAGGTTCTTAAGAGTTATTTTGAAAACCCAGCCTCCCTAAAAGTGCCACTCATAAGGGTAAAATTAAGTGCGAATGTAAATCAAACAGGTCCTGACACGTTTTGTGGTATGGAATCAATTAAAAAAATGGATAAAAAACGCAAGGGATTGGCTTTTTTTGAGAATAAATGGGGTGATTATCCAGTTTTGGCTATGAGAAAGAGAATAGATGGAAAATTGATTTATTTTGCCTGGGTGGGATTAAACGATCCAGAAGCGGGTTGGACCTTATTATTTAACCTTGTGTTTCCAGATGAAAAAGATCATCCCAATAATGATGATCGTAAACTTTGGGCTAATTTCCTCAAAGAAACCAGCCCTCTTAAAGATGAGGATTATTTTAAAGCCTGTGGGCAGGATTTACAGGAGGGATATACTCTTGTAAATGTAAGTGGGGCCAAATTGAAATTGCTTGCCGAAAAGAGACAGCTTGATGGAGCTTTACAAGTAGTGGTTATTCCAGCAAGTACTAATATTGAATTTAAGTATTGTGACATGATGGAATGTCTTATGGGTGCTAAATGGAAACACGGTCAGCCTCTAGTAAAGGTTTTTGGAGAAATAACTGTTAATAACCAAAACATAAAATCTACCACTAATTATGTCACATCCATTTTCTATAAAACAGTACCAGACTTTTCATTAAAGAAAGGTGATGATAAGAATGCTTTAATTTTTCAAAAAAAAATGCCGCAGAATGAAAAAGAGCTAAATTCAACATGTCAAAATTCCTAAAATAAGCCTACCTCAAAATTATCTCTAATGTTGTTATTGATAGACAATTTTTATTGTTTTTAATTATTTTTTTTGATACGATTATAATCAAATTATTTAAAAGTAAATGTTGGAGGAATTAATGGTACGTATCAACAAAATAGATGGGGCGATAGCGCCAATACATGTTTATGCACCTGAACTATCCTCAACAAATATACCACAATCTGTTACAAAGATTATTCCCGATAACAGTGCATCTAGCATTGCCAAAAGTACTAAAGCACGTACTGAGATTACTTGGTATATGGATTGTCCTGTTCTTCCACAACCATATGTAACCAGTGAAGGTATCGATAAAGCTAGCACACCTTTAAGTGCGCTGATTAAATTAGGCAGCCACGATGTCCAAAAAAAATTATTAGAGCGTTGGGCTCAATCAAATCGCGAAATTGAAGAATATATGCGACAACTTTTGCACTCGCCCGCTTACATACAACTACAAGAGTTGCGTAATAAAATTAATCAGGGTATTGACCCTGTTGCATCTTCGCAAGCTGCAGCAAGCTATGCCTATCATATGCCGATGGCAAATAACGCCGTTACCGATCTACAGACAAAGCATGTCGATGAAGATTTAGAAGTCAACGCAACTTCACCTGCAAGGCCCCGTTTTCCGCAGAGCTCAACAGCTGAATTAATGTTAGTACTAGGAGCTACGGCTTTAGGAGGTGCTGCTTTTGCCAGTGGTGTAATGTCAAAATTACCTACTTCGGCTGTGAGTCCCGATATTAGTGTTAAGATAGTAGAAAGCATGCAACATTTACAAGTGTTGCTACCACAAATTAAAATACAAGATTTGGTTCCTATCTTTAATTTAATGGTGACTGGCCCCATTTATTATCATTCATGGAATAATTCTATTAACCAGTTTAAAGCCAAAGAGCGCCGCTACACTGAAGTCGCACAAAATTACGCTAAAGATATATTAACTATCGTACAAGATGCTGAATTTATGACAGCTGTCATTGCCTGGCGCTTACCAGAAGCTGCTTCATTGTCCAAACAAGATTTACAACGCGTTGCAACAATAATGAATGTATTTTTAGCGGCCTCTGCCTTGGCTATGTTGTATGCTACTGATGTAGGCAAGGCCAACGGACAGCAGTTTGGTGGCTTAGAGCCTCAAGAATTACAAGCGCTGTTAATGGGTGAGTTGGCAATTAAAGATAGCCATTTGAGCAATGCTCTTATTGCCACTATTAGTACAGCCCTTGCCGATTTGCCAATAGTACAGCGACAAATGATCGTGCAACATTTGTTACACTACTTATCGGGCGCACAATCTTTAAATCCACTACTTAATCCCGTCAAAGTAATCGATGATGTATTGCTATCAGCTGTATTTCATGAATCGATTGCTAAAAAAATTAAAGTTTAAATCTAGATAAATTTATTTATAAAAATATTAGTTAATATAAAAAATTAAATATGGAAGTTTTGTATGGAAGTAAATTCAAATGGTAGTTTTCCGCCTAGCTGTAACTATTATTCATGTGATGGAAGTATCTCAAGTAGTAGTAGTTCTAGTAGTTCTAGCAGTAGTAGCTCAAGTAGCTCAAGTAGCAGTAGCTCAAGTAGCTCAAGTAGCTCAAGTAGCTCAAGTAGCTCAAGTAGCTCAAGCAGTAGTAGCTCAAGCAGTAGTAGCTCAAGCAGTAGTAGCTATGTTAGCCTCTCAAGTGTCCCTGATTATGAAATCATAGATAGAATCACTGTCTTTAATTTCTTAAGATATTATCCATCGGCATTGAATTGTGTAACCAATGATCTTATGCTTCAAGCTATCCATAATAATATGAATAAGTATGGCAGAGCTTTTAGAGCTATGGAACCTACATTAACACCTATTCTAACTGTAAAAAAAATATGTTTATTCTGTGGAAAAAAATTTTCCACTGAAGTCGAACAAGGTGATAATGAAGCCGAAAAAGGAGCCGAAGAAGGTGATCATGGTTACGGAGGTGTAGAGGTTAAACCATTACTTGAAACTACATTTCGTCCCCTGATTCCCGATTCGCCCATTCTATTAAGAACTTTAAGTTCTGAATTTGCTAGTGATAATAATTTGCTAAAATTATCTGTGGCCATCGGCTTATTTGCCGAGTCAATTTTCCGCGAAATAGCCTCAGTCTCTTTATCTTTAGGATTGCATATATATGCGCTATTGGATGAAAACAACGCCGCTTTATATAAAGTACGGCTGAATATTAATAGATATCGCCCTATTATGGCATTAATCAATTCAATCTTTTGATAAATTTTTTGCTCATATGCGAATATAAGAGCAAAAAAATTTAGCGATGAAAATGTCAAAAAAGGCAATTTTGACAAGCAAATTGAATTTCAAAAGAGGTAACTAATTTTGTTTCAAATAAAATTAGTTGCTTCTGGCCATTTCTTGAGGGCAAATAAAGTGGTCAGTAGTTTGCACATATCAAGATGATCCTGACACGCCATTAACTCACGCGCTGAATGCATCGATAACTGTGGGCAACCAATATCGACTGTGGGCATGCCGGTGAGGGAGGCGTGTAATGGTCCAATTGTACTGCCACAGGGAATATCATTACGGCTGACAAAATGTTGTAGATTTATATTGCATAATTGCGCGGCTTGATAGATAGGCAAAAATGAGCTTGCGTTAGTAGCATAACGATGCTGTGCATTATGTTTAATGGTTATTCCATTTCCTAATAGTACTTGATGCTGTTCATCATGTTTATTGGCATAGTTAGGATGTAGGGCATGTGCTAAATCAATAGAAATACAAGTTGATCTATTTAAAACGCTAAATAGCTCTGAGCGACTAGCCCCGTAGCTTGCAAGGATTCGCTCTATTATTTGCATAAAAAATGGTGAAAGCGCACCTTGAGTTGATTGAGAGCCAATTTCTTCATGATCCCAAAAAATTACCATTTTCAGTTCATCTTGCAGGGGCTCTGATTCTTGTAATAAAGCAGTAGTTGCGGCATGCACACTGGCTAAGCTGTCAATACGGAAGCCAGCTAACATAGATGGTGGATATCCCACGATACGGGCTTTTTCCAAGGGATAAGCAAAAAGATCGTACGCAATTAGTTTTTTAACAGGCCATTTTTGTTGTAATAATGTTTCTAAAAAAGTAGTTGTCTTATCATTCTCATTTATTGATGGGTCATTTAGAGAAGCTAATAAGAATAAATGTTCTTGTTTATTTAATAATAATCCTTGTTCATTGACTTGTCTATCAAGATGAATGGCTAATTGTGGAATCATAAAAGAGTGATCTTCAAGCCTTACCAAAGTTTCTTTGATTTGATCGCTCTGATCTTTAAAAATTATCCGACCCGCTAATCCTAAATCGCGATTAAGCCAAGATGTTAGTAAAGGTGCTCCGTATACCTCTACACCAAGCAGCACAGACTGATGCTTATGTACTTGGGTAAAATGTTTTAATTTTAAACATGGGCTATCCAAATGGGAGGCGTATAAGCGTAAGCGCTTTGGAGTTAAATGTGGCGTGATAAAGGCGCAAAGAGCCGAACCGTTATTATGCAAAACATAATGTTTACCTGGTTCAATTTGCATCCCCTTTTCTTCTGATAATTCTTGATAGTGCTTTTGGCAAAGCTTCTTTAGAAGATAATTGGTTGCATGTAAAGCGGTTGGGCAGAGATCTAAAAATGATATTAAATCTTTAATAATTGGCGATAAAGTCATTTTAATAATCCTTTTAAACCTGAACTTTGAGCTTGTGGATAGTTTTAACCCATCCACAATATAACTCATTGAAAGCTCTGTTTTTAACTTTTCGTTAATTGCTTTTCTTATAAGAGGGGATGTTAAATACTTGTTTTTTTTCTGCTCTATTTACTTCCTCTTCATCTTCTATTTCACTATCATCAAGTGGAATAGCTAAAGAATCAGTAGTGTCAATCTGATCGCGTAACATGATTTCATCTTTCTGTTTAGTATTTCCATCATTTTTTAAGTTGCTTACTGCTGCCTCTACACAAAAACCTGTTACAAATGCACTTAAACATGCTATCAAAATATATTTCATTGCTAATATCCTTATTTTTTTAGCAAAAATGATTAAATGAGGAATTTTGAGATTTTGAAAAATCAATTAATTCAAAATAATCTGCTTCTTCACCTACATTCTTGAGTGTTTTTTAATTTACATTTAGCACCATTCAAACAAATAGTCTTAAATTAACTAGCCTCTGCTCTTTGTCTGATTTGCCGTTAAACTGGCATTCATCAAACCTAAAGATTCCAGTATATGTTCATCCTGGATTTCCTGGTATAACGCTAAATCAGCAATAGTGCGTGCCACGCGTAAAATCCGATCACAGGCGCGTGCTGAGAAGTGCATAGCGTCCATGGCGTTTTGTAAGAGTCTCCAACCACTGCTTTTAAGAGTACAATGCAATTTCAAGTCGGCTGCGCTCAATTCAGCATTGGTTTTAGAGCTTTGAAAGCGCTGATGTTGTACTTGACGAGCATTGATTACTCTTTGTTGGATCTTATTTGAAGATTCAGAGGGTGGTTGTTGTAATAAGTCGCTATAGCGCGTTATAGAATCTACATCTACTTTGATATCTATACGATCAAGCAGTGGTCCTGAGAGTTTATTTTGATATCGCTGTATTTGCAATGGGCTATCTTTACAAGCTTTGTCAGGATGCCCTAAATAGCCACAAGGACAAGGATTCATAGCTGCTACAAACATTATATTAGTAGGAAAAGTAAAATTTCCATGCGCGCGACTAATGGTAACTTTGCGGTCTTCTAAAGGCTGCCTGAGTACTTCTAAAACAGAACGTGAAAACTCTGGCAATTCATCTAAAAATAGAATGCCATGATGTGCTAACGAGATTTCGCCAGGTCGGGGATTACTTCCACCACCAATTAAGCCAGCATAACTGATAGTATGATGCGGTTTACGAAAAGGTCTTTGCGTTAATAATGTTTGTTTTTCCGAAAGTAGCCCTGCAATGGAGTGAATGCGGGTGACTTCAAGTGCCTCTTGGATATTCATCGGTGGCATGATGCTAGGTAATGCTTTGGCCATTAATGTTTTACCGCAACCTGGCGGGCCACTCATAATTAAATTATGACCACCAGCGGCTGCAATTTCAAATGAGCGTTTAGCATGTAGTTGTCCTTTAATGGCACTAAAGTCTACTAATGGCTCCTGTGCGTTACCAAAAGCATCGATTTTTGTTTTGGTTGGTGTAAATTTGGCAGGTTCACGTACAAATTGAGCGGCTTCTTGTAAATCGGCAATACCATAAATATCGATATCCTGTACCAAGGCGGCCTCATCTGCATTACAGGCTGGTAATAAGACCCCTTTTTTTCCTTGTGCGCGTGCCAACATGGCAATGGCCAAAGCTCCTGCTAAGGGGCGCAAATGGCCACTGAGCGAAAGCTCTCCGACAATTAAATAATCAGTTAAGTTGATGTGTTCTTTTAACAAGCCTGATGAACGCATAAGTCCTAGCGCAATGGGCAAATCATACAATACGCCCTCTTTTTTGAGGTCGCCGGGGGCTAAGTTAACAGTTGAGTAAATGCTACCTAATGTAAAGCCGCTATTTTTTACAGCCGTTAAAACGCGATCTTTAGACTCACGCACAGCCGTATCAGGTAATCCGACGATAACCAACGTCAATTTATCTGACGTGGCAACATCCACCTCCACTTCAATTAGTACGGCTTCTAAGCCGATTAACGAGACACATTGTAGACGTGAAAGGGCCATAACTTAAAAACTCAGGTATATACTTTGTTAAAGCCGGTTTTCATATAAAAAAGAATTGTAAGGTAACTTAAAATTAATAGGTATATATATTTAATTTCTTTAATCAATAGTCAACTGCAGCTTAAAGCCATGAACAGATGGGACAATTAACTGGATTGTGCTGACGGGCTTTACAATACTGCCTTGCAAAAGTAATAATCTGTAAATGTAGTTTCGACCACTCACTTTCAGGAAAGATAGCTTTTAAATCTTTTTCAGTTTGCCAAACACTTTTGCCATTACTCAATTTCCAACGCATAGCACAGCGATGAATATGGGTATCCACTGGAAAAGCTGGTTGATCAAAGGCTTGCGCCATGACGACGGAAGCGGTCTTGTGCCCAATACCGGGCAAACTTTCTAAATCGGCAAAATTGTTTGGCACTATTCCATGATAATGATTCAATAATTTTTCCGATAACTGCCAAATAGCTTCCGATTTGCGCTTTGTTAAGCCACAGGGGCGAATAATATTGGCTATCTCTTCTACTGATAATTTTATCATTGCAGCTGGTGTACTGGCTTTAGCAAATAATAGAGGAGTTATTTTATTAACGCGCGCATCGGTACATTGTGCTGAAAGTAGCGTGGCGATCAATAGTGTGTAACTATCTTGATGCAACAACATAATTTGCGGGGCCGGATAAAGTTCATCTAAAATGCGCTTAATTTTATCTACGTTTTCTTTTGGTGGCATCAAATTAGCTTGCTTAAATGTTTATTCACTTACCTATGCAAAATTTAGAAAAAATGGCCGATAAAATGTCTTCGGTGATGTTTGTTCCTAAAATTTGACCCAATTCACTGAGTGCTTGACGCATATCAAAAGTCAAAAATTCTGGCGAAGTATTATTTAAAAGACCATTTTGTACAGCGCGCGCAGCTAGCGCTGCTTTGACTAGAGCTTCATGATGTCTTATATTGGTAATCATTACTTCATCTTTCGCTGGTGGGTGTGCTTGCCAGAGTATATCATCAATAATTTTATGTAATTTTGCCAATCCTGTACCATCTTTGGCCGATATAGTTATGGTAGCAGGAAAATGATCCAAATCTGGTGGTGATAAATGCGCTAGATCATTTTTATTCCATACAATAATAGTTTTATCTTTTGGTACCAGTTGCAGCAATTCTTGATCCGATGATGTTAGACCTGCTTGAATATCCAAAACTAGTAATATCAAATCCGCTGTTTGCATAGCTTGCTTTGAGCGCCGAATGCCTTCTTGTTCAATAATTTCAGCTGTCTCACGTATGCCTGCAGTATCGCTGATTTTTATATTCAAACCATTTAAGCGCATGTGATCTTCTAGTACGTCGCGTGTTGTACCTGCATATGGCGATACGATAGCTCGATCTTTGTCAAGCAAAGCATTCATCAGTGATGATTTGCCCACATTAGGCGATCCAACCAAGCATAAAGCTACGCCATCGTGCACAAGCCTGCCATTATGAAAAGAGGTGGCTAAGTTTTCCATCTGCACACAAATAATTTCCAAATCATCGCAAATCTGCTGCGCACTCGCAAATTCTAAATCTTCTTCGGGAAAATCTACCCATGCTTCAAGTATTGCTGCAGTTTGTGTAAGTGCTTGTTGAAATTGGGCTATAGAGCGGGATAATTTGCCTTGTAGTTGATTAGCTGAGGCGTCTAATGCCATTTCATTTTTAGCACCTATTAGTGCTTGGACAGCTTCGGCTTGTGCTAAATCAATTTTACCATTTAGAAAGGCACGCAATGTAAATTCACCGGGTGCTGCTGCCTGTGCTCCCGCGGCTAAAATTGTCTCAAAAACGCGTCGCGTGATAAGACGTCCACCATGGCAATGAATTTCTACCGTATTCTCTCCAGTATAAGAGCGCGGTGCTAGCATGACTAACAAAAGCACTTCATCTACTATGGTTCCATTGGCATCGCAAATTTTGCCAAAATGGGCTGTATGCGATTTATATTGATGGACCGGACCGGAAAAACATAGTGCAGCAACGTCAATTGCACATGCCCCAGAAATACGCACCATTGCCACCCCACCCTCTCCAGGTGCTGTGGCAATAGCGGCAATTGTTTCTTCATGACTGTAACTAGGATGGACAAATTCCATGCAAAAAGCTTACTCCATTATAATTCACGCGATAATGTACGTGTGTTACGTCCTGGAACACTCATCTCTGTCCCATCAGAGAAATGTACTGTACATGCTTCTTCATCGCCATTAAAAACAGTATAATGCCGTTTTTGATCATTTTTAAAAATAGCATATAATGCAGTATCCGCGCTGATAGTCTCATCAACACTACCCAATTGATTGATTGTATGTAACCAATGATATGTATGTGCTAACGTTTCACCAATTTCGGCCTCATAATTAGGGTGTTTGTTTAATTGCTCCAAAGCGCCTTTAGTATCGTATAGTGCCTGCATGCTCATATGAATATCGTTCCAGGCATTGCTTTGTTTTCCATTATTGTGCATGAAAGCTTGGTTGGCTTGTAAATAATTTTTATACCTTCCTAAATAAAGCATAGCGGGGGTGATTGGTAAAAAGTTTATTCCATGCAATTCCGAGACGCCACCATCCCACCAAATAGAGTAAGCACCCCCATTGGACCATAAAATTCCCAATGTATTAGGTTTATATGCACTTGGAAAGACAGCATGATCGACATCAAACCAATATTGGGGAATAACAGTAGTTAAGGTACTATATAGATAAATGCCCAGATCGCGTAGCCCAGCATTGCCAGTTACTGTACCCCACAAAACAATCGCCTGCGCAAAATTAATGCTTTCTGACGATGATTCTTCGTTATTACCTGCACCAAAACTAGCTGTCCCAGATGCCCAACAGTGACCAGCATATACATCAAAAGTGCGTAAGAAAGGAAAATGATTGTCGAGTCTATCATTATTGGCCACATCCTTAATCAATACCTCTACCATGCCACCCCATTGATCATGCTTAGCCCATTCCGGTTCATAGATAGCTACGATAGCTGCTGCCATAACGAAATAAGCATAGTGAAAGTGATGGTCATTTAACAATATATCACTGCCATAGCTAGCAGGATAACCAATCAAAGTATTCCAATTAGGATTATAGAAGAAGTGTTGTTTTTGCTTTCCTGAAAACCAATTTTGTAGGCGCTCTTTTACTTCCGCTAAAAATAAATCGCGCGCTTGCACGTGTTGTAGTTGCTCAGCGATGGGAATAAGATGTGCAATGCGACATAAGTTTTTACCCATCCAGTAAGTGTCAGTGCCATTTGAGCTGTTTTGCCAACGTGATTTTACAGGTTGCTGATATAGCTCATCGATAGCTTTATATAATAATTTAACATTATAGCCATCTATATCATCCTTGGCCACATCTGGTAAAAAAGGTAACGTCCCATAATAAGGTAGTGTTACAGTAAATTTAGTGCTCTGAATGGTTTTCATAACACCACGTGATGAGTTGTATTGAAATGGTAACAGCGTGGCATTACTGTGCATCCATTGATGGCGATATAACGCCACTATAGGTTTGTCAACATTGTTCTTAAGTGAACCAACTTCTTTTAAAATGGTTGAAATATTATAAGTTGTCTCTACTGATGATTGTGCGGCATTATAATGCCAATTAACAGTTGTATTTGTAATAAAGGCATAAGCATGTTGTCGGAAAAATTCTAGTGTTGCTGAGTTGGAATCTGGCATTATAGCGACTGAATAATAATCTTTACCTTTCAGATCTAGTTGTAATATTTGCTCTTTCACTACCCATTCAGTGCCAGCGGGTGCAAAAATACCATAATGATGACCATTGATGGTCAAACCGACAACCTCTTTTTGTTGGTACCATATTTGCGCTGAGCCAAGTAAATTGATTAGCACTGCTCCTTTAATATCCTTTACATATACAAATGGACTACCTGATGTCATTATGAGAGACATTTTTTGCTGTTGTTCTGATAAAGTAGCCGTAACGCTCCAATCCGAATAACTATCCACTTGTATATTAGCTTGTTGCAATTTTTGTAATCCTAAAAGTAGATCCGGACTGTGATGATAATGATATTCTTGCATTTTATGACCATGATGCGAAGTATGCATTTGTGAGACTGAGACTCGATCAGGGTAGCCTATTTCTAACCCTTGTGCCCGCGCTTTGAAAGAAAGTGGATGGGCGAATAGGTTTTCGGATTGCGCACTAAAATTGAAAGGCCAGATAAGTGAAGTCCACCATTTTGTAGTTTGCACTGGTTGCGAAAAAAACAAAGAGACACTTGGTTTGACAGATTGATGATGTTTATTCTCAGGACCCCTGCCGCTTGCTATAGTATCGGTGATGTAGCCACCTTTTCCTACTGGAATAAACGATGCATGCAAATCAATGCTATGCCAAATTAAAATAGCAAAGTAAGCCAAAAATTTTGTGATATGAAAAGGTGATATTTTTATCATAATAGTTTTTTATTCTCTCTGTAATTCTATCAGCGATTAAAAAAGTGTTCAAATGATGCATGATAGTTACAAATAATAAGCTTAATATTATATAAGCATCAATCTAAAAGAATTTGTTGCTGACTTTTAATCAGTGCTTAAAATCTGCTCCAAAAGCATCAATTTTTTCCATCAAAGCGAGTTTTGAAAGATCTCTAGTGCATCAATAGTGGATGGCTGATTTTATTTTTTGATTTTTTTCTCAAATAGGATAGTTCTTTGGAAGAGCTGCGCATTTGCTTTTGCAGTACATAAACAGGTTTATTATAATCGCCTTGAATAGATATAGTGAAAAGATCGATAATTTTAAAAATTAAGTTATACTGTTTCATGCGAATATGCACTGAGAGTCTTCCATCAAGATCTATCCAAGAGGGTGGACTAGCTTGCGCTAGATTAAATTTGGAACCTCTTCCATCGCTATAAACATCTTTAAAACGAGTCAAATAAAGGCGATTGTCAACCAGATCAAAATCAATTATTCCCTGTACCGGATTTAAAACGTGTGGATCAAGTCCTACTCGTAAAATAATTTCGGCAGGAATTGTCAAAAGGGGGTGGGTAGTTTTGCGTGTAATATTGTGAAAATATAGCTCTCCAGATCCTTCCCAAGTATTTAATGCCGTTAATTGACCGGTTAAATTGTGTAATTCTAAATACTTTATTTTTAAAGACGAGTACTTACTATGGTTAAACGTTGTTGATTCGGTCGTTTTTTGCAATGCTGCAGGATATAGATTATTGATCGATAGAAACGGAATACAAAATGACCAAGTTTGCTTTTGTTGATCATGCCAAGCTTTGCAGTATTTTATCTGCAAACAACCGGCCAAATCGGAGAGTGTGCAATTTGATAGTTCTATAAAGCCAGGCTGATAGAGGCAATGTGCATTGAATTTATCAAAACAATATCCCTGTAAAGTAATATTTTGACAACTCAAAATGCCTTTAAAAATAATTCTTTCTAAAATATCAGCGCCATACCACCCCAAATGTATTTTGAAAGTGCCTTGCAAGCTGCATAAAGTTTGTAGTTGACATTTTAAAATTGTAGTTGCTATGGCAGGTGTACAGATAGGTAAGGCTTCTTGCAGATCAAATGTTACTTTGCCACTTAATATCCCCGATTGTCCATTAGTTTCATCAGCATGTAGATCTACGTTACAGCCTGAAAATTGCCCTTGCACTGATGAAAATTGTAAAGGTAAACCAACATGATTTTTTAATGAGATTTTTAAAGGATGGGCAGTGTTACTGCCATCAAATAGTGAGCATGTTACTTTTTCATAAGGCCAGTCGCTTTGACCATAGACTCGATATGGATAACTTTCGCAGTAAGAATTAGCACAAAATAAAAGCCTTCCATCTTGCATTTCTAATACAATTTCTTTGAGAAGACGATCGTTACCATTAAATTGATAGGTGCCATCTTCTAGATATAATTTAAAGGATGTTTTTTCCTTATGCTGTAAAAATGATAGCTGTCCGGCAAGCAAATTTTGCAATTTTAGCTGCGCTAGTAACTCTTGTAAATAGCAAGGTAAGTTAAGATTTAGCTCGTCAATAATCTTTAAATGGCTTTGATTAATACTGAAACGACCTTCGTGACACTCTAATTGAGCTGTCGATGATCCTAAGTGCAGTTGCTTGAGAGTCATAAAATCACCCTCACTATCTTGTAGTGCAATATTTTGCAGCACAATGCCGTTAGTTTGATTAAAGCTTAGTTGAAAAGGTTGTTTAACATGAAAAGTTGATTTTCCGCACAGCACATTTGGTGCTATTATTTTTAAATCTAATGCTAATCCTTTTTCAGCAGAACCCAAATGCCAATCAATTTGTCCTTCAGCTTCTACAATTCCTCTCAATGGTTTGAAAGAGTTGCCAAACCATTCTTCAAGCATACTTAAATCTATTTTACAAAGATGAATAGCGCTTGTCAGCAAATATTGTTGCGGTGAATACAGAGCACTCAAGCCAATCATTAAAGTAGAGCCGTAATCTATCCCTTGATTAGTGCCATGGCCAATATCACGATCAATATCTGAGCTAATTCTGCGGTCGATTCCAAAAAAGGGAATTCGCCACTGATCGCCATCTTCGCTAAATTCTGCATAAGCGTGATAATCATCCCATTGCAGATGATCTAAAATCCATTTTTGTGTCTGTTTGCGACCGATAATTAAGGCATTGTGGCGACTAGAATCTGGTTGTAAAATATGCTTTCCCTCTATTTGAAAAGCATAACTGCGATCAGAAGGTTGGTAATGTATGTGTAAAGATCCATGTGCAAAAGTAGGTAAATGTGCTCTAAATTTTTCAATCATGGATTGCGAGAAACATAACAATCCTGTTTGTCCAAAACGTTGTGTTTCTTCTGCTAACAGACGGGCCAAATCAAAATGTGATTTACATTCAAGGGCAACTAGATCGGTCCAATTTTTAAAGCGACATTCCCAAAATTCTGGATAAAGGCAGCCAATGTGGGAGTGATTACAATCTAGCGCAATAGTTTGCGTATTGTCCATTTTAGTAAAGACTGAGCCGGCTAAACGCATTACTTCATCGGCTTGATCTTGTATGCTAACGTCAAACTCGATATTAGGATGAGTTAGATTACTTATACATAAATGATGTCCTGTCAACCACATATCTTTAACGTGATATGGTTTACCAACCAATACACTGCATTGCAAATCAGTAATGTTAATGTTTTGCTCTTGATGATCGTAATGAAAAAGGGCATCAATGCCTTTAAAGGCTATTTGAGAATCGTGCTTAAGGATGGTTCCATTCATCAGCACACCATTGAGATAACCTTTAATAAGGTTATTTTGTGGAGTGAAAAAAAAGTGCAATTGCATTCCTTCAGAACCTAGCGCTATATCGCCATCGATCTCGATTTCTTTTAAATCCGGTACATTGTCTAAATGTGCTAATAGACGTTGCAATTGTGCTGTTTTTCCAGTGGCATTTTGACATGTAATTATTAATTCAGAGCAGTTGTGGCACTGCTCAGAATAATCAAAAACCAACTGTCCTTCAAAATACATCCCCTCACACTGAGTTTCCAAAGAATCTATTTTAAGTTGTTCTGCTGTAATAGACACGTTGCCGTAGGAATTGTAAAACAGTAAATTTGATTTTTTGCATTTGTAAGAGGCATCCTGCAAAGAGAGTGTATTATGAAAGTTTTCATTATGAGAGTCTAGATGAACAACGCCACTTACTTTTTCCAAATTATTTGCATCTGTGGCCGGTGTTGTTAAGGAAAAGGAAGGATGTTCAATAATTAATCGATCAGTGCCATAATGAAGATCAAGTGCTCCATCGATTGATAGTTTAAAATCAGCGTAGGTATTTTCTAAATCATTTTTAAATTCAAAAATAGCAAAGTTAGGGTAATGTTTTGCTAAGGCCTCTTTAAAAGCATTGCAGCTGTGCGCATTTAATTTTGGAATAAATATTTTTAAATTTTGATGCGGTTGAAATGTTTGATAAAAAGTTATCTCAAGAGGTGATTGATCATTTTGGTGCTCTAAAAATAAAGTCCCTTCTGCAAGAAAATTATGGCTAATATCAACTTTACCATCTAATGACCAGGGTAAGATATGTTCTAATAGACAGCTGTGCCCGTAACCCTTTATTGTGGCCAGATTTTGATCGCTAATGATTACACAACTGCCTGATAATTCGTGCTTTATAAAATGTTTTTCATTTAAAATTTGATGCTGTATTACGGCTGGTTTAATTAAATCTAATTGACAAACAGTGCTTATTTTCTCAGCGTCTATCAGTTTATTAAATTGCAGAAGAGCATGTTCTAGATGGCATTTAGCTGCATTGAGGGGGCGATCTAGTATCAAATTTTCTACAAAAAGTTGCCCTTCGATTAGTGGTGCTTTATCCAACAACAAATCTATTTTAACATCACCCTGTAAGGTGCCTGAGGAAATGCCAATATCAAGTTGCGATTTACCAAATAGCTTCATTAATTTGTTTATATTAGCAATTTCAACATGACGACATTGCATGAGCCATCTGGTGTATTTACTATCGATAGATAGCTCTTGCTGCAGCGACAATTGATTTTGTGCATCATCTAACTTAGCATTAAAATTTAATTGAGCGAAGGTGATTTTATTAGCTGAGCCAACAAAATCAAATAGCAACGTTTGCTGCATATCCTCAAGATCCTTCCACTTGAGTTCCCCATCCAGCACTTTCAAGGTGGTGTTAATGCGTAACCATTGATTACCAGACTTTAAAAGCGATTTCAAGTTATTCCAAGCTGGTGTAGGCAAAGTTTTCAGATAGATGCGTGGTGATTGCGTAGTAATCAAAATATCTAAAGATCCCTCTTGCCAATTCCAGCTAGGCTTTATACTGAGAAGGTGTGTAGAAAACCACAGATTAGAATCTGTTCCAAGATTGGCATTTGTAAAGACAATTTGATTACTTTGTATTCCAAAGTCTTCATAGTTGAATTGACAATTTCCATAGGGATGGAAACAGCTATTCAAATATTTGGATACGAAATAAGGAATTGATTGGTAAGCTATCAACGCCATCACAATTGATGCTAAGCACAGACAAAGCATGCTTTTGATCAGACGGATAAACATAATATTTTTTCTCTAAAAAAAAGTAGAAGATGGATTTACATCAATAAATAGTTTCACTTGTCGAGGCAAAGGTTCTCTAGCTTGAATTGCGCTAATGGTAGGCGCTAAAATATACATTGTGGGGCCTCTCACTAAAAATTGATAACGATGGTGATCTTTCACTTTAGCATAACCACAAGGGATGACAGGATGCAACTGAAAATCATTTGGTAATGAATTTGTCAAAGCTGTATGAATTTTTTCCGCTATTATTTGTGTTTGTTCGCTATCTTTACCAGAAAAAACTAACTTTGCAATATGTTTATAGGGGCTATAGCCAAATAATTTTCTAACAGCAAGCTCTTGATTATAAAAACCTATATAATCTTGCTTCGCTGCATGTAAAATGGTGCTATTGTCAAGTAGCTGTGTTTGCAAAATGACATCACCAGCTTTTACACCGCGCCCTGCTCGTCCTGCTACTTGTGTAATTAATTGAAAAGCAATTTCCGAGGCGCGAAAATCTGGAATATTCAAACTAGCATCGGCATTGAGAATACCTACTAAAGTTACCTCGGGAAAATGGAGACCTTTAGCTACCATTTGAGTGCCGATTAAAACATCAGCTTTTCCAGATCCAAAATTTTTTAATAAATTCTCATGACTACCTTTGTGACGCGTAGTGTCAGCATCAAGGCGTATGGTACGAATGGAGGGAAAAATAGCATGCAAAGAACGTTCAACCTGCTCAGTACCAGCTCCGCGGAATTTTAAAGGGTTTTCTTGTTTGCATTTAGGGCAGGTATTTGGTGGTGGATAAATTTGATAATTACATAGATGACATGATAAACAATTTTCGCCAAAATGAAAAGTCATTGATATGTCACAATGAGCGCACTTGACTGTGTGTTGGCATGCTGCGCAATGCATCATGGTGTGATAACCGCGTCGATTGAGAAATAGAATTGTTTGTTCGCCTAGTTTCTGACGCTGTTCAATTTTAGTAAGAAGAAGATCAGAAAAATAGGTCTGTCGTTTTGCTTTTTCTATTTCTTTTTGCATGTCGACAATGGTAATTTGTGGCAATGTCGCGCAATCTGCACGTTTATGTAAAGTACTGAGCGTATACTTACCTTGTTGAGCATTGTAATAGCTTTCTAAACTGGGAGTAGCGCTGCCTAAAATAATGGTGCTGCCTGTTAATTTTGCACGCATAACAGCAACATCGCGTCCTTGGTAGCAAGGGTGGCGATCATTTTGTTTATAGGATTGATCATGCTCCTCATCAACAATAATTAATCCTAAATTGCTTAGCGGACTAAAAATAGCCGAGCGAGCTCCGATGACAATCTTGGCTTTGCCTGTATGAATGTTATGCCACTCATCATTGCGCTCCCCAGGACTAAGACGGCAATGCAAAATAGCTAATTTCTCATGAAAACGGCTACGAAAGCGCTCAATAGTTTGTTGAGTTAATGCTATCTCAGGCACTAACATCAAAGCCCCTTTATTTTGTTTTAGGGCATTATCAATGGCTTGTAAATAAACCTCTGTTTTTCCACTTCCTGTGATGCCGTATAATAAATGAACTTCAAAAATATTTTTTTCAAGACTGTTATTAATTTTAGCAAGTGCAGAGGCTTGCTCATCATTTAATGATTTTGGTTTTGTTTGAAAGTATTCCTCATCCACAAGAGGTGAACGGTCTATGCGAACAGACTCTAATTTTAAAAACCCATTTTTAACTAATGTTTGTACAGTACTACGCGAGCCTTTAGTTTTTTCAAGCAGCTCTGCTAGTAGCATCCCTTTTTTTACTGGTAACATTGCCTCTAATATATTTGCCTGGGCTGGTTTTTTTAAGCGTAGATTAGTGCATGCATTACATAGCTCTTCTCTACACTTAGCACGCAAAACAAATTGTTGATGTTTAAAGGCCATTCCTTTGCGGACTGTGGGAGGTAACAGCATGCTGAAAATTTCGCGCAAGGGTGAGCAATAATAACGAGACATCCACATGGCTAACTGCAATAGATCAGCACATAGGAGGGGTAGTTCTGTGGAAATTTCTTTGATTGGCTTTACGTTTTTGTAAAGACTATTATCTTTAATTTCAACAACATAACCAGCTGTCAATTTATTGCGCACCAATACTTTTACACGATGGCCACACTTTAATAGATTCTGTTGCTCAATAGTTATGCCATAGTCCAAGGCTTTGTCAATAGCAACATCTAAAACAATTGAGGCATAAGCTACAAATTGATTGTTATTCATTAGTGGAAGGTTATTTTAAGTGGTTACAAATGGCGCGCCACAATAACGATTTAAGTTGCGGACGGTGAAAATAATGTTCAATCTCATCAAGTAAAATTAAAGGAATAGCATTTAAAAAATATTGATCTGACCCTTCTTTTCTAAATAAATGTTTTAAGTTAATCTCATCGCGCAGTTGCTTACTAGATGCTATAATGAGACGTAATGTAGGGTCACTGATAAAATTTTCCCACCCATGTATTTGCTTGATGGTAACTGCACTAATCACTTGGGCTTGATGGCCATTTAATAATATGGCTTTGTTAATATTTTTTAAAAAAGATAAGGCATCGGTAGATTCGTCAAAAGTGATCAGGACAACTGGTGCTACGGCAGTCAGCTTACGCCAGCAATTTTTTATTTCGATAGCTTCTTTATCACTTGGAATCTGTTCATGGAGGGCTAAAACGGGCATTATTTTTTGAAGCAGTTGCCTAAATTGGCGATAGTTTTTGGGTTTGAATTCTCCTAATGGAACAAGATCAAAATGTTTAGCATGTTTTTCTGACAAGATCACTTCTTTTTTTGTCGGCACAACAGCGCTACTTTGATTTGAAGCAACTTTTAAAGGTGTCGATTGCACCTCTTTTAATGGTATTGATTTATTTTGAGATGGTGGCAGCGCGTTTTCCTCTGAAATTACTACTTTTGTTGTAGTTGATGATTGCCAATAAGCCTCAGGCATCTCTTTTCTGGTCGAGTTTGTATTGATTTTAGAAGGGTTATCTAAAGGCTTATCAGAGCTGTTTTTTGGTTGAAAAAAAGACAGATTTTCTTTATCGACCACTTTTTTGCTGCACGGGGAGTAATTGCGTGTTAAAAAAAGTTGTGATAGGTTGCACAATTCAAGATAAGCTGTTTTTAGATCTTTCATAACTTTAAAAATTGCAGTGTTGGCGTATGCTAGGCAATACAGATTCAAATCCTCTTTTACTATAGCGCTCAAGTAATAATGTCAGAATTTGCTGAATGGAAAAAGGGGATGCAAAATGTTGCTTAAGAAAATCTTTGCCATAAATTTCTATTAAAATTTCTTTATGTCTCATTAAACAAAAAATCACATTTTCATTATCCCAATAGCCATGAAAGATTTTAGGGAAAAAAATTGTTAGTTGATTAAAATAATTCCAAAATAAAGAAAATTCCGTCTGCCCATATGAATTAATTTTCGAGTTTTTTAATAGCTGTTTTTCTTTGAATAATTCAATAATATGTAACACAGACAGCACTAATTGAGAAACTATATTATAGAGATTTTGATAAACAAAGTTTTCGTATCCAATGTTATTTACAATTTGCTCGCAATAGATTTTTAATTTTTTTAGTGAATTATTATGATTAATGGATGAAAAAAATAAAATTGGAAAAGTAGTGTGCTCGTTAACCAAAAAATTAAACAAAGGCAGAATATTATCTGTGCAACAATTTTCGTTAGTAGTTAGAGATTTAATTTTGGTAGTAACTTGGAAATTTTCAATAAAAGCTACTAGAGCTAATTGTAACAGAATGGCATTATCATTGCCGTAAGGTGCTGCTAAGGAATTTGTCAAAGTATTCACAGACATTCCTTGCCTTCAATAATAATTTACAAAAAAATTTAAGAAGCTTTTGTAGAATTCAACGGAATTTTACAAAAGCTTCAACGTCTTAATTTTTTATCAACAAAGCCTTAAATCAACTTTTTTTGTTGGTATTGGCTTTTGATGATGGAGCATTATTAGACTTAGTTGGCTGCTGCTTTTGATTAGCACCTGGCTTTTGTGGAGTTTGTGGTTGCTTCTTATCCATGATAACCTCCCCTTAAAGGTGATTTTTTAATGTTTCGTTGCGCTGCTTTAAAATAAAATCCATTTTTTTTATCCCAAGCTCAACAACTAATCCATCAAGTGTTTTTGATGAACACACACTATCTATTCACTGTTCGCACATCGTTTGTCAATAAAAAAGTTTTATAATTAACAAAAATTTATCAATAAGGGAGTGAATTTCATAAATCAAAGCATTGCGTTACCAGAAAACTATTAAGCTCAGCAATCAATTAACAATCTTTACATGCCAATAATTGGCTTTCATTTTCATCTTTAGAAGGTTGTTCGCAAGCTACAGCATTGTCAGATTCAGAAATAGAATCAGCTTGTTCTGGTTTATTTTCTTCGCAAACTAACAGAAGTTCTTCGCTTTTCTCTGTTTGTGTTTCTTCTGCTTGTAAAGCAAAAGAACTAGCTGTTGCTAAAAATAAAAATGCTAAGAGTTTGTTTAACATAAATAGCTCCATGATTTATTCTAGACTTCTTACATGGTTGCATTTGCCTGTCAAAATTGACTTTTTGACATCTTTAATGCTAAATTTTTTTCAGCCATATGCTTACATATGCCTTAAAAATTTATAAATAAATCTATTCAAAAAACATCGATTTTTACAAGTAAAGCCAGTTATGCCAGAAGTCTATTGATTAATGATTACATTTTTCTACAAAACGGCTTAAAAAGCTTACGTCAGTTTAAATACGCATTAATAAAAAGTCAAACCAAATAAATGGCTTGAAAAAAGTGCCATCTAAAAGATTTTAGAGATGCATTGTTTATATAAGTGCGTATTGCCTGTGGTGATAGATGTGAAAATTTCACTATCTCTGCATCGCTTAAACGATATAATAAATGTTTGGCCTTTTTCTTATCCTCTAATAATAAGTTCAATTTATATAGACATTTTTTGTATGTATAATGGCGATAAGCAAGGCGCACACCGGCCAAGGTAATTAATAAAAAAGGGATGCTATGCAGCCATATGAAGAGATGCCAAAAATCTAAATATTCCAGTGATATGAATAAAAAAAGATCTACGCCGACCAATGCACTCAATGTAATTATAAAAAAGACACTTTCTCTTGCAGATTCCACAATGGGACCTAAAGCTTGACGCCACCATTTTTTGGAAGTTTGATAGGCAAATAATTCTTCGAATTTAGATTCTGGGTAGGCCATACGACCAATATGTGCTAATTCATGAGTGACTATTTCGGTGCGATTATAGATACCCAAATAATTAGATCTTTTGTAAAAAGAACCCCTTAATTGAATAAAAGCAGCTAATGGTGCACTATCACTTGTTTTAAAAATCCATGCACAACCACCGTGCCAGGGCATCAGTTGATAATTGCTGCAGCAAACGAGGACCCACTGGGGGTAAATGCCATACAATTTTTCAGTTACTGACCAGGCTTCCTGTAGCAGATGAGGACTTAATTCATTTTTATTCTCAAACAATACTGGTATCTCTGCAAAATCTAAATTTTTTTTTAAATGCAGGCAATAATCTATTCGAGCAACAAATTGAGCCTCTGATTCATCTAAACCTGGAAAAAAGCCTTGCCTATTCCAAAGCTGCCAATTTTGCACATCACCCTTTGTACAGGCATGATAGTTCATTTTTAGTTTATTAGACCTCTCTTCAAATTATGCGGTAAGGTGAGTTAAAAAGAGAACTATTTCAATAGCTCGTTAATATGTCTGTGTAGACAATTTTTCACAATATCTATCATTTCAATTTTAGAAGGACATACAAAGCTTGGCAGAGCAAAATCTTCACTTGCAACTTCTAGCAACCCTAATTGTATTGCAAGATCATAATCCTCAGCCAATATTGCTTTTACTAGTAACATAGTAGGCACGGAAAGTGGCATATATTGATCATATATTGATCCATCTATAAAGGCCCTTTTTTCACCATGTTGATTGGTAGTAAAATCATAAGTTTTATCATTGTGTTCATGACCTGAGAGATAGGCACCGCTAGAGGTATATTTATTTTTGCCTAAACGGAAAAAATGTAAAAATTCACGAGATTGATTTTCTTCAATAGCGCAAAAAACGACATCATTAAATGCCATAAAGTCAGCGTCGTTTACTTGTAATCCTGTAAGAGGGTCGCCAGAAAGTAATCGTACGTGTCCTTGTTGAATTCTGCCGTTCATTAAATCAGATATTGGGTAACCTTGACGAGTGCGATAATAGCCAATTTTATTTTCTAAAATAGCGGGACCGGCAATGCTGATTACCTGAGAAACAAAATATTTACCATGTGTTAAAAAATATCCAATCGCTACAACATCACGCGCCGTTAATGTCCAGACAATATCATCAGCGGATTTAATTGGATCTATTTTTTGAATATGCAGTGAATGATTAGCGATAGGGTGCATGCCTTCAGCTGTGTGAATGTGCACATTTTTAGCGTTAATAAATGCTTGATTATCTGTATGGCTGCGACATACCAAGTGAACATTGCCATTAGACAATTTAGCTAAAGCATCCAGCCCTACTTGAAATTCTTTTTCATATCCAAGAACTTGCAGCTCTGCAGGAGGGGTTAATGGTGCCGATTCAATTGCTTTTATAAAGATAGAGCGGGGTTGTTTAGCACTATTTGCCAACGAGTTGAAGGGCCGTTGTCTAATATGGGCAAATAAACCGCCCCGTTTTAGATGGTCAAGTAAATCGGTATTGGAGATGTTTTGTAAGGAAATTTTTGGAAATTCCATAATTTCCTCTTGAGAAGCAACCTCAATAACAATATCTAATAGTCTTCGTTTAACGCCGCGGCGAATCTCGTGCACAATTCCGCAGGCTGGGGAGACTAAAAAACGACCTGGAAGAGCCTGATCTTCTAACAGCGGCTGCCCTAACTGAACTTTGTCTTCCAAGCGAACTAATAATTTAAAGGCTACCTCACTGAAATGGCGTAAATTTAAGCTAATATAACGAGGCTTTGATAACTCTACTGGATTGCCCCATTTAGTTGGTTGTCCTTTAATAGGAATGTCAAGACCTTCTTTAATTTTGATTTGCGCCATAACAACCTTATTTAACTTTTTATTAAAATTTTTTTAACTTTTGGCATTGATATGCTCTCATAGCTCTTGCTTGTGCTCGTTTGGTAAAGGTGGTTTAGGTGAAGATAAACCGCTCCCTGAGTCGATAACGCGAATTTTAGCTTTGCCAAGTACTCCATGAATTTGTAGCCAATGGGGAAAATAAGCATTTCCAGATTGTGGTGTATAAATTTCAATAGTTTTTCCAGATAACTCGCTTGCATCGCGAGGCCATTTGGTACGCCAGGCATCAAAGAGTGTGCCAGGAATACGCGATCCTTCTACAATCATTTGTGGCTGCCAAATTGCACGCATATCAAACTCATTATCAACTTTAGGACCTATTTTTTTGCGCATGTTTTCTGGTATTTTGATCAATTTAAGGTTAAGTAATTTTGATAGAAAATTATCATTGTCAGGAATTTCATACCAATTTTGTTTACTAAAAGAATAGTAGCGAATCATTTTAGCTGTTTTTAAGTCAATCTCATACATCACCCAATTCGTATGGCCCGGTGCATTCAGACGCACCCACTCTTTCCAGCTAAAATCAGCAGACCGTTTAATCTCTGGAGTCGAAATTTCCTCAACGGTCAATAAATTATCGCGTTGTTGACGAATGTGCATAACGGTATTGGTATTATTGAAAGCAATAACAATATAATCACCGGGATTAGCTTTATATAGATTATCGCGCAAATATAAATCTTGCGCAAATACACTACACTGGGCAAATACACAATAACTTATAAATAACTTCAACGACCAAATCCATTTAATTATCATATTTTTTCCGGCATAAAAATAAGAATTAAGTTGCATAGCTAAAAAAACTCATGTTTTTAAGATTATGCTAACTTACTTTTTGAATTATTTAAAACTCAAAATGCAGGTTAGCAGCCTAAATAGACTTTTTTGGGGGGGAATGAGAATATTCAATTCTAGTTTCTAATTTTTTTGCTTTTTTACTTTAGTCAAAAGGGTAAAAAATTAGAAACTTAGGGTTATTTTTAGTTGTTTACCTAAGTTTTTAATGCCCTAAGCCGCTGCAAAAGGGCTGATTGGGCAAATTCTTGCTGATAAGCGGCAATGATCTTTTCTAATCCATGTTGCATTTGATCCATTTGAGCATAGAGCTCTGTCTTTAGTTGCTCTCTATTAGATTCCAATTCTTCAAGAAGTTCTGTTTGTTGCATTCTTCTTATTTTTTGCCTACTATCACTTTCAAGAACAGCTATTTTACGTGCTACAGTAGCAAAAGTTTGTTCGATTTTCTCTACTACATCCTCAAACGTCGATTCATTTTCAGCGAGGCTGGCTGCATCAAACAAACTGTTTGTTTGCGATAGCGCATCACAACAATTTATAATCAGTTTACGTCCACTATCATTTCGATAACCGCTAATCTCAGCGATATTGATTTTTAGATTGCGATGCGCTGATGCTTGCTCCTGGATCATTTTTTCGCGTTCGCTTAGTACTAAAGATAAGGCTTGGGCAATTTGATTTTTGATAGCATGGTCATCATTTCCAAGACCATTATGTATTTCTTTGAGGTTGTGTATCATCTGATGATAAACTTTAGCATCAACATTGATTTGTTCTTTTAGAGTGGTCAGTTTTTCAAAAAAAACTTTAAAATTTCCAAATGCCTGATCATTGAAAACTTCATTCATTTTATTTAATTCTTCGCATTTTTTCATTAATTGCGCAGCAAAAACTTGGCAAGCATCTCCTACCAATGTTACTAAATCTATAGGTGTAGCTATGTCATCTAAATTTAATTGTTCTTCGACAGATGGAAGATTGTTGTAAATCTCTTGCATTTGAACGACTGCTTGCTCGATAACGGGATTAGGTTTAGGTATTAAATCCTTTAATTGTTGTATAAGGGTAGTTTCTTGTGGATATTTGATCGCATAGAATGCAATGATATTTTTTAATCCTACGATCATCTGCTTCATCAGTCTATGTGTCTCCAATTTTGCTTGCGCTCTTTCAGATTCAAATTCTCGATAATCAGAAGATCTTTTTGTTTTTTTCTTATATTCTTTAGTAAATGAACCTTCGTTTTCATAACTAGCCATTTTTTTTGTAATGGCTGCAAATGTCTCTTCTATTTGTTTTACTATAGCGCTAAAAGTTGGCTGGTTTTGGGTATGATTTTGATCAGCAAAAAGAGGATTGAGTTGCTCCAAGGCACCAGCGGGATTAATTATCAATTCTTTATTTTGAAATTCGCTAATGACAGTGCTGTTTATCATAATATTAGCTGAGGCACACTCATTTTTTAACAATTTTATTAGTTTTTCGAGCTGATTTTTGGTAATCAGATCCTCATTCCCTAGTTCATTATAAGCATTTTGCAAAGCATTTAACATTTTATGATAAACTGCCGCATCGATCTCTATTTCTTTTACAAGCTCAATCACTCTATCATAAAGTAATTTAAAGTTATTCAACTTACCATGGTTATAGTCGAGATGGAGTTGATTGATTTCTAGACATTTATCTGTAAAATTTTCTGTAAAAACTTTATAAGTACGCTCAATTGCACCAATCAATTCTGTACTCATGTTTATATTTTCTAAATTTAATTCATTATTATTAACTAGATTGTAAAGTTCTTTAAGTTTAGCTAATGCTTTATCTGAGACTTGGTTAACTTTTTCTATATCAGGTGTGTTTTGCTGCTGGTGAGAAACGATATGTCCAAACCACGTTTTAATAGTGGTAAAAATTGATACAAGCGAATCTCTTATATAACCTATACAATTTGAAATCATATAAAAGCACTCCCTAATAAATATTCTCTTAAAAACCTAATTATAGCACTAATTAAACATATTTATCAATAGAAGTATAATAGGCTGAAAATAAAATAAATATTAACAACAATTTAATTAATAAAATATTTACTTGTTTTTAAAGCCGCGAAATAGACTTCTTTCGAGATAAGTCTAATATGCTTAAATTTATGAAAAATAACTGGTACTACCTAAGAAAAATTTATTGGCGAATCTCAAACTCTAATTTCCAGCGTCGACCATCATCTGCCACACACCAGAGTTCTAAAGCTCCTAATTCTGTGACTTTTGAGGTAAGATGAACCCATACTGTTTTACCTTCGATCTCTTGTTTGTCTAGAAGAGCTTCAATAGGTGATAACTCAGTTAATTCTTGTTTATAATTATGCACAACACAGCCGACTTCTGGAGAAGTACCGTCAGAAAGTAAAGCTGTTCCTCGACTAAAGAAACGAAAAGTGGCCGATTCTCCCACCACTAAAGCAAATTTTTGTTTTTCAAGTGTCCGCTCTTCACCCTCTTCCATGCCAAAGGGGACTATGCATACAGCACGAAGAGTCGGTTGTATTGAGGGTACAGCGGGCATCGCTTCTTCAACCCCTAAAAAATAACTACGGCTAGTACCGCTGCGTATGCGAATACCAGTACCCTGTCGTGCTATGCCATAATAGACTGCACCGCGGCTAACAGCATAGTCATAATCAGCTCCACTTAATTCTTTGACTTTTGGGGAGTGAAGAATTTGGGCCCAATTATTAAGCAGTGTTAAAAGTCGCTCTCGTAAAGCGGCAGCCTTAAATGTGCCGCCGTTGAAAAGAACTTTAGTGGGCAACATAAATTTTTCCATATCCGCAGTGTCTGTTTCTCCACTCAATGATAAAAATTTAGCCAGCTGGCAGGCAATCCGTGCATCCTGAGCATAGGGGAGGCCGATTTGCTGCATGCCCATTCTTTTTTGTGTTTTGGATCTTATCTCAGGGGAGACTAATGGAATAAAACCCTCTATCAAAGTGGCGTAAACTTCAGCATACGTTAGTTGTGTATGCAAAACATTAGCCATAAGACGGCTACTTCTCCCCAAGAGAGTGATTTCCACATTATCCGGTGGTTCTGTACTAAGCAAACGCTCTTTTGCATCTCGACATTGATGTATTAGCTCTTGCAGTTGCCAGCTATCGATTGTTACTCTATTTTGTTCTTCTAGTTTTTGCTTACATAGATAGGCTAAAGCTAAATCAAGATTGTCGCCACCAAGTAATAAATGATCGCCAACAGCCAATCTTTGAAGCTGTAAGGAGCCTTTATCTTCTTGCACACTAATTAGACTAAAATCGGTAGTACCCCCTCCAATATCTATTACAAGGACAACATCTCCCACTTGTAAGTACGTGCGCCAGTCAGTTTCATGTGTTTGTAGCCAAGCATAAAAAGCAGCTTGTGGCTCCTCTAATAAAATGACTTCTGGATAATTGGCATAGCGTGCAGCTTCTTGTACTAATTGTCTTGCACTTGGATCAAAAGAAGCTGGTACTGTAATCAATACCTGCTGTTTTATAAATGGGCTCTCAGGCATAGCATGATCCCATGCCGCTTGCAAATGTTTTAAAAGTTCTCCGCAAGAGTGCATTGGGCTCATCTGCAAAGATGGATCTTCGGCTGTGAGTGGGAGAAGTTTACTGCGCCGATCAACACCACTGTGACACAACCACGATTTAGCCGAAGAAATGAGGCGATTAGGTTGCTGTGCACCTCTTTGGCGTGCATATTCGCCAATTACATACGACTGCTCACTTTGCCACGGCAACTCTTTTGTTTTAGTCTTGAGCTCTTCTGCTAAAGGATAATAAATAAATGAGGGTAATATAAATTTTTTGTCATCAAATTGTTGCCCGCTAATTTGTGGAATATTACACAGCTCTATAGATGATGCCTCTAGCCTCTCTGTGTTGGTGGCATAAGAGAGTGTGCAATTAGTAGTTCCTAAATCAATGCCAATGATGTATGAAAGGGTTTCCATGTATTTTATCCTTCTTAACTCACCTTAAGCATAATTTGAAGAATGCTTTTAGTCTTTATGCGTAGTCTATTGCTAGGCCATGTCAAAAATTACTTGTTCAGATTAGTAAGGTGAGTTTTTAATTTCTACTTCGGCAGGGCAAATAATCTGTGCATTACCTTCTTGCATTACTTTTGGCAGAGAAAGTTTATGTGCTTTCCAACCTCTGTGCATCAGAGAACCGTTAAATGGTGGTGTGCCTTTGACATTACCGAAAACTTTGATTTCTTCTGCTTGGTAACCTCTAGGAACCTGAATTGTTGAGCCTTCAGGTTCATCTCTTAAAGGGCGAATAGTGATTAAATCTTCGATAATCTTTCCACAATCTTGATGTATTTTGCGTGCTACTGCACCAACTTGCGCATCAGAAAAAGGGGTTAGATCTTCTTTAATAAAATCGATAAAGCGGCCAGCTTGTTGCATTTGAAAAATTAAGCGCAAATGCGATTGATCTGGTGTACGAACACCTTTAGTCGTTGTTGGCACTTGCGTTAAAAAAATATGTGCTTGCTGAGGTTCTTTAAATGCTTTAATAAAAGCTTTAATAGCTAATGATAAGCGTGTAAACCACGATTCTTTTTTGTATTGAGTACTCATCTAAAAATAATACCTGTAGTTTAGTAAATTTAAGATTTAAGCTTCAGCTTTACATGCTTGCAATACAGAACATATTTGTCCAGTTTGTATTAAAATAGCTAAAATCAATACTCCGCCAAAAAAAACCAATAATCCCACTAATAAAGGTTTACCACCCCAAATACGAAATTCGTCAGGGAATTTAAGCTTATAACGCCCTATCCAGACCATTAACACCGGTATAATGCCATTAATAATGGTATCTCCTAATCCCCCAGAAATATCTAGAGCATTTACAAATACGCGTTCAAATTGTGCCAAAAAGAAGGCTGTAGGAACAATGATTAAGGCCCCTAAAATGATTTTTCCTTTGCCGTGACTATCGATCTTGAGACTATCGCCAAGGAAATCAAATAGTCCCAATGTCATTCCTAAAAATGAAGTTGCTAAAGCAAAAAAAGTGAAATATTCGCCCACCATTGCCAACCATTGATTAGAGACATGGGCTTGCATAAATTGAGTAACGGCCGTATCTGACTCCAAGGCTTCTATTAAACTATGCGGACCGGTAAGAGGGATAATCCCCAATATGACCCCTTGCCAGAATAAATAAACAATAAAGGTAAGTGTTGTTCCACCAATAATGGCTATGCATAAAGCTTTGCTATTACGCTTTAAGTATGGTGTTAAGCTTGGTAGCATAGTTTGAAAACTAAAAGAGGTCAGAAACAATGGTATGGCTAAGTAGGACAAAGACCACTTTTGATGGTATAAAAATTCATTTTTGATCTCTGGAATGCCAGCCGCTATCAATGCTATATAGGCGGCAATCATAGCAATAAATAAGGTGCTATTTACTCTACTGACTAAACGATTACCACAAGTGATAACTATTCCTAATAAAAAAATAAAAAGAAAGCTTCCCCAGGTCTTAGCAATCGTAATGCCAAACCACTTGGCAAAAGCATAGCCAATTAAAACACCCCCCGCAGCTGCATAGGCAACAATAGATGCATAGCAAATAAATAAATAGACAACCCATGTAATGATTTTTCCAATGGGTCCCAAAATTGCCGAAGACATAGTGAGGATATGCGCCCCTGCATGCATCCATAAATTAACTTCTAAAAGTAAAAGGGCTGAAGCGGTCATAGCACACCAACAAATCACCATTATAAAAGTCGAAGGCAAAAAACCGCTAATACCGGCTGTGATTGGCAGTGCTAACATACCCCCACCAATGCAGGTACCTGCAATCAAACAAATTGCACTGAATATTTTAAACGCTTCATTGTCGGTTCGCTGCATTAATTTGAATCTCCTTATACAAACTATAAGCTGAGGTGCAATGTTAATTTATATTCACAAATATTTCAAACTAATTTTTTAATTTCTTTTTTTTATAAGATTAATAGATTGAATCAAGGCTACATTTGTAGTATATATTTGTGCGGTTGATTTTTGTAACAAAGCTAATCAAACAATTAATTTATTTATTACTTTACTAATTTATTTAGAGGTTTTTTATGCAAGTGGTAACAGCGGGTTCAAATTCTCTTTTTGATTTTCATAACAAACCTTTAATCAATATATTAGAGCAGATTAAGCAACCAGAGCAATTTGCTTTTTTTAAAAATAACCCTGATAAATTAATACAGTTAATGCAGCAACAAAATTTTGTACCAGATGCGCAATTTTTTGAAGAATTATTGCAATGGGGTATGCAAGAACATGCTGCTGATATATTTGCTTTTATGATAGCCATTGCTGATCTAACTAATTTAAAGACTATTAGTCAATTAGAGAACTTATCCACTGATGCCAAAAAAAGTAGCAACTTATATCAACTGCCTTTGGAAGAATCCACATCCTACGGCCTATTGGAAACGATTGAAAATAATTTAAAAAAAGTTTTCCAGGCACCGCTGCAATTTATTCCTTCATTATTAAATATTTTTCTTGGTGCTTTTGATTTATTAAATGCCCCCAAAAGATATATGAGTTTGTGGGACAAAAATGTGTTACTAGATGTAATTTACAAATTTTTTAAAATACCTTATCACCTAGCACAAACTATACAATCTATGTTTGTGGTAACAGCACGTGTATATTTGATAGGTGTGAGTGCTATTTTTACAAGCGGAGTGGCCTTTATTTTTTTTAAAACAGTTAATCCGCGACCATATGTTTTAGTTGGTTGCAATAGGGTGGATGGTAAAGAAACTAAAATAGGGCAACCTAAGGCCATCAAAGATATTATTGCCGCATTATTAATGGGATTAAATCCTGTTATTATTGGCCCTTCTGGTGAAGGAAAAACCAGCTTGGTTAAGTATTTAGTACAACTAAAAAATGAAGGTTGTTTACCTAAATTAATTGCCGATATGGATTTTCATGAATTAGATTGCATGGCTATGACCTCAAGCATGTCATTTGGTTGTGGTGAATTGCTAGCCAGTTTGCGTGAACAAACACGTGGACATGAAAATGGCCTATGCCTTGTTTTTGATGATATTTATGAATTATTGCGAAAAAGTGATGCTTATGGAGCATTGAAAGCTAATTTTTTGACCGATGAATTAGAGCGTCCGCGCTTTTTGGCCACTATGACGATTGATAATTATCAAGCCATGTTGAAGACAGATACTGATGGTTCGTTTGAGCGACGTTTTTTTCCAATTTTACTAAATGAAATGGATGTCTCACATAATCAGTCTTTTAACCAAGCTAATAAGAGTAGTAGATCTAGCAGCGCAATTCAAATTGGTAGTGAGGATGAACACGTTGAACTAGTATTAAATGAATTAATAAAACGAGAAGGTGGCCAGATACCTATTTGTGCAGAAGCTATAGCGCGCATACTTGAAATTTGCAAAGAAAATAAATCTTTTTTGACAAAAAATGGTGTTAATTCTAAAGCTATGCGCTTACTAGCTGTAGCCATTGGCTTGTGTAAATTTAGCTATGAATCTACTTTTTCAATCCAATTGCAAAAACTGCAGGCTAGCAAAAATTGTCAAATTAGTAGATTAAATAGAAGTGTTATTAGTCTTGCCGATGAGAATCAAATAGCATTAAACAATAAGATTAATAGACAAATTAATGAATTGGAAGAAGAATTGGCTCGTCAAAAAATAACGGTAGCACGAATTAATGACCTGCTAAGTCAATGTCACACTTTAAAAATTACTTATTTTAATTTGTCGCATGCATTAGCTAAAAATGTTACCTTGAGTGAAGCTGAGCAAAAAATGTATCTTTTATATAAGATATGTAACAACAAAATGAAAGCGTACGTGTCAAATTATATAGATAAGCATCACAGTGTGGATTTCCCTTTACAAGTAGATGTAGCATTAATTAATCACGTATTTGCACAACATATGCACATTCAAGAACGGCTTAATCCGCAAGTATAAAAAATGGCAAAAACTGGTGTATTATTGGTCAATTTGGGGACACCGCGCTCTCCCAATCCTGCTGATGTTTTTACTTTTTTAAATGAATTTTTGACCGATGCACGTGTAATGGATTTACCATGGCTCAAGCGTCAATGTTTGGTGCGTGGGCTGATAGTTCCAGCTCGTTATCGTCAATCTGCCGCTCAGTATAAACAATTATGGACAAAAGAAGGCTCTCCTATTATCGTGCACGGGCGTGCTGTGCAAAAAGAATTGCAAAATTTGTTGGGATCAGATTTTTGCATAGAGCTTGCTATGCGTTATCAAAATCCTTCGATTGCTCATACTTTAGATCTTTTGCAAAGTCAACATCTTACTAATTTGATAATTCTGCCCTTATTTCCACAATATGCTTCTGCCACTACGGGTTCGGTACATCAATGTGTGATGCAATATTTAAAAAATTGGGCGGTATTGCCTCGATTAGTATTCATTAATGAATACTGTACCCACGATGGTTTTATTAATGCTTTTGTGGAACGAGGCAAATCTTATGTGCAAGATCGTTATGACCATATCCTTTTCAGCTTTCATGGCTTACCGGAAAGTCACATAGAAAAAGCGGATTCATCAAAAAATTGTTTGAAGGAAGGGTGTTGTCAAAAACGTTCAGTGAGTAATTTTTTGTGTTACAAAGCACAGTGTAACGCCACAGCTCAAAAAATAGCGGAGCAATTAGATTTGCAAGCATCACACTATACCATATGTTTTCAATCGCGATTGGGTAAAAAACCTTGGATCCGCCCATATATAAGTGAGGTGTTGCAGCAATGTGCTGCCAGAGGGGATAAGCGCATATTAGTGTTTAGTCCTTCTTTTACCTGTGATTGTTTAGAAACGACCTGTGAAATAGAAATAGAATATGCACACTTGTTTAAAGAATGGGGCGGTAAAGAGTTGAAATTGGTGGAGGGGTTAAATAGCCATCCAAGTTGGATAGAGGCGCTGCGCTGTATGATTTTAGAGCAACTGTAGTATATGGAACAAACAGATTAGATGAAATGATAGAGCAAGGGTATAATCAAACCCTTGCTCTTGCGTATCATCGATTAATGAAGATTATAAAGAGCCGCGGTAATTAGAACGACCTGATCCGTAGCTTTCGCGTGGTTCTCTTCTTTCAGTATTGCGATCTCTTTCTTGAGCTAAGCTGATACGAAGAGGTCGGTCCACTAAGGTTTTACCGTTTAGTTCACGGATAGCTGTAGCAGCTGCATCGGCTTCAGCCATTTCGACAAATCCAAAACCTTTAGATTTTCCTGTCATTTGATCGATAACAATCTTGGCGCTGATAACTTGACCATATTGCTCAAAATGAGCTTTCAATTGCTCTTCTGTTGTTTTCCAAGATAGGTTACCAACAAATATTTTCTTCATAAAATTCTCCATAGAATATAAGTTAACAAGGGGTCTAATGCGTTTTTATTTGGTTCCCCTCGCTGCCAAATAAAAACAAATTGTGCATACACTGCGGTAATATGCTTTACGCATAGTGTAAAGAGCATTGGGGAAACAAAGGTATCTCTATTTGAGATCAAAAGAATTGAATCTAGCTTATGCCATTAGCCTGGATGGCTAACAACATTTTTACAAGCCTCAAAAGTATACATATGAACCTCTTTGCGCGACATCACTGCATGCGTAAAGGGTGTAAATCATTTAACCGTGAAATCACCTCAATAAAATGTACAGCCTCATTTTAGCATATCATCTATTTTTATCTACTAAAATCATTTCACAAAACAAAAAAAAGTATAGAAAAAGCCTTTATGAGCTTTTTAGATAGTTCTATTAAGTTTTAAGCTAGGGTGAGCATTTTTCACCCATTTTTTGTCCATAAAATGTGCAAGCATTGCTTATGCAGTTATATCTGCGACTTGTTTTTTTTAATTTGTTGTATAAAAAAGAAGATTTCTGTTATAAAACACTTTCTTCATGCTGGCATAGCTCAATTGGTAGAGCACCCGACTTGTAATCGGACGGTTGTGGGTTCAATTCCTACTGCCAGCATATTTTTTTGGGGGTGTCGCATAGTGGCAATTGCAAGGGACTGTAAATCCCTCGACTCACGTCTCCGTTGGTTCGAGTCCAACCGCCCCCAAATCACTTTCTAGAACATATTTCATCAAATAGTCTTGTTAGCTTAATTCCCATCATGGGACGCTAGTGGGACAGCATTAATTAGCTTCTCCCAACACTTTTTCTCTCTTAACTTCATATTCATTTATACTCTTTTCCTCCAAAATGATGGGATTTTTTCTCAGTGTTCCATGAGTGTCCCTATTTCATGTTTATAAATCGTAAATC
>Ga0206860_10038_pt1 | contig 35315 bp, 17 predicted proteins | sample Alteio_BWOrgCont_44_FD_152624 | JGI IMG/M metagenome (GOLD analysis project Ga0206860, IMG submission 152624) | Enriched cells from forest soil in Barre Woods Harvard Forest LTER site, Petersham, Massachusetts, United States -... | ecosystem: Environmental > Terrestrial > Soil > Temperate forest >...
GGAAACGGAATTTTAAATAATTTACTTTCCGGGGGCACAAATATCATAGCCACTGGCGGCTCGGCGAATTGGACATTGCTCGATAGTGGATCGTCAACCACTGTGCCGTGGGTTTTTTCCGTCAATAGCGGCACGTTCAATTTTGGCTCCGGTTCCAGCGCGCCGGTTTTGAGCACGACGACACCCAATAATGTACCCTCGGATAATCAAATCGGCACTGTTTCCGGCGCAACAGGTGTTTTTAATATGGCCGGCGGAATTTTGACGACGGCATCGCGGCTCAATACGGCGACGGCGCTTGATTCAACCGGCATTGTAAATCAGGTTGGCGGCACATTTAATCTCGGGAGCCAATTTCAAGGAGCAAACGGCGCCAATGCCGGTGAAATGTCGATTGTTAATCTGAGCGGCGGCGCGATGAATATTGCCAACGGCAGCGGACCGTTTTACGTGGCGAGCCGTGGCGATGGCGTTTTGAACCTGGGCAATTCCGCGTCGCTTAATTGTGGAACGCTGGACATGGCGCGAAATGCCGCCGGGAACACTATTAATTGCAGCGGCACAGTGAATTTGAACGGCGGCATACTGGCGGTAAATCGCGTGGGTACGGCCACGGCAAATGAGCAGACGGGAACAAGTTTTGGCCCGGGCGCCACGTTCAATTTTAACGGCGGCACATTAAAGGCGAAAAATAGTTCTGCAAATTTCTTTCAAGGCAGCACTGTTGCGCCGGTGATTCCTATTTCCGCCGTCGTCCAGAGCGGTGGCGCGGTCATTGACGACGGTGGCTTTGATATTTCATTTCTGGAACCATTGCAGCATGACAATTCGTCTGGCGGCTCGCCCGATGGCGGCTTGACCAAGGATGGTTCAGGCACATTAACTCTCGCTGCGGGCGCGACTTATACCGGCAACACCGTCGTCAACGCCGGCACGCTCGTCTTCGCAAATGATTTTGCATTCCCTCCCGGGGCTGCCGCAATCATGGCGATCAACAAGGCTACATCGCCCTCCAACGCAGTGATTCAGGTTGCAGGCGATTTGACTTTTGCCGGCACGCTAATCATCACGAATGCCGGCACGATTCCGTTTTCGCCGGGCGATACTTTTAAATTGTTCAGCGCGACAAACTATTTTGGCGTTTTCACGAACATTTCGCCGGCCAGCCCCGGGATCAGTCTCGCGTGGAACACGAATGGATTGACGAATGGAATATTGAGCGTGGTTTCATCTTCGGCCCAGGCACAAGTTTTTAATGTGAAGGCTTTTGGGGCGATCGGCGACGGCACAAATGTTGATAGCCCGGCCATTAACGCTGCGATCGCCGCGGCGGCCGCGGCCGGCGGCGGCACGGTGACGTTTCCAGCGGGAAATTATATTTCATGTTCAATCCACTTAACAAATAACGTTACGCTTTATTTGAGCAACAATGCCACAATCCTTGCCGCGAATACAAATCAGGGGAACTTTGATGCTGCGGAATCAAGTCCGTATTCGAGCTACCAGGATTATGGGCACACTCATTTTCACGACTCATTGATCTGGGGAGAGAATTTGACGAATGCAGGCATTATCGGCTCCGGTTCTATCAATGGGAATGGAAATTTGACTTCAGGAGATCCGGGTGCGGGCCAGGCGGACAAAGCGCTCACTCTTGTTATGTGCAGTAACGTGTGCGTGGCCGGCATCACCATCACGCGCGCCGGACATTTTGGAATTCTCGCGCAAGCCTGCACAAATATGTTCGTCGCGAACGCGCAGATTTTGAACGCCTACGCCAGCCAGCATCGCGACGCCTTTAATCTGATCGACAGTTCGGATGTCGTCGTCAGCAATTGCGTGATCCAAGGCAGTGATGACGCAATGGTCCTCAAAAGTGATTACGCTCTTGGGCGGGTGATTGGCGGACACGACATTCACATCATGGATTGCCAGATATTGTCCACGGAAAACAATGCCACGCAATTTGGCTCGGAAACCGTCGGGGATTTCAGCGATATCACCTGGTCCAACCTTACGCTCACGGCTGCCGGCAAGGCGGGTATTGGCATCACGTCGCAGGATGGTTCGGTGATTGACGGTGTGCGCTACGACAATGTCACGATGTCGAATTGTGCCTGCCCCATTTTTCTGAAATTGGATTATCGCACCACGGGCTCGCCGAATCCCTCCGTGGGCGCCATTCAAAATATCGTTGTGAATAACGTCACTGCGGTCGCTTCCACCTTTTACGGGCGCACGAACACTTCGACCATCAATGGATATTTTGACACCAATTTGTTGGTGGAAGTCCCCATTGAAAACATCACGTTCAGCAACGTGAATGTTTCCAACATGGGGGGAAATCCCGCATCGGCCATCACAAATTATCCGGTGGAAAATCAGGACTGGCAACCGCAAGACTTTGGCGAATGGCCTTCATATGGATGGTATGTGCGCTGGGCTGACAACATCGGCTTTACCAATTGCCAGGTTCATTTTGACAGCAACGACGACCGCCCCGCGGTGGTGGTGGATACGGCGACCAACATCTGGTTTGACAACTTCGTCGCCGATGTCGGCCAGGACAACACGAACTATGACATGGGTTTTTTGAATGCCACCAATTTTTCTGTCACTGCGGCCGTTGCGTCAGTTAATTCACCCCTGCCGGGCGCAGCGTTGCGAATTTCCTCCAGAACATTCGAGTTGCCGGCGGTCACAAATTTTTATTTTGAAGCCGAGTCCATTCCATTCGTTACGAACGGAGCGGTGGCTGTTGTTCAAACCGATGCCAATTCGAGCAACGGAAAATGGATGGCTCTGGAGGCGACAGCGACCAATAACAATTCTTACATCGAATACACCCTCTCGAACGTGCCGGCGGGGATCTATCAATTGAATTTGAAATATAAAGGCAACACCGAGCGCGGCATCATCACCCACACGGTGGATGGCGTTCCGCTCGACGACGCGCTCGACCAATACTCAGCCGATGAAACTTATCCCGAACTGAGCCTGGGGGTGTTTGTGTTTACAAATTCCGGCAGTCACACCGTGCGACAAACGGTCATTGGAAAGAATCCGGCGAACACGCAGGATCCCTGGGCGGCGGCGGACCGTTTTGCACTGTTGTCGGTGAATCTTCCAGTCCTGGGCAGTGTGTCTTTCTCGGAGACAAATCTTGTGGTGAGCGGCGCCGGCGGATTCACCGGCGGCAATTTTGTCGTTCTCATGACCACAAACCTGGCCTTGCCGTTGGACCAGTGGCAAAGGGTGGCGACCAATCCTTTTGGCGGCAACGGGAGTTTTAGTTTTACAAACCAATATTCCGCGCAACAACAGTTTTATCGGATTTTGTGTGAACCATGAATTATGAATTATTTCAGAACTATTTTTAGATTGTTTTTTCTATCAGCGCTGTGCTTTTGGGCGCCGCTGGTTTTTGCCCAAATCGGTGGAACCGGATGGACTCCGCTTCCAGTCGCTTTCAAAGTCCAGTCGCCGACCAACGTGCCGGAAAGCCAGCGCTATTTTTTCACCAACAATATTTTCCACTGTTTGACTTATAGCAACGATGGCGCGTTTTCCATCGGCAACACGACCTTGCCACGGACGGAACAGCGGTTTGATCCGGACTACACGAACGGCGAAATTCAATATCAAGCCACGCTCATGGCGCCCTCGAACGAAAACAGTTATTGCGTCTTCCAGATCCATACCGGCGACCTCCAGTCGCCGACCTACGGTTCCACGACGTTCATGGCGTTTTGGTTTACCAACTATGGCGGGTCGATTCACGATTACAGCGGCACGACGCTGGCCACCAATCTCGGCAACAAATGGTTTCAACTCAACGTGGACCACAGTCTGGTCACCCATACGATCCGTGTCTGGATAAATCAGAATCTGGTCTGGACACAGCAGGACAATGGCGCATCTGATTTTTATTTCAAGGATGGCGTCTATGAACAAGACCATAATCCGACTTACGAAATGGATACGTACATCACAAACACGATCAAAATGTGGGTCAGCCCGGGAACGAATCTACCGGCCATGACCAATTTTGCGTTTCAAGCCGTCTTACTGACGTATATGACTAATGGCGCTGTTGCTGCGGTGCAGAGCGACAGCAATGAACCTGGCGGCGAATGGCTGGAACTGGCCTCCACGGGCGTGGGCCAATATATTCAATACATCATTCCCGAGATTCCGGCCGGCACTTACGATTTGCAGATGCTCTACAAGCCGCATTATGACCGGGGCATCCTGTCGTTTGCGCTTGATGGCGCCGTCTTGGGGACGCTGGATCAATACCTGGCATCCTCGGCCACCCAGACCTATCCGACCCAGGATTGGGGCAACGTCACCTTTTCCACCAACGGTATTCATACCATCCAGTTGACGGTGACTGGCAAAAACGCGGCTTCTTCAAGCTATGCGCTTTCCGCCGCTGAATTTGTGTTCTCACTGGTTCAACCTCTGCCGCCTCTGCTCAACGCTGCTTTGGAGTATAGCAATGGTGTGGTACAACTGGGCGGCTCAGGTTACCCCGCTTTGCCTTATCGCGTGCAGGCCAGCACGAACATGGCTTCCACGAACTGGGTTACCATCGGCACCGCCACCGCCGACACCAACGGCGTGCTGATCTTCACAGACACGAACGCTGTCAGCGAGCCGGTGCAGTTTTATCGCCTTGTAACACCGTAATCCAAATTTTCAATCATGGCCCGTAAATCTCTGTTTTCCCACTGGCTGTGGCTGTTTTTTATTGTCCCGGTGAAATTCTGCGCCGGCCAATCTGCCCGAGTTCATTACAATACAAATCAACCCGGTCGATGCGGATTTTGGCCGGCAATTTTGCCTCCTCCAGTTGCAATAACACGTTTTAAGGATGCCTGCCTTGAACAAACGTTCAGTGCCCACCGTATGGGAAACTGTTTAAACTGACGCTTCCAAAATACCAAACGTGTTGTGACTCACGATTCTTCACTGTCCCGACGTAAATGGCTGGGGCTGGTCTCTCTGCCGACATTGACGGCCTCTATCGGCTCGGGCCTGCTGGCCGAAAACGCTTCTGCCGCCGATATGCCTGCCGGCGGCGCGGCCGGCAATGACCTCGGCGCCCGCGTCTATAATGTCCGCGATTTTGGCGCGACCGGCGACGGCAAGACGCTGGACACCGCCGCCGTGCAAGCGGCGATTGACGCCTGCCACAACGATCAGGGCGGCACGGTGCTGGTGCCGGCAGGCGTGTTCGTCATCGGCACAGTTGAGATGAAGAGCAATGTCACGCTGCGCATCACAGCAACGGGAAAATTGCTCGGTAGCGCCGACGGAAAACAATATCGCGCTGCCGAAGCGGTTCCACTTCGCGGCGACTCAACGCTTGGCGACGGCAATGTCGGACTTATTTTTGCTGTCAACGCAGTGAATATAACTATTGAAGGCCCGGGCATGATTGACGGCCAGGGGGCGCAATTTCGCGATCCGGTTCGTGGCACACCACCGCCATCCGGCCGTGGCGGCGATCAGCGTCCGTATCATTTATTATTCTACCGCTGCCAAAACCTTCGCATCCGGGACTTGGATTTAGTCGCCAGCGCATATCATTCCATCCGTATCATCCAGAGCCAATTTGTCTGGGCCAGCGGCTTGCACATTTATAATCGCGTCAACCACAACAACGACGGATTCCATTTCATTAGCAGCCAATACGTCCATGTGACCGACTGCGATGTGCAGTCCCAGGATGATGCCTGCGCACTTTTCGGCAGTTGCCAATTCGTGACCATCACGAATTCCACTTTCAGCACGCGTTGGTCCGTGTTCCGGTTTGGCGGTGGCACAGCGAGGAACATCACCATTTCCAACTGCGTCATTTACGAAGCTTACGGCTGCCCGATCAAAATGCACTGCGGCCCCGGCTCGCTATTCGAAGATATTTCGTTTTCCAACCTGGTGATGCATAATGTCACCGGCCCGATTTATATCGGCCTTACGCGGAGGCGCGGACAATCCGGATTGCCGGATGAACCGCCCGGAATTGTCCGCAACATTTCTTTCAACGCCATTCATGCGACCGTCGTCGAGCCGGTTCCATTGCCCAACGTTTCTTTTGGCAGCACTTATAATCCCGGAGAAATCCGGTCCTGTATCGCGCTTGACGGCATCGCGGGCGTGTTGACCAAAATAGATTTCAACGACGTGCATATCACTTTTCCAGGGGGTGGCACGCAGGAGCAGGCGGCCATGCGCGATGTGCCGGAGGGCGGCGGCGAATATTTTCAATCCGGCGTGCTGCCCGCTTACGCGTTGTTCGCGCGGAATGCCGGCGGCTTGACACTGCACAACGTTCGATTTGAAATCGCGGCATCCGATTTGCGCCCCGCTATCGTATTTGACGGTGTGCAGGACGTTTCCGCTGTCGGGCTCAACGTGCAGGGTGATGCGAAAGCTGAATCTGTTTTGCGATTTGCTAAAGTGCGGGATGCTATGTTCACCGCCACTCGATTGCTGACACCTGCGGACGTTTTTCTCCAGGTTGAAGGAACGGACAACGGAGGCATCATCATGGACGGCGGCGATTTCTCGAAAGCCGCAACGGCGATGGCGTTCAAGGCCGGCGCGAACGAAAAGGCCGTTCAATTACGCACCTGAACATCGTGCCAGTGTGATGCATCGTCCCGTCAATCATAGAACCCGTTGCGCGATGGCGAGCATTTTTGTTTTGTTCTGCCTTCCATTCGTAAGCGTCGGCCAAATCGGGTCGTCGTCAAACTTTGTTTCCCTGTTCGATGGCAAGACATTAGACGGCTGGGTTCAGGACCCGGCCAACTTCACGATGTTTTCACGAGGCGATTTCATCGATTTGCAGTCATTGGCGCAGAAGCTCGTCAATAAGTCCGATTCCATTTCAACGCTCCTTAATGAACGTCTGGATGAATCGACCCGCGTGGCGCTGACCAATTATATATCCGGCAACGGCGGTACGAACCGGTTTGGGGCCGAATTAGCCAGAGGTTTCAACCAGATCATCTCCGGGCCATTACTCTATGACTCGCAACGATTCCGCGACATTTCGTTGCGGCCCGAGACGGACAAGTTGCTCAACGAAAATCCACAAGGCCCGGCCCTGATGCGGCTCAACCGCCTGCTGCTGGAGGATGCCTATCCTGCGGATTTGGCCAAAAGTCCCGACTCTGCATGGATTGTAAATAATGATGCCATCGCCAGCACCGGCGCGGGCAGGGGAACCCTTTACACTGCCGGGGATTACACCAAATACCGCATTTTATTCACAATGCGGCATGTGTCAGGCAAGCCGGATCATCAAGCCTGTGTGCTCATCTTCTGCACGCGCCCATCCAGCGGTGAAAAGGGCATGGATGCTCTGGGTGGCATTCAATTCCAGGTGCCCAATGGTGGTCATTGGGACTACCGCCCCGGTCACAACAACGGTGGCAAAGGGGAGTTCAAGGACTTGCCGCATCCCAGGTTTGATCCACATCAGTGGAGTCGCGTTGAGTTGTTGATAGATGCCACCAGGGGGATCGCCCGGATGGCTGTTGCCCAGCCAATCGGCAGCAACGCGGTCGAGGTTCTTGATTTCAATGTATCTGAAGCGGGTAAGACCGGGCCGTTTGCCTTACAGATGCACAACGCCGGCTTGTTTGATGAATACAAAGATATTGAGATTGAAACAAATCCGGCATCAGACGATTTAATTACAATAAAATAAATCGACAATGAGCTTACTTCGAAATTTATCGGCAATGCTTCTGGTTGTTTCCGCAATTGCCGCGGGTTTCAACGGCCACGCCGGTCCACCAACCAACGCCGCCTCGGGCGAGCTGGCGTTCAAAAGTCTCAAGACCTGTCTGCAGCCGGCAGTCAAGAATGGCGGATTTCATATGGATGGCTACATGCTATGGTGTTCATCGGTCATCAAAGTTGATGGGATTTACCAGATGTTCGCCTCACGTTGGCCGGCACGATACGGCATGGGAGGTTGGACGCAATATTCTGAATGCGTGCGCGCGACCTCCACAAATCTATTCGGGCCGTATCAGTTTCAAGAAGTCGTGCTCCAAAAACGGCCAGACAATTGGGACAAGTCCCGCGTCCATAACGTCAAAATCGTCAAGGCCGGCGACGAATACGTCATTTATTATATCAACACCGCGAACGAAACCGGCTATGCCACCGCTCATTCCATCACCGGCCCGTGGACACGCATTGACCAGCCTATTATCCGTGCCAGCAACCCGGCCCCGCTCGTCCGCCCGGATTTGAGCATTTATGTCTTTTGCCGGTTGCGTGACAGTGCCAACGTGAACCGGGGGATCGCCTTTACCGCGCCCTCCTATCGGGGGCCTTACACTATTGTGGACCACGGCGACAATCTCCTGCCCAACGGCGGCGAACTTGAAGATCCCACAATTTGGTGGGCGAACGATCAATACAACCTTCTGGTCAATGACTGGAACAGCCATGCTACCGGCATTTTCAAGGCCGGCGCGCAATATTATTCCAAAGATGGTGTTCATTATAATCTCGTTTCGCGCGAACCGGTCTTCACCAGGACCGTGGATTACGACAATGGCACGACCGAAACTTTCCTCCGCAGGGAGCGGCCGTTCGTTTATGCCAATGAAAAGGGTGAGGCGTTGGCGCTGTTTACCGCCTGTCTGCCGACGAATGGCCCATCGCGAATCGTCGTCCAACCGATCAATCATTATTATCCCGGCAATCCTTAAGCCTGAATCCCGAATGAAAAAGACCACCACCCGATTCCAAACCGCCTGGCTTAAATATCTTCTTGCCATGCTGCTGCCGGCGACTGGCGGCTATGTCAGCCGCGCGGAAGGCCAAACGAATACATCGCCTGCGGCCATTATTGCCTCAAATAATTCAGGTGGTATTTCCGACACGGACATTCGCGCCATCGTCGAGCGTGTGGCGCGACATCAGCTTCAACCGATCACCGACGGCGAATATCCCTCGGTCACGAACCTTCTCCAGGCGGAAGCATCCGCAGTGCCGCAAGGCATCGCTTGGAATTATCCGCAAGGGGTCATGCTATATGGCATGGAGCGTTCCACTGATATGACCGGTGACAAGGAAGTGGACCAATTCGTTGCCCAACATAATTTAGTTTGCGCCCGCTATTACAACTGGCTGGCCGGGCTGGAGCAGCAATTTGGCGACGCAGGCAAACGCTCCGCCCGACGCACAAAAATCGGAGGGCTGATTGGGTTGGGCAGCCTCGACACTTGCGGGGCGATGGGCACGGAACTGCTCGTCTGCATGATGCGCCATCCTGAAGAGGTGACACCGGACGAAAAGGCCATATTGGCGCGCATTGCCGACTGGGTGGTCCACAAACAGGATCGCCTGCCCGACGGCACGCTTTGGAGATCGAAGGAGATGAGCGGTACCGTCTGGCCGGACGACCTTTATATGGGCGGCGTTTTTCTGGTCCATTACGGTCTTTACACGCACAACCAGGAATACATTGATGACGCTGCGAGTAACATCATTCATCAAGCCGCGCTGGAGCAGGACAGCGACGGGCTTTGGTTTCATGGTTATTTCGTGCAGGAAAAGAAGCCCGGGCCGTTCAAGTGGGGCCGCGGTGATGGATGGGCGACGGTAACCATGGTTGAAACCCTCTCGGCCATGCCGGAAAACGATCCGCTTAGGGCGCAGCTCCTGGCCATCCTGCGCAAACAGATCGACGGTTTGAAAAAAGTGCAGGCACAAGACGGCATGTGGCGGCAGGTCCTCGACGATCCACAGGCATGGGAGGAAACCTCCTGCACGGCGATGTTTGCTTATGGCATCGCGCACGCGGTGAATCGCGGTTGGATTGATGCCTCGAACATGTCCATAGCCCGCCGGGCTTTTGCCGGCCTTGCCAAAAAAGTTACGCCCGATGGTGAAGTTCGAGGCACCTGCCAGGGCACCAACATTGGTACGACACTGGATTTTTATCTCAACCGTGGGCAGCCGCCCAATGATCCCCATGGCCGCGGTCCCGTGATGCTTGCCGGAACGGAACTCCTGCTGGACGGGAAATAGTCGGCCAAATCCTGCGGAACTAGAACAAAGATACGAATGACAACGGGGAGACTGGTTGCGAGATTGTCATCAATTCATTTTATTGAAAACCAAATGACATTCTTTTTTGAACGAAAAGCCCTTCATGTCTCAGTTATTTGCGGCTTGATGGTGATGCCGATCCTGGCCGCCAGCCCATTTGCACCGCCCGATTTTCCTCTTCCTGCGTTTCCCGCACGGACCTGGACCGTCAGTCAGTTTGGCGCGCCTGGCATGGGGCTGACTAACGAAACGCCTGGCATTGACAGGGCCATCGCCGAGTGCAACGCCAACGGTGGCGGCATAGTATTTTTCCCACCCGGTAAATATCTGGCGGCGTCCATTCATCTGAAGAGCAATGTTGAGTTGCAGCTTGCCCCCGGCGCTGTCATTGTCGGCGTGCCAGGCGGGTTTGAGATGCCTGAACCAAATCCCTATAGCCGGTATCAGGATTCCGGGCACAGCCATTTTCACAATTCGCTGATGTGGGGCGAGAATATCACGAACTTTGCAATCATTGGCGGCCGGATTGACGGTGGTTCCATTGTTCACGGCACACCGGAACCGGGCAATGGCGACAAACTCATCACCGTGGTTTCCGGCAAAGGCTTGTTGTTCCGCAATATCACGCACAATAAAGGCGGGCATTTTGTCTATCTGCTGAACGACTGCGAAAACGTCACGCTGGATGGCGTAGTCATCAAGGAATCACGCGACGCGGTGGATTTAATGGGTTGCCGTGATGTGCAGATTCACAACTGCAACTTCACCGGCTGTGGCGACGACACCATTGGTGTGAAAAGCGATTATGCCCTCGGCCGGAAGATCAACAGCGAGAACATTTATGTCTGGGATTCCTATTTTGAATCCGGCTGTAACGGCCTGCAATTTGGGTCGGAAACCGCGGGTGACTTCCACAACGTCAATTTCTGGAATATCCGGATCGGCCGGGCAATGAAGGCGGGCATCGGCATCACTTCCGACGACGGCGGGGTCATTGACGGTGTGAATTACAGCAACATTGTTATTCGCGGCGCGGCCAGCCCGATTTTTATGCTTATCACCGATCGTCTTCGCAGCGGCGACCCGCACAAAAAGACCGGCGCCATCGAAAATGTCACCATTGACGACGTGACCGTCACCGGTTGCGAGCCGGGCCGGCAGGGGCCGGTCTATCCCTGTACTATTTCCGGCCGCCCCGAATCGTTTCTACACAATGTTACTCTGGAAAATATCAAAATTGATTATCCCGGTTCGGGGTTGGGCCAAAAACCGGGCGTTGTTCCACCATATCCGACCGATTATTCACCGCGTAGCATGGGACCGCGTCCGGCCGCGGGATTTTACATCCGCCATGCCACCGGCCTGACATTGAAAAACGTCACCTTCACGTTTGACCAACCGGTAGAGTGCCCCCCAATCGTGGCTTATGAAGTTGATGGGTTGACCCTGGATAACTTTGACTCGCCGAAATCTTCGGACAACACGGTGGTCCAGTTGGAGAACGTTAAAAATCTGACTGTGGAAAACTCGCCGGGCCTGAAAGATCAAGAATCAGCGGTGGTGACTAAGGGGAGCGAGTGACTTTTACCGGCACGTTCACTTCAACGCCATGTCATCGCTATGATGCGCCGGCAATACCGGTTTGTTCGCAAATAATGTCCGGCTCCCGATCAATGCTGGTCGATCGGCAGCGGTCCAATCGTCACTTTCCGCAAATCAAACGGGCCGCCCTCGCTTTGGATGCCTATATAACCGGACGATAAGTTGCAACCGGTGATTTTGTTCATGGACTTGCCGTTAACGATGATTTCAACAGTGTTCTCCCTGACGACACATTGGTACGTGGTCCATTGTCCCAAGGGACTTTCATTGGAGGTCTGAGGCATTTTAATGCCGGTCTTACCCATGTTGAATGCCTCATTAACGGTCACGCCGCCGTGCAGCCAAAAATCGCCCATATGGTTGTGCATGCCCTGGCACTCGAGGCACGTGCCCCAGATATCTTTCGGGCTGGCGTGCGGGTCCCGATTTTGCATGAAGACACACACTCCCGTATTGACCGGTTTCCGGGTTGTGACGGGGAAACGCCATTCGACCGTGACTACATAATTACTATAACTGCCCAAAGTGCGCATGTAGCCGGTCGGAGTTCCAGTGCAATGAACCATTCCATCGCTGATGCTCCAGGTGTTCATGGGATCGGCATTGGTGCGCATATAAAACGTCCAACCCGTGAAATCTTTGCCGTTGAAGAGCTCGGTGCTTTTGGCGGCAACTTCCGGTCTTACGTCTTGGCATCCGATAAACAATAGTGCAAGGCACGACAGGACACTACTGGCAATGGTGGCTTTCATCTTGGGCTACAATAGGTTAAAAGAATGGGAGGGGATCGCCGGCAAGTCAAGCCACCAAAAGCCCGGGTAGTGTCCCAAATATTTTTTGGATTAACTCCGGCACAATTTAACTTAACACTTTTACTGAACGCGCAGGGCGGCACTCTGCTCCACCCGTGCCATCAACGCGGGTGTGACGGTGAGTTTCGGCTGATAGCTCACGACATGACCCTATGAGATGAGACAACCATAAGTCAACTTATTAGACAACCGTTTTATCTTCATTTTCAGCCGGAGGTTTGTTGGTGTGCTTCGTGAATTCCTAAAAGCAGCCGACTGCAAAGCAAGCATTGTCAAGGTGGAGGTCGCAGGATGAACCCGGCGCGTCAGCGAGCAGTAGCCGGAGTTGACTCGTCATGACAGGGCTAAGGTGCTAAGAATTAGATTCTTGGACTATTTTTTCGGTGTAATGGCTGACGATATGGCCAACTCCAGCCTGGCGTGCTGCGCAGGCAGACTGGTAGGGCAAATATCCGTCCCTCGCGTGCGGGAAGGCGCGTAGGCCGAGGCCCCGGCGAATCCCTCTACCTCACTCCACGATGACCTACAGTCCGCTGCCTTGCTATCCCAAAGTAATAACAGGTTATAATTAAGTCCTTTCCAGTTTTGCCTTAACGCCATTGTGGTTTCTGAACCAGGCGTTTCCGGTTCTTATGGCATTTGCTTCTTTCTTTTCTGCTGGGAATTCTTCCTGAGATCATTTCTGTGCCCTTTTAAAGAAACAATAAAAGTTGTCGGAATTGGAGAAAAGATTAAGCTAAACATAATTTTATATGAAAAAAATGGCGATTGGTCTATTGGTGTTCTTGACGGCCATAATTGTTCATTCTCAGGAAATTCCTCCTCCCGTCCGGTTGGTAATCATCGGCCTGGCACACGATGCAGTAGGCGATTTTATCCAACGCGTCGAAACCAACACAAGTGTTCAATTGGTGGGCATAGTCGAATCAAATTCCGAATTGGTCACGCATTATGCAAGGCTCTATAATTTTGAAACCAATCTTTTCTCACCCAGCCTTGACGACTTTCTCTCCAAAACCAACGCACAAGCAGCCGCGGTTTTCTCAAGTACTTTTGATCATCGCGCTATCGTGGAGATGTGCGCGGCACATGGGATGGATGTTATGCTGGAAAAGCCCCTGGCTGTCGACATGGAACAGGCAAAGGATATCCTGACAGCGGCAAAAAACGGCGGCATTAAAGTCATTGTCGATTACGAGACGGCATGGTATCCGGCAAATCAAATGGCATATTCCATTGTTCATAACGAGCACGCCATTGGTGAACTGCGGAAGATCATTGTCTGCGCGGGTAATAACGGCCCCAAGGAAAGTGGCTGTTCTGATGCGTTTTTAGCCTGGTTGACAGATCCAAAATTGGATGGCGGCGGTGCTCTCATCGACTTTGGCTGTTATGGCGCTGACATGGCCACATGGTTGATGAACGGCCAGCCGCCCTTGACTGTCAGCGCAGTCACGCAACGGTTCAAGCCAGATATCTATTCCAACGTCGAGGACGAGGCGACCATTGTTCTGTCTTATGCAAACGCTCAAGCGATAATCCAGGCTTCATGGAACTGGCCATTTGACAGAAGAGACGTGGAGATTTATGGCATTAATGGGTACGTGCTTGTGCCTCAAATGAACCTGTTGCGGATGAAACAGGTTGGAACCGAAGAAAGTGAGATGAATCTTCCGAATTCCCCTGTGCCCAGTCCCCAAACGGATGATATTTCCTATTTTGCAGCCGTTGTGCGCAATGAAATTCAGCCATCAGGAATGACTTCTTTGGATATCAACATGATTGCGACCGAAATTCTCGACGCCGCTCGTGAGTCAGCAAGCACTGGCAAACAAATTGTACTTTCGCCGATGGATAGATGATCTCATTGGCATAACCCATGACTGGTTTTTACCCGAAGGAAAGTTGCAATCACTAATTACCAGGATTGCCGCTACACGCCCGCTGAATTTTTTATGCAAGGCGGGCAGGGGCTAGGGCGAAACGATGTGATAAAAACGTTGGCCATTGCCGACCGGATTGGGATCGGTAAACATCACTGTAGCACCGCTGGCATTGGTCTCACTTCCAGCCAATGTGGTCCATGAAGGAGGAAAGAGATTGGTTGTTGATTCAACATGGTAGGAGTAATTTGGAATCGTGGTGTAAATCAACGTCGCCAAACCGTTGCCATTTATTAAGACACTAAGGATCCTTGCTGGCGAGGCGCTTCCACCCGGGTAAACCGAGAATGCCGCGCTAATGGTGTTGCTGATGGACAAACTGCTTTTGGGAGTAAACCATTTGTTCGTCAGATAATTTTCCACGGAAATGCGATTGGAAACACTTAGTGCCGTGTTATAAACCAAAACCTCGGCCACATCCCCGTCCCATCCGTTGTCCACTGTCGTCGGGTCCGGTTCCAATCGTCCGCCCACGGTGACATCCGTGATGTCGTAATCGTAGGGACTGATTCCGTTGACAATGTTCGCATTGTTACTGACGGACAGGCCGCTGGATTCATTCAAATATAAACTGGCTGCGCCCGCATTGTCCTCAAAGGTCAGCTCAAACGCTGTGTTCACAGGCGGATCTGCCGTATCCGCCTGCATCGGGGTGGCGGGGCGATCGCGTTGAATACCCAAGGGGAAAGGGGCACTTTGACTGCCGTCGGTCAAAACCACAACGCCGGATGTCCCTTGCCCGTCGGTCTGTCCCGACGTGCTGAAACTGACCGGGGCCTGCCAGCCGATGATGTTGTTATCCGATTGTCGTGTGACGATGAAATACGTCATCTGATTACCGCTATTGGTGTATGAGTAAAGGCCGATGTTACCAAGGTAAGTGCAGCCTGCGCCGTAACCGCTTCCATTCTTATTGAAGGTCAATACCGGCATGCCATTCAATTGATTGGTCAGCCAGGGCTGGAGCGTGGTCGCGGTCTGGGTGAACCAGAGGTTTGTACCCGATGCCCCCGTGCCGCTGCCTTTATTCTTCCAGGCCTCAACTCTCGTTGCGTTGGTCGTCAAAGTGTTTGGATCGTTGGCGTCCAACCAGAGCACCGCCCCGGATATAGGGAGGCTCATTGGCAACGATGTCGAAGCAACGAGTTGATCACCGTTGCCAACGGTGTTAATTGCCAGGCCACTGCAAGTCACCACTCCATTGCTACCGCTGGTGCCGATGTTATAAGTGGTTGTGCCAAGTAACGTGCCGTTGCCATTGGTTAATGCGACATAGACAATCAGGCTGGCCGGCAAACCTGTAGTAGTGGGATTTCCAAATGCATCCACAGTCTCGAGAACCGGTTGCTGGCTAAAGGGAACACCCACAATGGCCAATCCAGGCTGTGTCGTAAAGGCTAGTGCCGCCACCGCACCGATGACCATGAAGGCACTGCTGTTGGTCGGCGGGGCGGTGCCAGTCGAGGCGGTCGCCGTGAGCGACTTCAGGCCGGCCTGGTTCAAGCTCAGATCGTTGAAATGAACAATGCCGCTGGCGTCGGTAAAACGTGTCAGCGTGCCGGCCAAAGTTCCTGTGCCGCTGCCCAGCGAGAGGATTACCTCCGCATTGGCGAGTACCTGATTATTGGCGCCAGTGGCCTGTACCTGGACTTCCGGAACGATGGTTGCACCCTGAAGCACATTCCCTGGCTGCTGTACAAAGGCCAGTGTCTGTACCTGTACCTGGGTGGTAAAATTGGCCGTCTGATTGATTGGCCCGTTCATCGTGACTGAAGTTGAACTATTGCTTCCCGAATATGACCCACTACCGCTGCCGGTCCAACCAGCGAAACTGTAGTCATTGGATGCCGAGGCGCTGATGTCCACCACTGCCCCGCTGTTATTCCAGCCGCTGCCCGGACTCGTGTTCCCGCCCGCGCCCGCGTCCATTGTCAGATAATACTGCGTTGAAAAGTTGGCCGTGTAATTCGTATTTATAGTCGGGCTGATAGTGTTCGAGATTGCGCCGCCATTACTCCATGAACTCCACAAATACTGGATGCCCGTACCGCCGCTTTGCGGCGAGGTGGTGGCAATCGTGTGATTCGATCCCGGCGTCCAGCTGAATGTTTGTTCACCCGTATAGTTCGTGCCATCCACTGCGAACGAAAGCCCCGATGGATTCGCCTGTACCGTCACGCTCAAATTTAAGTTGGTCACGAAATTAAAGGAGAAGGTGGGTGATGCATCTTCGTGTTCAACTATTGTTGAATTGCTTACAGTCAGACTCCCAACGGCATCATTACGCGCCCACAAACCATTCCTTCCGCTGGTGCCAATCCCGTAATTGGGAATGTTTACATAGGACGCAATTGCGTTGGTGAGCGTACCCGTGCCGCCGATAATGCTCATACCATCGGAGATGCTGTTACTAATATTCAAATTATTGAGATTTACGCCCGATATGCCGCTGCTGTAGGTATCCAGGCAGAGTTGCAAGGCGGCGCGCCATTGATATCCCGGATCATAGCCTCCGCATCGAATCAGATTACATCTTTGGGCAACCGTGATGCCGCTGAAAGTATTCTCACTGACCGGAAACGTTGTGCTGATCAATATGCCGCAGCCGTAGGTTAAATCCTGGAACAGACAGTCCTCGATCGTATTGCTCACGCCGCCGTAAATCGCGCCTCCATTTGCCAGAAATGGCACCTGGCCGGTGCAGTGCGTAAACACATTGAAGCCGGGAGTATATGTCTGACTGATGTAAGTCGCCGGCCAGATGGCAAAACAATCATCCCCAGTGCCCCGGGCAGTGCAATTCGTGACGATGGTGCCCTGCATCCCGACATCGATATTGCAACCATCTGCGATGGTGTCGCGGAACCGGCAACCATTAATGACCAGGCCGCTCGAATTAACGATCCATGCACCCGTCTTGGTATGTTCCACCCAAACCCGTGAGATACTCGAACCGGTGCCATAGGAACCGCCCAGACCGTCATTTGGCTCACTGTCATTCCGATAGTCCAGGCATCCTGTGATCGCGAAATCGGACAAATTGATATTATTTCCCTCTCCGTTTAAAGTGATCCGATCGGACGGACTTGTGTTGTACAAAGATGCATTTCCCAGAAGCGTGGTATACCACATCCCCGCCCCCTGAACTGTCGCATTGGAAGGAAGGTTGATGGTCCCGCTGATGAGGTAAGTTCCAACCGGCATCCAGACTGTCTTTCCCTCCGCGGACGCTGTATTGATGCAATTCTGGAGCGCGACAGTGGAATCAATGACGCCGTTCGTGTCTGCGCCATAGTTGGTGATGGAAAGTGAATTTAACGGTGCGGTGAGCGGAGCGGCTACGTTCTCAAGGTCAACCAGATCAATGATATAATAAGCCGCCGTATCATTCGCGCCCATTTCGAGGCGCACCGTGTCGCCCGCATTGATGGTCAACCCGTTCAGACGGACCTCATCGAAGAAGTTTCTCGGTTGGCCAGCCGCGGGATTGTTGGCAAAGGGATATGCGCCATACAGCCACGAATATTTGGATGTCACCGGAAGCTCTTGGGCAAAGACTCCATTCGTGTAAAGACTGATGGTGTAGTTGGTCCCTCCTCCGTTCGCCGTGTCCGGCACAGAATACCGCACCACGATGGCGTTGGCGTTGGACTGCGCGGTCAGTTGCACATATTGCCCCGTGGCATTCAGTTGAACGCATTCCCGACCTGACGATTCCGAAGCTACAACATTTGGGCCATACTGCGGCCCTAAAACCGTGCCGCCGCTGATAGCCATGTTTTCAGCTTCGTAGGTGATCCAGGGTACGTTCGCACCAGGAGATGCCTGAAGAGAGGGGAGACAAATGCCAAACAACAGGAGGCCGACAAATTGGCGTAAATATAACATGTAAAGGCATCCTTCTATACGTTACTGCAAGGCATCATTTGGTACGACCAATATGGCGTGTATGGCAATTGGTTGAGATCTCCACTCTCACCTTTATTCAATTTGCGCGCGGCAAAACTTCTTATGGTTGGCTGATAAGGACAAATCCCTCACTCCCATTTGGCATTGCCACGGTATAAGTTGTCGAACTTCCACCTGATGGGATTCCGGTTGCCAAAACATTGGTAAAACTTCCAGGCGCCAGATTGGTGGATAATAGGATACTGTAAGTCAGGCTGTTGGCGGATTCCCAGGTCAGCGTAAATTGATGGCTGGTCGGATTATAAATCCGGGAAGTAATGGCAAACGGCGTGCCGGCGATTGAACCAGTGATCGAAATCGAACCGGTCGTTGCCGTGGAATCCTCCCAGCTTAATCCCGCCGGCAGCGTCGGAAATGTTTCTGAAGCAAAAGCACCCCCATAACTGTTCGCGCTGAATAATTGAAACGTGCCGTCCGATGATGGCGTTGGCCCCGAATTAATCACATTCAGGTCTCCACTATAATAGAGGGTTTGATTTGTGGAACCTGTTCTATAATTAATCTTATTGGTATCAGCTATATCAAAAGTCAACGTTCCATTCAGTGTCGGTGTATTGGTGTACAGTGTTATCGTTGTGCCGATTGTATAATTTCCATTGACCACCATGGTTGGAAGTGAAAAAGGTTGGCCGGCAATCGATCCAGTCCCATTAAATGAGATGCTTCCATACCCTTTGCTAATTATGGCGCCATTATTGGTGAGGCTGCCTCCCACTCCCCAGGTCACAACATTTGACACGTTCCAACCATTCGTTCCGGTCCCGGTAGCTGGGTTGTAAGCACTGGGACCCGCGCCAGTTATGATTACGTTTCCTCCAATCTGGTTCGTTCCAAGTGCGCCGTTCAAGTCTTCCAGCAGGCCATATACATAAACATTGCTGGCTACCGTCAAGTTATCTCCCGAACAATCCCAGACGCAATTTGTTCCGATAATAAGATTCCCGCCGATCGTGATAGGCGCCCCGCCGCTGCCTTGCTGCACTTTTACAAATCCAAGCACGGTCAAATTCCCCGCAATGTGCATCGGAGTAGGGCCGGCGGAACTTGAAAAATTATTAAAGTCCTCTAATGGCTCGTAAGGTGGCAATGTATCGACATAATTTGTGTTCTCGAGCGTAAGATTAAAATAATTTGTCTGTTTGGCAAAGAATGGGTTGGCGGAATAAATAACAGTATTGCCGGCGGCGTAGGCGTCCAGTGTTATACTCGTGGCAATTGCTGAATCTGTCAGCAGATCAAGAGTGGAATTAGTCGCCATCGTAACCGTGCCATCGTCGTAAATATATTGGACCGATACATTGGTATCCACCATGACATCTATTCCAGCAGGAATATCCGCATCATCGTTCGGGCCGGGAACCGTCAGCGCCGGTACGTTTGTCGTGTCATTATCCACCCAAATGTTTGTATCCGACCAATTGCCGCTGGCGACGGCATTAAAATCATCCGCACGACTGGCTAAAACACAAAATAAAACCGACAAGGTGGCTAAAGTTGCAAGGATGCTTTTCATTGTATTGAGTTTTTAAGGTTAAGCTGGATCATTCAGGACCCGACGGCCATTGGACGCTGTCGAGGGCCGGGCTGCTGATGGAGTCACTGGATTGAACGCTGGCTACGCCGGAACCTGAACACGCACAAGACACGCCAGGGGTGAAAACTCCATAAAATTGCCCCCAGGTCAAAGCGCTTGGCAACGAGGGCGCCGAATGAGTGTCCGCATAAATGATATTTACCCGGTTATCATGTTTGGCATAAGCGGTCTGAAGGCGTTCGTTATATCCATTTTGAATCGGAAAGGCGGCGCCAGAATTTCCTGCCCAAACGGAATCCAACCAGGCAGCGGCCGTGGTCGAGCCGATGGGGCTTATGGATCCGCTGGTATCAGAAAGCGCAACAAGATTTGAGGGTTGCGTAGTGGAAGTCGTTTTAAACGGTTTGGCATTTTGCATCTGGCCGGTTGGGCCCACCGAGCCAAAAACACTAAGGTCGTTAAAACCATAGGAAAGAAAACCTGTGATGCTTGGATCCCATGAGCCGGCCTCGCTGGGATAATCAAAACCCCGTTTGCGCTTCGGACAAACCCAAACTTTGTTATTTTGCAAATCATTAACCATCATTGGAGCCGGTGAATTTGGAAGATAATTGGCCGGGCTCGTTCCATAATACCATTCGGTCCCGGCTAATTTCCCGTGAGGGTTTTTGTAAACGACATTGGGTTGCCACCAAACGGGCGGAGATGGAAAATAATCCTGGTTATCTCCGGCATAAAGCGTAAAGCCCACTCCGATCTGCTTTGTGTTACTCAAACAAGCAGTTCCCAATGCTTTATCTTTGGCTGCGGCCAGGACCGGCAAGAGCATCGCCGCCAGAATGGCGATGATGGCGATGACCACCAACAATTCGATCAACGTAAAACCCAGGCGCCGGTCTTCAAAAGTGTGCGGGGACATTTTTTGTCCATTCAGTCTCATATTTATCTTAATAATGATTCACGGTGATGCAGGGAAAAACAATTCATTCTGGGCATGGCTTACTCTAACATTTTGCAGAAATTCCAAAAGTCGCATGAACTGGCTACAGCAGAATAACTGCCTTAACACCTTGATTTTAAATAAAAAAGCCACCCCCTTGGGTGGCTTGAAGAATAATCAAAAAATTCTTATTTGCGACGGCGGAAAGCCAAGAGGCTTAATATGCTCAAACCACCCAGAGCAAACGTGGCCGGCTCAGGAACAGGTCCAGGCGCAAAAGTAAGGCTGTTAAATGTCACATCGTAAGCTCCTGGATCGGGTGAACCGTCAAAATTAAGATTTAATCCATAGACATATCCCCCCGAAGCTTCAATCGTAGCTAAATCATCCGCGTCAAAACTTCCAGTCTCCGTAAGAGTATAACTGGTTGAACTGTTTTCAACCCAGGTAAACCCGGCAGGATTCCCGCCATTCCCCGGTCCGGAATAATCATCGCCCGAATTTGAGTTTGGCATAAACGTGCCAGTGCTTGCCAAGCTATCATTAAGCAGGAAACCTGTTCCCTGCCAGGGATAATCCGATTCCGGGCCGGTGACAGTTAGAGTCAATGAATACTGGGTGTCAGACGGGTCAATAAATATAGATCCTTGATAATCAGAAATATCAACATACGCTCCGCCGTATCCAGCAGAAACTACTTCCAATCCATTCTGATAGGCATTTGCATTGCCACTATCAACATTAACAGAACTCCAATCCCCATAAGTGCTGACCTGAGCGGGGTCTATAACTGAAAAATCGAATTCTTGCGCTTGAGCTAATGGGGCAAGAGTCAGACCGATCACTGCGGCTGCCAAGCTTTTTGTGTGTTGTTTCATAGTTGTTTTAGTTTGTTATGATTCTTCTACATGACCCAATTTTTATGGATATTTTCGTGCCGGATTGTGCATAACCTAAAGCAAATGCGGTCTTCGTAAAAGTCGCATGAAACGGGGACAGCGGTTTTACAAGCGATTTTTCCTATTTGCGCACGTATTTTGCCACCGCCTCGGTGCGGGACTGCACATGAAGTTTTTCATAAACGCGGCGGATGTAAGTCCGGATCGTATCGATACTGATGCCTAATTTGTCGGCGGTCTGTTTATACGTAAGTCCTTTGGCCAAGGAATCCAAGACCATTTGTTCCCGCGGGGAGAGATTGAATTTTTCCTCATCCACCTGGGGTGCTTTTTGGAAGGAAGCAACGACTTTTCGCGCAATCGTTCCAGACATTGGCGAACCACCCGAATGGACGTCTTGAATGGCTTCCAATAATTTTGCCGGGGTCAGCCGTTTCAAAATATAGCCGCTGGCGCCGGCCGATAGCGCCTTGAAAATCTGGTCGGTATCTTCATAAACGGTCAACATCAGTATTTGCATCTTTGGCATGGCCGCCTTCAATTGCACGGTGCATTCAATCCCGTTCATGCCGGCCATGTGGATATCCATCAAAACCACATCCGGTTCATCTTTGGGCAAATGTTTTAACGCCTCTTCGCCGCTGGCGTACGTGCTGATGCAACGAAACCCGGACGTGCCATTGATGAACGTGGCAATCGATTGGCGCAGGTCATTTTCGTCGTCGATGATGGATATTTTTATCAAGCGTTTACTCATGATTTCTTTCAAAAGGTAGGATGAACGAAACAATTGTCCCTGATTTTACCCCGGACTTTATCCGGCAAAACCCGCCGATGGCCGTTAATCGACGATGCATGTTGCGCAAGCCATTGCCATTGGTTTTCGAATCACCATCTGACATGAGGTCAGGATCAAATCCGGAACCATTATCTGAAATGATTATTTCCAGCGATGACCCGGCGCAGTTGATCGAAACGTGGCAGCGGGTTGCCCCGGAATGTTTCAAAACATTGGTGAATGCTTCATGCACCGCCAAGAGCAACTGGTGGCGCAATTGTGATGAAAGCGGATGTGACGGCATCTGTGCGGGAATATCCAGCTCACATTCAATTCCAGTCTCTTGAAAATATTCCTGCGAATAATGGCCGACGTAAGAGGCGACATGTTCCAGGGCGTCATTTTGCGGATTGACGGCCCAGACAATTTCATCAAGGGAATACAGTACTTCGCGCGAGGTGTCAGAAATGGAAGCGATCTGGCGCCGCATTTCAGACGGCTCGGAGTCCATTCTCCTGGCATGTTCGCTCAAAAACGAGATCCGGCAAAGCTTGGCTCCCATTTCATCATGAAGGTCCTGCGCGATACGCGCCCGCTCCCGTTCCAGCGCATGCTCCTGTTCAAGATATTTCAATCGCCCCAGCATTCTGCGCTTTTCGATAATGCGGACGCTGCCACCCACGGCGGCGAGCAAACATATTCCCCCCAAACCCATAAACCATGGTGATTGCCAGAAATGCGGCGGAACAATCAGCGCGAGATTTACCCCGGTTTCATTCCACACACCGTCGCCGTTGCAAGCGATGACGCGGAAATGATATTTTCCCGGTGGAACCAAATTGTAAAATGCCGTGCGCCGCGTGCCGGCTTCCACCCAATCAGAATCCAGGCCGTCAAGCCGGTAGCGAAATTGAATCATGTCCGGCGCATCAAAATTCAGGCCGGTGTATTTGATCTCCATGCGATGGTTGCCGGGAGCCAATCTCAATGTTTCCACTTCGGGCGTCAAATCTTTGTCATCGGCGCTCTTCAATTCCATCACAGCGTCACCCGCCAAAAAATTTGTATTCAGGATTCCGTCCACGGACATTTCCTCCAGCAATACCAGCGGCGCAGATGATTTGTTGAGATTTATCCGCGGGTCGATCGCGACCGCGCCTTTGAGGGTGGAAAACCACAGCCAGCCGGACTTGGTTTTCAGGCCGGCTGGACCAAAACCACCGGTGCATTCCTCCGATAACATTCCTTCGGTGTGCCCATATGTCTGCGGGTAGACGGCGGAAATCTGTCCATCGGCCAGCGATTCCAGATCGCGCTTGCTCACGCAAGCGATCCCTCGATTGCTTCCAAGCCAAAGCCGGTCGTTATCATCTTCGAGAATTTGCGAAATTGTATTGTCTGGCAAACCTTCCCTGGTGGTGAACGATATGATGTGATTGCCATCATAACGACTCAAACCGCCGCCGGCTGTGCCCATCCAAAGCATGCCTTGTTGGTCCACATAGAGCGTCCGGATCAAACCGCTCAACAGCCCATCGCTCAAGTGTGTGATGCTGTCACCCTTAAGTCCGAAAACGCCGTTGCCGTCCGTTCCGACCCAGATTTCACCCGCGGCCCCGGCGGTGATGACGGTAATTCCCCGGCCCTGGGAAAAATTGGTTGGCGCCAGCCAATTTCCATTTTTCAATCGCCACAATTTTCCTTCGCGCGTGCCGATCCATAGCGAGTCACTTTGATCTTCGCAAAGGGCGGTGATGGTAAAATTGGCCAGCGAAAATAATTCAGCTTTATCAACCGTCACGCCGGGATTTTTGAAATGCAGCAACCCATTCACGCCGGCGGCCCAGCAACTGCCGTCGTGCGCGACCAGCAGCGAAGTGATTTGTGGGACCCCCGTCGCGAGGATCGCAGACGTGAGCCGGCTGAGATTCCCGCCATTCCATCGATACAATCCATCAGATTTGGCTACCCAGATAACGCCCGGAGAGATTTCCGCCATTCCTTCCACAGCGCCATAGCCCAACCCTTCTGCCGGCCCAAATGCGAAAAGATTTTTTTTGCGCAATAGATCCAGGCCATTGTCAGTGCCTGCCCAAAGGTTGTCATCGCGATCCACCAAAAGTGAATTGACAGAATTGTCCGAAAGCCCGCTGCTGGCGTTGACCGCGACCAATTTGCCATCACTGAACTGAAACAATCCTTCACTGATGGAGCCAGCCCAAACAGTTCCGTTCGCCTGTTCTGCGATAGTGCTAACATAGGAGTGGTTCAGGTGCCGGGGAATCCGGTAAGGCCGCCATTGATTGCCATCGCGACACAAAAGGAAATCTTCTCCGGCGCCGATCCAAATCCGTCCGCACCTATCCACCAGCAAACTGTGCGGGTCTTCCGTCAACCCTTCTGAATCCGCCAATGAACTTAAGTTGCCGTCATGAAATTCAAAAACGCCGCTGCCGGCCGCGGCAATCCACATATTTCCATGGCGGTCATTGAATAACGCAGTAATATTTTCATCATTAAATTTTAAGGTCGCGGCTGTATGCGCGACTTGGTTGCTTTCCAATATGGCCAGCCCGGAATCTGTGCCGATCCAAAGGCGCCCGTCATTGTCTTCAGCCAGCGCCGTGATGGAATCGGAAGGCAGACCGTCTTCCGTTGTGAATGTTTTGATGCGGTTATTTTCCAGGCGGATCAAACCACTGCCGACGCTGCCAATCCAAAGCGCGTCGTGTCTGTCGCCGAAAAGTACGCGTACAGGTCCGCTGCGCAATCCTTCCGCCAAACTGAACGGAACAAACTTTAGGCCGTCGAATCGTGCCACACCATCGTCTGTGCCTATCCAAATATAACCATCGCGCGTTTGTGTTATCGTGCGGATCAGGTCTTCCGGTAATCCCTGTTCCCGTTGCCAGGACCGGAAAGTAGATGGCAGCGTTCCTGTGCCAGGTGTCAATCCGATTGATTCATTCACATGGTCGGCGACTAAATCATCGAACGAAGTCGCCACGGCCATGTCGCTGAAAATCCAGCCGCCGCCGCCACCGCCATGCCGGAGATGAATCTCATCGAACGATGCATTGGCACGGAAACGGGTCACCAAACTTGCCGGCTGCGCCGCTTCCGATGCGCCTGGCCCCAGATCGGGATTGAGCCAAATGGTGATCAGGTCATTGCCACCGGCATAGTATTGCACCTTGAAAACGATAGTGCACTCGATACCCCGGTGTGGATTTTCGTAATCAAGAACCACCCCCGGGCTGGATGGCGGTTCAGGATGCGACGAATGCAAGTCGATATAATCCGCGCCTTCACTCGAATCACCGTTCGCGTCGGCCCTGAACGCACTGTATGCCCAGGCTTTGAGCGCATTGCCAACGCCAAGCCGCTCCTTGTCGCCTTCATATAATTCAAATGCGGCGAAATATTCTTCTGTGCTCGCATCGGACAATGGATCCACATGAAATTTGAAATAGAGCGTATTGGTGGATGAATCATCCTCTTTGACTGCGCTGCCTAAAATATCGGAACCTCCTCCAGTTTCATAAACCAGGGTGGAATCCATGTCGCTCCATAGAATCGTTGCATTGGCAACACCGGGTCCCATTAAGAACAAAAACGTCAAAGTAAATAACCCCGGTCCGGCCAATCGCCACGCCGCAAAAATAGTATTGCGCAACATCAAAACGTCGGGCTGTCGGGACATAACTCATTTATGACTTAGATCGTCACCGCAATCAAATCGTTTTAACGGACCGGGCCCCGTCGATATCAATATTCAATGACAAATTTTGTTGCTTCAAAATTATCAGCCGTTTTTACAGTCAACAGGCCCTTGGAAAATTTCCAATGGAGGGAGGGATTGGCCGCAACGCCGGATTGCGCCCCGGTTTGAACGGCGACCGACTTGGGTTGGCGGCTCATCCACATCTCCAAAATCAGCGTGCGCGCAACCGGGCGGTAGGAGCCTTCCGGCGACGAAATCTCAATTGTGGTCTGTTGGTCATTGCTGGCCTGATGAAACTGCCGTTCCATAAATCGGCCATGGCGGTAGTCGAGACTTTCGCCATCATCCTCGTAGAGAGACGCTTTAGAATCTTTCGCGGGCGTGACCAGGACGCGAAGCGGATTGCCTGGCATCTGGCCGGTGAACTGGACGACCGGCTGGCGGAAGATAAAGCCGCCGCCGCGCACAAACAATGGGAGCGAGTCCAGCGTAACCGCCATTTCGATGTTTGTCCCGCCGGCGAATTTATGGCCGGTCCAATAATCATACCAATCACCCGTTGGCAGATATACGGCATGGTTGGTTTCCCCCTGGATCAGCACAGGCGCAACGAGCAGATCGTCTCCGAACATGAATTCATTGCCTGTTTTGGCCACGTTCAGGTCGTCGGGAAATTCCAAAAAGAGGGGACGCAAGGCGGGTATGCCGGTTTCGGCGGCCTGATGCATGGTGTTGTAAATATAAGGCAGCAATTCATAGCGCAATTCGATGGAATGCTTATTTATGTTTTCAAACACGGGTCCCCATGACCAGGGTTCCTTGTCCGGTGAATCCAAATTCGAGTGTGAGCGCATGAACGGATAAAAGACCCCGACTTGCAACCAGCGCGAATACAATTCGCCGTCGGGCGAACCAACAAACCCGCCAATATCGCAGCCAACAAATGAAAAACCGGACAAACCCATCCCTAACAGCATGGGAATGGATTGGCGCAAGGATGCCCAATCGGACGTATTATCGCCGGGCCAGACAGCGGCATAACGCTGGCCACCGGCAAAGCTGGCGCGCGTGAGCACAAAAGGGCGTTCGTTCGGGCGCAATTGAGAAAGGCCTTCAAAGGTCGAGCGGCTCATCAGCTGGCCGTAAACGTTGTGGATCTCCTTTTGCGTCGTAGGCTGGCCCTCGTTATCGAAAACTGTGTCCAGCGGCATCGTGCCATTCAAAGTGCGAAAGACCGCCGGCTCATCCATATCGTTCCAGATCCCGGCCACACCCATATCAATGAAACTTTTGTAGAGCGAACCATACCACTTGCGCGCGGATGGATTGCTGAAATCCGGGAAGACACTTGGGCCCGGGTTCTGTTCGGCAGCCGATGGCCAGACGGGACCTTCATAATTCGAATCGTCCGCGTTCTTCACAAAGTAATCGCCGGCAACACCTTCATCATAAGGCGCATAACCTTTTTCGACTTTCGGATGGGGGTCAACGATGGTCACGACATGGAATCCCTGCGCCCGCAAATCCGATAACATCTTTGGCGGATCGGGAAACCGCTGGAGGTTCCAGGTGAACGGCTTGTAATTGTCCTGGTAATGGATATCCAACCAGATGACATCGCCGGGAACTTGCTCCTTGCGGAAGGTATTGGCCAGGCGGCGCACGCGTGCTTCGGGATAATAGCTGTAGCGGCACTGGTTGTAGCCGAGGGACCATAATGGGGGTAGCGGCATACGCCCGGTCAATGCGGTATAGCGCTCAACAACTTTTTTGGGGTCCGGGCCATTGATAAAATAATAATTAAGATCGCCGCCGTCCGCGCCGAAGGTCAACAAGCCCTGCTGCTCATGCCCGATGTCAAAGAAACTGCGCCAGGTGTTGTCCAGGAAAATTCCATGCGCCCGGCCGTTGCGAGTCTCCATGTAAAAGGGCACGGAAACATACATGGGATCAGTGCTGGGATCGTAGGAATAGGTATCGGAATTCCACATCGCATAGGCGTAGCCACCCAATTGCCAGCCGCGCTTGTCGAGCACGCCGGTCTTTTCGCCCAGTCCGTAAATATGTGCGTCATCAGGCAGTTGCTTCGCCACGCGGAACGAGCCGCCGCCGGAGATGGAAGTCCCGTATTGCGGATCATCAGCATCAAGAAGATTGCCGTCGCTGTCGGTGAACGAAATCCGCAATGGGGATTGTTGTACCGTCACCTTCAGCGAGGCCGTTTGCAGCGAAGTGACGCCGTCGTCATTCTTTACAGTGACGTGGGGTGTTCCCAAATCCTGATTGATCACCGCGTAGGAATGGTCGCGGCCAAATTCCTGCGCCGATGTGAATCGGACCCGGATGACATCATCCGATAAGGGCGTGATCGCCAACGAGCCTTGCGCGCTATGGAAAAGCAGGGCTTTGCCATCCCAAACCGGTACGCCGAGGTTTCCCAGGATCTGCCAACCGGCTATCGTGTTTGTGGCCGATGAGACAGCGGATTCATCCGCGGGTGCGGATGGGCTGAACATCAACAAGCAAGCGACCGTCGCGCCGCAAATGATTGTATTAAAAATGCGGCGATGATTTTTTGGAGTTACCGTATCAGTTTGTGGCATAAAAAATTCAGCTCGATTTGCGGACTTGGCAATAATATGACCGCATGAAGTTAAATTTGTCCAAGTAACTTCATGCCGCGAATTTATTTGAATGTTCATCACCAACTTGTAAGCAGATGGATTTAAATGACAGTCGCATAAAGTGAGGACAGCATCCATTCGGGGCAATATGCGCGACAGATGCAGAATATTAAATTTCCACACGGCTTTTTATACTGCTATCCACACCATTCACCAATCGACTGATACCGTCAAACAGGTGACAGCCATGCGCCTAACATTTGTTTTCTGGCTTTACCTGATGGCAGCCCGAAGCCCTATTCTCCACGCGTCGAGGCATTAGCCCAGATTTTTGCGGAAGTGGCCTCGGACTTCCGAAGCCGGTAAAAGCGGTGTCGCCGGTCAATTGTCCATATAGTCCGGTGACTTGTCCATTCCTAATTAAGAGTGTCGTGTTATCATCTCAACATAGCAAACAAACCACAACATGGCCCTCGTATGCACTTTTAACATGTGAAATTAAGGTGATTGTTGCGGTTCCAAAAAGCGGCTAAAAACCAATACGAACAGAGAAAATGAAGCAACCCATGAAAAAGCAACTACTCCTGATAGTCGGGGCGGCAATGTGCTTTGTGGCGGCTCCTACTGCCCTGGCGCAAGTGAACAACGACGAGAATGATAATTCCATGATGTATCAGCCAAACGTCAGTTTGACGTCGCTTACTCAAAACGGTTTTGCCGGAATTGTCGGCGGCCAAATCCTCACTCCTTACTACTTTAATGTGAGTGTGAACTATCTTGGTTATGCCGACCCAAATGATGTGGCCTTGGTTGACAGCCATACTATTACACTTTGGGACAGTAACGGCGACGTCGTCGCTTCGGCTGTCGTGTCGGCGGGAACTCCAACTCTGTGGGAGGGTGGCTATGCCTGGGTGCCGATTTCGACTGTGACTCTCTCGTATAATAGTTATTACGAGGTTGGCGCCACGGTCGTTAGTGGTGTGGACTCCTGGGGGGACCTGATTAACAATAATTCGCCAGACAATGGAAATAACGGCCAAATTACATGGAATGTAAGTCCAAATGGCTACGGTCCCTACAATTACGGTCAAAGTTATGGTCCATTTGTCCAGGCAGGGAGCGGTTACGAATTCTCGCGTGTGGGAATGTACGATAATTCCATAAGTGACGCAGGCAATTCGGTCAATCCGGCGACGGAATTCAACTACACATCCACGCAGGACTCCATTTATCCGGCTCCAAATTTGGGCTATGATATTGAACCGGCGCCGGAGCCGACAACGTTAAGCATTGTCGGGGCAGGGGCGGTATTGTTTTTCGGGGTCGCACTGAAACGGAAAAACAAAGATTCAGTGATTTGAAGTTCGTAATAATATCCAATTTCAAATCATAAATCGTAACAAAGTGGGAAAATGTTGAAAAATAAAGACAGCTATTGGCGCGAAGATGGAAGCCCGTCTTAGTTGTTGGTTTTCCCTTGTATGTTGTATTTGTCCAACATTGCCATTACATCGAAGCATCACTTGAACTGGATTCCGAGGGCATCTCACGCGACGGTGCATGATGGGGCTGTATCAGGCCAAAAATCAACCGAGACAAACTAAAAATCAATCTATGGACAAGAGGTTAATCTCAATCATAGTGGGGGCATTGTGCCTTGTGATGGCTCCCGCTGCCCTGTCACAAGTTAACGGAGACGAACCCAATAACTCCATGCTATATCTGCCAAATGTCGATTTGACGTCGCTCAGTCAAAACGGTTTCACCGGGATTGTCGGCGGTGTTTTCTACACCCCATACTACTATAATGTGAGCGTGAACTATCTTGGTTACGCCGACCCCGATGATGCACCCCTGGTTGACAGCCATACCGTTACACTTTGGGACAATAGCGGCCATGTCGTTGCTTCGGCTGTCGTGCCGGCGGGAACTCCAACTCTGTGGACGAATGGTTATGCCTGGGTGCCGATTTCGACTGTGACTCTCTCGTATCAAAGTTATTACGAGGTTGGTGCTACAGTAGTTGGTGGTGTGGATCCTTGGGGGAACCTGATTCAGAATAGTTCGCCGGACCCTGGAAATAACGGCCAGATCACATGGAATGTAGAGAATGGGAGCTGGAGCGGAAGTGCTAACGGTCCATTTATTCAGGCGGGGAGCGGTTGGGAATTCACGCGCCAGGGAATATACGGCAATTACTCGGATGCCGGGGGTGATATAACGCTGGGTTCCTCGGTCGTCCAAAATGGCGCGTCAGATTCAATTTATCCGGCGGCAAATTTGGGATACGATGTGGGGCCAAGTTATACTTTCACATGGGGCGGCTCAGTCAACGGGAACTGGGACATGGCCACAACGAATTGGCTGGTGGGGGGTGGTTCCGCGACTTATACCAACGGCGCTTTTGTGCAGTTTCTTGATGGAGCTGACACCGGCACGGTGAACTTAACAACATCCCTTTCACCCGGGGGAATCCTTGTCAGCAATAATGCCCTGACTTATACATTCGATGGAAGCGGAGCTATTATCGGTTCCGGGGCGCTGATCGAGGACGGAACGGGAACGCTGGTGATCGATAATAGCGGGACCAATACCTTTAGCGGTGTCGCGATCTACGGCGGCACATTGCAGGTGGGCAACAACGATGCGAATGGCAGCCTGCCCTCTGGCACCATTGCAGATAACGGCAACCTGACCTTTGATCAGAACGTTATGGCAACAAATGACAATCTTATTGCGGGAATCGGATCGGTCACATATGAGGGTTCATCGACACTTCAATTGGCTGGTAGCAATACATTTACGGGTTCGGTATTGGTGACAAATGACAGCGTCCTGCAATTAGGAAGCGCAAGCGCGCTGGGTTTGGGTAGCGGCAATACCATCATCGCCAGCGGCAGCACATTGGATGGGAATGGTTACACAGCGACAAAGCCAATCGTCGTTTCCGGCACAGGCGTAGGCGGCAACGGAGCGCTCACCGATACCGGCGCGCCGATTTACGATAATCCCGGCCCGGGCCTTGCCGCCAGTATCACACTGGCAGGCGATACGACATTTGATTATCCGAATCGTTGGGACCTTGGGTCAACCAATGGAGGGGTTACCCTGAGCACGGGCGGTAATGCGTATAATCTTACATTGAATTCGTCCGGCTATTTTGAATGGCTGAACCTGAGCATTGATCCAGCCCTGGCCAATATCAATTTGGTGTCGGGAACTCTGGGTATAGCGGGTTCAACCACGTTCGGTAATTCCAATGATACGTTGACGCTCGGTTCGTCAGCGGAACTGGTGTTTTATGGTTCGCCCTATTCGACGCTGAACAAGGGAATTGATTTTCAGGACGGAGCCATAATAAGTTGTACCGGAGGGAATAATTTCATGAGTGGCGCGATGACGCTCGAAGTGGGTTATTGCACGTTCGACATCAGTGGCGGCACTTCAATCACGATCAGCAATGTTTTGAGCGGGACGGGTGTTTTTTACCAACAGGGCGGATCGGGAACGATCACACTGGATGGCAATAGTCCGTCCTTTACTGGCGGAGTCCTGCTCTACGAAGGCCAATTAACACTTAATGGCATCATTGGCAGCGGGATTACAGCGGAATCCGGAAGTACAGTGGCCGGCTCGGGCAACGCTGAAGGTTTGGTGGATGTGTCCGGTGCCTTATTGCCGGGTAGTGCGAGTGCGGCGGGGACATTCACCGCCAGCGGATTGACGCTTGAAAACGGCGCCACCATAACGATGGATTTAGCGCCTGCCACAACTGTCGGCGATGGAACCAATGACCTGATTGTGGTCAACGGCAATTTAACCGTGAATGGCAATAATATTAACATTAACCCGTTGGCCGGAACACTGGCGAGCGGAACGTACACACTGTTTACGTACACAGGCACTTTGAATGGTTCATTTGGCACGGCCTCGACTAGCTCGTCGTCCCGTTACAATTTCACAATCAGCACTTCTACACCACATCAGGTAAACCTGGTAGTTACCGGCATGGCAAACCTTCTGAAGTGGAATAATGGCGCAGGCAACGGACAATGGGATGTGCAAAACTCATACAATTGGACGAACTTGAACAGCCACGTGGAAGACCAGTTTTACAGTGGGGATGAGGTGATCCTGGATAACAGCATCACCACGGCTGCGAATCCATCAACGACTCTAAACATCGCTTCCGGCGCTGTGGTGATGCCTGGCATTGTCACGAACAATTCTTCAACTAATTACTCAATCACTGGCCAGGGCACAATTAGCGGTGGTGGGAGCTTTGTCAAGCTGGGTAGTAGCACGCTGAGCATTAGCACATCCAACAGCTTTACCGGTAATTTCACGATCGGCACTGGCACGGTGCAGCTAAACGGCTGCACTGCAGCGGCGGGGGCAACCAACGGCACTTTGATTATCAGCAATGGGGCAACGCTGCTGGTGAATTTGACCAACAGCTACCCGCTCGGCGACGCCGGTTTCCTCAATAAGCCGATTGTCGTGTCTGGAACGGGAGCCAATAGCGGTGGCGCGATTCAATTCACCGGCAACCCGCTTTACGGCGACTCCAGCACTTATGGTCTTGGCCAAAACATCATGCTGGCGGGAAATGCGAGCTTCACCGCTACAGGACGCTTCGATTGGGGCTATCCTGGCGCGGGCACCACTTTGAGCACGCATGGCAGCAATTACAATCTCACTGTCACCGTCGGAGACTATTCACAATGGTATGACATCGACTTTGATACGAACCTTGGGAATATTGACCTGTACACAACTGCCAGCGGGCAGAATTTACAGACCCAGGACCTGGGCCTCGGTCTGGGAAATCCCACCAATGTCCTCACGCTGCATTCCAATGTGATCTTCTACATCCAGCATGGCGTAGTTGCCGGCGGCGACAATGGCTACGCGAAGATCGTCCACATCCTTCCCACTGCGACCTGGACATTCCAACCCAATGGCGGGGCAGGCGATTATCGCCTCAACACTTCATTCATATTAGAGAATGGTGCGAACTTGTATCAATACAGCGTCAACGGCGGTAATGGGAGCGGCCTTGTCTATGCCGGCACTGTCACGCTAAACGGTTTGGCGCATATTGTGATCGGAAACGCACCAATCACTTTTAGCAATGTGATCAGCGGCGTAGGCGGTTTCTATCTGGATAACTACGGCGGCTACCCATTAGTCTTTGCTGCCACCAACACCTACCAGGGAATTACCGACATTCGTACCGGTATGGAGCTTTCGTTGATTGGCAACGGCTCAATTTCCACCAGCACACCCATCAGCCTGGCTTCCGGCACTTACGGCCCGGCGACATTGATAGTCAACGATCGGGTGGACGGCACATTGACGCTGGCCAGCGGTCAGACGCTGGAAGGTGACGGAACAGTGACAGGCAACCTGAATGCCGGCACTGGAAGCACGCTCCTGCCGGGAGTCACCAGCACCGCGACGAATGTGGGAACCTTGAATGTTTCCGGAAATGCTATGCTGGGCGGTAATGCAGTATTCAAGTTGGATGGCGGCACCAACGACGAGCTTTCCGTGGGAACCAACTTGACCTATGGCGGAACATTGACGTTGACGAACATTTCGGGAACGCCACTGGCTGCGAGCAACAGCTTCCAATTATTTAGCGCCAACGGTTACAGCGGCTCATTTAGCGCTTTGTCGCCGGCCACGCCCGGCCCCGGCCTGACCTGGAACACCAACAATCTCGCTGTGAACGGCACTTTGTCTGTGATCGCTGTGCCATCGGCTCCCCTGCAAATCACCGGGATTTCCGTCAAAGGCACGACCCTCACCTTGACCGGAACCAACGGTGCCGACAACGGGACGTATGTCTTGTATGAAACCACTAATGTAACCGTGCCGCTCACAAACTGGGTGTCAGTCCTGACCAACTCATTCAACTCAAACGGCAGCCTCAATCTGAGTACGAATATCGTGAATTCGAATAGCCCGCAGGAGTTTTATATTCTAAAAACACAATAAAGACCAAGCCGGGGAGAAAAGATTGAAAGTATAGTATCGTTATGGTTGAAAGAAAGAGAACGCGCGCAGCATTTACCCTGATTGAATTGCTGGTGGTCATCGCCATTATCGCAATTCTTGCGGCCATGTTGCTGCCGGTGCTCGCTGCCGCAAAGTTGCGCGCGCAGCAAATCAATTGTATCAGCAACGTGAAACAATTGACCACGTCCAGCATAATGTATGTCACCGATATGAATACCTGGGTCGGCCCGCTTAGCACCAATGTCCTGCAAAGCCAAGGCGATTGGATGGGAACGATGCTCAAATACTATGGGCAGACCAATATCTTGTTTTGCCCTGCTGCTCCGAACCGCGGAAATCCCAACAACGTGGTTAACCCGCCAGGTAAAGCAGACACT
>Ga0206860_10039_pt1 | contig 34916 bp, 31 predicted proteins | sample Alteio_BWOrgCont_44_FD_152624 | JGI IMG/M metagenome (GOLD analysis project Ga0206860, IMG submission 152624) | Enriched cells from forest soil in Barre Woods Harvard Forest LTER site, Petersham, Massachusetts, United States -... | ecosystem: Environmental > Terrestrial > Soil > Temperate forest >...
GAAGCTCCTCGCTTGCTTCGGGATGGGGTTGAACTTGAGCTGAGACCGCAGGCGTTGCACGCGCTGCGCGTTCTGGTTCAAAACAGCGGCCGATGCGTGGACTACGCGGCGATGATCAGTGAAGCATGGCACGGGATTTCCGTGTCGCGCCACACGGTAGCCGTCACGGTCGGAGAGGTCAAGAAAGCGCTGAAAGAATTCGGAGGATGGATCAGCTATCATCCCAAGCTCGGCTATCGCCTCGATGTGCCTCAGTCGGAAGATCTGATCCGGAATGGGTGGCATTACTGGCAGCGCCACACGCGCGAGGGATTTGAGAAAGCCCTCTGCTGTTTCCAGCAGGCGGCGCGCGGGAGCAGCACGGATTTTCGGGCATTCGAAGGAATTTCCAGGTGCTACTTGATGCTCGGCACCTTTGCCATGAAGCCTCCGCGCGAAATGTATGCGGCGTTTCTCGAAGCGCATGCTCGCGCTGTGGAGTTAACAGGTCTGACGCCGGAGTTACGCGGCGACCGCGCACAGGGTCTGCATGTTTTCGAATTGAAGTTCACAGAAGCGGAATCCGAACTGCAGCGGGCGAAGCAAGAGAATCCCAGAACCGCCGGCGTTTACATACGCTTGGCAGTCCTCTACGCAACCATGAAAAGGTTCGACGACGCTCTGGAGGTGGTGAAACGCGCCTACGAGGTCGACGGTCTCTGGCCGGTATTGCCAGCCGCCGAAATCCTGGTGCGTTGCTGCCGCGGAGAGTTTGAGTATGCGGTTACGTGCGGCAAGAAGGCACTCGATCTGCATCCTTACTTTTCGCTCGGCCGTTCCCACTATGCGCAGGCGCTGGAATTTTCGGGCAGGGTCGAAGAGGCGCTGGTGGAATACCGGCTCGCCGTTATGATGTCGCCGGATTTCGCACGGCTGCGTGCCGAAGAAGCGAGATGCCTGGCAAAGCATGGCCGCACGGAAGAAGCCACGGCCATACTCAATGAACTCGAGAATCGTCGCCAGACCGAATTTGTGGACGGCTACCCCATGGCTTTCGTCTACGATGCGCTTGGACGCCATGACGAAGCGTTTCAGGCACTGGAGAGAGCGGGGGTGGAAGGGTCACCCAACCTGTTCATGATGGATGTCGATCCGCGGATGGACGGCCTCAGGCCCAATCCGCGCTTCAAACAGCTGCGAAACAGAATTTTCCGGTCAATGCCGATTCATAGAGCCCCCGCGGCTAACAGGGAAAGCGTGGTTATCTCGACGTACACGGCGAAGGATTCCACCCAGCGGCATCGGGTTGCTTCTTAAAGTCGGTGCTGGTGACAAAGGGCTCCTCCAGATACTGAGGGTCTTTCACAATGGTCGTGACATGGAACCAGGTATCGCCGTTTGGCTCCTTTGAGAGATCATAGAACTCGTTAACCACCGCATTGGCACTGTAAGGGGCGCCGTTCTTCCGGTAATATCCGGGGCGAAGCTGAGTGGTCACCACTTCGAGTGAACGGCCTTTGTTGCCTTCTCTGTAAGCGCCCAACGCGGCCAGAGATACACCCTCACCGCGGACTGGCCTTTCCCAGTTGGCCTGAGAGTATCCTTGCCAGTCGGGCTTCGCATTCTCCGGAGGTTTGCCGTTGAAATGGAAAAGGCGCGTCTGCGTTCCGGAGTCCGTCTCGACCTTGAGCGTATTGTCGTCCTGCCACGTGATATGGACGCGGCCGGGCACACGCATGATGGCCGGAGCCCCGTAAGCGCGGCATTGTTCTCCGGCCGCTTCATCTTTCGCGGGATCCCAGGCTTCGCCGATCTTACGAGCGGCTGGATTCAGGGGCACGCCGGCAAAATCACCTTTGATAGGAGTTACCATACGCCAGCGCCAGTCTTCGGTGACTACAGACACCCAGTAACCGGTCAGATCCACCGGGGCAGCTTGCTTCGGCGTCTTAGGAACCGGAGGCGGACCACCTCGACCACCCGGAGGACCCTGGGCGGTAAGTGCTGCAGAAAAAAACACGGCGCAGGCCAAAGGCCTACTCAACAAGTTTCGTTTCATTTCTTGCTCTCGCTGAGATTTCTGTAGATGGCGTCGATGAACATGTCCGTTGTCCAGATGCCGGTGGTGGCGCCGTACTGAGTATCGTAGTCGAGTGTAGGTTTGGCTGCCTTCACCTGTTCCAGAGTCCTGCCCTTTTTGATGAGATCGGCGATGCGGTCCCTGATGATGGTCACCATGTCGCGGTATTCGACCACGTCGGCCTCTTCACAAAGTCGTCCATGGCCGGGGATCACATAAGTGCCACCTTCCTGGTACTTCGCCGGAACCGTGATTTCGATGATGCGATTCAACGCGTCGATAATGCCTTGTACGGTGCCGCCCCGCTGCAGATCGATCAACGGATAATGTTCCGGCGTGAAAATGTCGCCGGTGCTGACTACATCAGAACGCCGGAAGAAAACGATGCTGTCGCCATCGGTGTGCGCGGCAGGCATGTGATAGACGATGACCGCCTCGTTATTGAAGAAGAAGTCCTTCGATGCGCCGAAATACTCGTCGTTGGGCCAGTCGGTGTCGGGGACGGCGGTCTGACCGGGAGCCGGTTTCGCGGTCATACGATTCAGGACGTGGTCGTTGGCGATGATCCGCGGCATGGCGCCGTCGCCGCCCAGTTTTGCCAGTGCACCGTTTCCGCCGGTATGGTCTCCGTGAACATGAGTGTCGATGATGTATTTGATCGGCATGTTCGACAGAGTGCGGATCGCGGCCATGATTTTGGGAGCCATAGGCGCATATTGGGTGTCTACTATCAGGACACCGTCTTTGCCCACCTGCACGGTAGAGTTGCCGCCGGCGCCGATGAGCATGTAAACGCTGCCCTGCACCGGCAGGATTTTCACTTCCACGTTATCGAAATTCTGAGTCTGGGCGAGAAGCACTCCCGCTGCTCCGAGACTAAGAGTAAGAGCGAACAGGGTCCTCATCGGGAGGGACTCACGTTGCAGTTGAACAGCGTGGTGCAGGTGCAGTAGCGCTCGCATTTCGCTGGCGGATTGTATTTTCCCATTTTTGTTCGATACTCGGGATACAAGGTTTCCGCGCCTCCTCGGGTGGCTTCCCAGGGCAGGCCATACCACTCGGCGAATTCGTGCAGAAACTGGTTCGTACCGGGCAGATGATGCGGCACCGTACCCTCAGGACGAGGCACTTCGGGCGCGTATTCGCAGCCGAAAACGCCCAGGCCCTGGCCGGGATCGAGAAACCAGTTATCGCTGCGGACAAGAGGTTCGGTCAGAAAAACCGGGTCGTTGATGACGGTCACGACGGTAAGGTAATCGCCGTGCCGGTACCAGTGTTCTGTCAATGTGGCCTTATCGCTGCGAGGCACGCCATTGCGGCGTATGTAATTGGTCTTGAGGTGAGTGGTGGTGATGGTGAGCATGTTGCCCTCCCATACTCCCGTAGAAAAACCCTGCCACGTGTGATCGGCATACCCCGGGGGATGGGGCCGCCCATCCATATATATGGTCCGCTCGCTGTCCCATGCCAGCAGATGAGTGTGGAACGCGATAAGGCGCTGGGTTGGCTGATCGTATTCGCGCCAGATCCGCAGGTTGCCCAGTCCGCGCATCGAGTAGTCGGCGCCGTGCGGACGGCATTGATATTCGGGCACAACAGAGATCCGATCGGCGTCGTAGCTATCGGCCCGCATACGAGCCGCATCGTTGATCGGAAGTTCCGTGTAGTCTCCCAGTTCCGGGCCGGGGAGCCGCTCAGGGCCATCTTCATGATAAAGGGGAGCCCATTCTCCCGAGAAATCGAGTTGGGCGAATGCGGGTACGGCCGACAGAAGCACGCCGATCGCGAATAGGAGACACATAGTGCCTCGTGTGGTGTTGAACATAGGGATTTCCGGATTCGACGATTACGATATCACGGCCACGGGCGAGTCCGCCCCCGCCTGTTCGGAATCCAACAAGCAGCGTCGGATAAACTTATCTTCTTATGCCACAAATTGATGTGCCGCTCGTGCAGGGGCGGTTTGGGGCGACCTCGCGCCCTGACACCTGGTGGGTGCAGCCCCTGGTTGTGTTTCTGGGTTTTGCCGCCTTTCTGGCGTATTCCACCTGGGCCGGATTTCAGGGCGAATACTACCGTTTCGGCCCCGTACCTTTCGCCCATGTACTCTCCAGAGCTTTTCGGTTCGGCCCAGGCGTGGTTTGGACCGAAGCCTTCCTGGTTCCCGGCATTTTTGCCTTTCTCGGCAGCGTTTCTGATCCTGTGGGCTCCCGGCGGCTTTCGAATTACCTGCTACTACTATCGGGGCGCTTACTACAAAGCGTGGTGGATGGACCCGCCAAACTGCGCCGTGGGCGAGCCTCGCAAGAAGTATCTCGGCGAAAGATCGTTCCCTCTGATTATTCAGAATATCCATCGTTACTTCATGTATATCGCGGTGATTTTCATCTTTCTCCTGGCGAAAGATGCCTGGGACGCGATGTGGTGGCAGGACGGCTTCCACGTCGGCGTGGGCACCCTCGTTCTCACGATAAACGTAATTCTTCTCGGAAGCTATACCTTTGGATGCCACTCCCTGCGGCATTTGATCGGCGGTATCAGCGACACAATCTCAAAGTCTCCGGTGCGCAAGAAGGCTTATGACTGCGTGAGTTGTCTGAACGCGCGACACATGCGCTTCGCCTGGTTCAGTCTGTTCTGGGTTGGCTTCTCCGACCTGTACGTACGCATGTGTTCAATGGGCATCTGGACGGACTGGAGACTTTTCTAAATGGCCGAGTATCAGAGGTTCGATTACGACGTGCTCGTAATCGGCGCAGGTGGGGCCGGTTTGCGCGCGGCAATTGAAGCCTCCGCCGCGGGCGTCAAGGTCGGGTTGATCTGCAAGTCTCTCCTTGGAAAAGCCCACACCGTGATGGCGGAAGGCGGCATGGCGGCCGCCATGGGGAATGTCGACGATCGCGATAACTGGCGCGTTCATTTTTCCGACACGATGCGCGGCGGCCAATACCTGAACAATCCACGCATGGCCGAGTTGCACGCCAAACAGGCTCCGGAGCGCGTACACGAGCTCGAAGCCTGGGGCGCCATTTTCGATCGCACGAAAGACGGAAAAATTCTGCAGCGCAACTTCGGCGGGCACCGCTATCCACGGCTCGCGCATACGGGCGACCGCACGGGGCTTGAAATGATCCGCACGCTCCAGGATCATGGCATACACCTCGGGATCGATGTTCACATGGAGCATACGATCCTCGAATTGATGACGGACGCGGGGCGCGTCACCGGCGCTTTCGGCTATGACCGCGAACGTGGACGCTTCAAGTTGTACTCCGCCAAGGCGGTTGTCCTCGGGACCGGCGGGATCGGACGGGCCTACAAAATCACCAGCAATAGCTGGGAATACACGGGCGATGGGCAGTCGCTCGCCTATCGCGCGGGGGCTTCGTTGATGGACATGGAATTTGTGCAGTTCCATCCGACGGGCATGGTATGGCCGCCGAGCGTCCGCGGCATTCTCGTTACCGAAGGCGTACGCGGCGAAGGCGGCGTGCTGCGCAACAGCAACAACAAGCGCTTCATGTTCGAAGATATTCCCGCCAACTACAAATCGTCGACGGCCGACAACGAGGAAGAGGGTTGGCGTTATGTGACAGGCGATAAGAGCGCGCGGCGTCCGCCGGAATTGCTGACGCGCGATCATGTGGCCCGCTGCATCGTGCGGGAGGTCCGCGAAGGGCGCGGCAGCCCTCATGGCGGCGTGTTCCTCGATATCGCGTGGATCAAAGAGAAGATTCCCAACGCCGCGGAACACATCAAACGCAAGCTGCCGAGCATGTACCACCAGTTCAAGCAACTTGCCGATATCGATATCACGCAGGTGCCGATGGAGATCGGTCCGACGACGCATTACGTGATGGGCGGCGTGCGCGTGGATGGCGATACGCAGATGTCGGATGTGCCCGGTCTGTTCGCGGCGGGCGAGTGTGCGGCGGGTCTGCATGGAGCCAATCGGCTGGGTGGAAACTCGCTGTCGGACTTGCTGGTATTCGGTAAGCTGGCGGGCGAATATGCCGCGAAATTCGCGAAGGAAAACGGTGCCGGAGCGATCAATCCACAACAGGTGGACGATGCGGCTCGGCAGGCACTGGAACCGTTCAATCGCACCGGCGGGGTGCCCCCCTATGAAGTTCAGCATAAATTGCAGGACATGATGCAGGATCTGGTCGGCATCGTTCGGCGGGAAGAGGAGATGGAGCGCGCGCTGGCTGGACTTGAGGAATTGAAAGAACTGGCGTCTAAAGTAGTGGTGCCGGGAAATCGCGAATACAATCCGGGCTGGCATACGGCGCTCGATCTGCGGAATCTGTTGACGGTTTCCGAGGCGATCGCGAAATGCGCGATCGAACGTAAGGAGAGCCGCGGAGCGCACTTCCGCGACGACTATCCAAATAAGGATGAAGAAGCGGCGAAGTTCAACCTTGTGATTCGGCGCGAGCCCGATGGGTCGATGGGGCTCACGCGCGAACCGCTGCCGCCGATGACGGCTGAGATGAAGCAGATTATCGAGGAGATGAAGTAATGGCGACGGCAACTTTTCAAATCTGGCGCGGCGATCGGGAGTCCGGTGGCTTCAGGGACTACACGACGCCGGTGACGGACGGAATGGTCGTGCTGGACGCGGTTCATCAGATTCAGGCGGAACAGGCGAGTGATCTGGCGGTGCGCTGGAACTGCAAGGCGGGCAAGTGCGGATCGTGCTCGGCGGAGATCAACGGGATGCCGCGGCTGATGTGCATGACGCGGCTCAATCAGATTCCGCTCGATCAGCCCGTGAAGTTGGAGCCGATGAAGACCTTCCCGCTGATTCGCGACCTGGTTACGGATGTGTCGTGGAACTTCGAGGTGAAGAAGACGATTCGGAAGTTCAAACCACGCAAGCAGGATGCGCCGGATGGGTCGTGGCGGATGGACCAGGCGGATGCGGATCGCCCCCAGGAGTTTCGCAAATGCATTGAGTGTTTCCTGTGCCAGGACGTTTGCCACGTGCTGCGCGACCATCACATGCATGCCGAGTTTATCGGCCCGAGGTTCCTGATATATACGGCGAATCTGGAGATGAATCCGCTCGATACGGACGATCGCGTGGGCGATCTGAAGAATAAGCACGGGATCGGGCTTTGCAATATCACGAAGTGCTGTACGAAGGTGTGTCCGGAGAACATCCACATCACGGACAACGGGATTATTCCGCTGAAGGAGCGGGTAGTCGATCAGTTCTTCGATCCCGTGGCGAAGCTGTTTCGGATGTTTAAGTAAACGATTAATAGCAGGATTCGAGGAGGGCGAGTACCTCGGCTTCCGTTAAGGGCCGGTCCACAACGCCCATGTGAGCCAATTCGTGTGTGATCGGGGCGACGATCTGGCCGATCTCGTCATGCGGCACACCCGCTTCCTTCAGCGTTTTCGGCACGTCGAATTGCGCGATGAACGCTTCGGTGCGATCCGCGCAGGCAAGGGCCGCGGGTTTCGGATCTTCAGGATCGAACGGTATGCCGAACCCTTCCGCTACGGGTCCGAACCGCTGTGGAGCGATCCCCGCCATGAACCGCATGGCATTGGGCAGCGTGATGCACGAGGTCACGCCGTGCGGCACATTCCAGCGCGGTCCGATCTGATGTCCGAGGAGATGCGAGAGGCCGAAGCGCGTATTCATCGCGCCGTAGATGGAATACCAGGCCGCGAACTGGCAGTGGCCGCGGTGCGCCACGCGCTCGTCTCCCTGGGTGCGGATTGAGGCCGGGAGGTGCTCCACCATCAGGGAAATCGACTTTGCCGCCAGGACATCGCTGATCGGCTGGTGGCGGATCGCATAGGCGCACTCGATGGCATGGTCGAGCGCGCGCATGCCCGTCGTCACCCAGAGCCAGTCCGGAGTTTCAAGGGCCAGCAACGGGTCGTTGATTACGGTGCGAGGAAGCACGCGCGGGTCCCAGACCCCGCCCTTGACGCGCGTGGTTTCATCGGTCACGCCGCCCGCGTGCGTGTACTCCGCCGCGGAGAGAGTCGTTGGGATTGCGATGTGCACCAGTTCGCGGGCCGGGAGCGAACCGTAGATTGCGACCTTGCAGGTATCGATCGGGCTGCCGCCGCCGAAGCTGATCAGGGAATCGGCATCTACGCGCTCGATTTCTTTTTGCAAGGCATCGACAGTGCTGCGCGGAACGTGCTGGATCACGCCGGTAAATACCGAAGCGCAGAGCGGGCCGAGCGCACCGGTCACCTGATCGAGAATCGGGAAACCGCCGAGAGTGGTCACCACCACGGCGCGTTTCAAGCCGCGCTTACCCATTTCTTCTTTCAGTTCGGCGACCTTGCCGGGGCCATAAATCACGCGTTCAAGGCGGGTCAGGTTGAATTCGCCCGCCGGGGCTTCCAGTCGATAGGTACTCATCGTTTCGTTCATCAACACGCCATGTTATCGAATCCGCCTGCGCGCGGATATTACCGCGTGAACGACAATACGATGAATGCCCGAATTGCCGGACATCGTCGCCTACGTGGAAGCGCTCGATTCGCGCATCGTCGGTCAACCCCTCGAACGTGTCCGCCTGGGCAGCCCGTTTCTGCTGCGCACCGTCCAGCCGACCATCGCCGATGTGGAAGGGAGCACGGTGCGGGAGATCCGTCGGGTCGGTAAACGCATCGCGATCGGAGTCGACCGCGACCTATGGTTAGTCCTGCACCTGATGATCGCCGGCAGACTGCACTGGCGGCCGCCGAAAGCAAAAATGGCGGGGCGGCAGAATCTTGCGGCGTTCGATTTTCCCGAGGGAACGCTCACACTGACCGAAGCCGGTACGAAGCGGCGGGCCTCGCTGCACATTGTGGCGGGCGAGGAGGGTTTGCGGTCCGTCGATCCCGGCGGAATCGACGTCCTTACGGCCGATCGGGACTCATTCCGCGCGGCGTTATCGATCGAGAATCACACACTGAAGCGCGCCCTCACCGATCCACGGCTCGTAAGCGGAATCGGCAACGCATACTCCGATGAGATTCTGCATGCAGCAAAACTCTCACCACTCGCACAGACGCAAAGGCTGAAGGAAGAAGAATGGGATCGCCTTTTCGGCGCCACGCGATCGACGCTCCGGCTATGGATGGATCGGCTGCGAGCAGAAGCGCGCCAGGACTTTCCGGAAAAAGTGACGGCGTTTCGGAAGGACATGGCGGTGCATGGACGCTACGGTCAGCCATGCCCTGTGTGCGGCGAGAAGGTACTGCGGATACGGTACGCCGACAATGAAACGAACTACTGTGCGCGATGTCAGACTGGGGGTAAGGTTTTGGCGGATCGCGGGCTGTCGCGGTTACTGGGGTCGGATTGGCCGCGTACGCTGGAGGAACTGGAAGCGTTGCATAGAAGATGAAACCTGTTAGGCTTTCAAAATATGGCTGGGGAACTGAGAATCAAAGTCAATGAGCGGGCGTGGAACGTTTCGTCCGCGCCGGATACACCGCTGCTCTACGTTCTGGCGAACGAGTTGCAACTGCAGGGGCCCCGGTTCGGCTGCGGGCTGGCCCAGTGCGGCTCTTGCTCGGTGCTTGTCAACGGGGTGGAAACCCGTTCGTGCGTGACGCCGGTGTCGACCGTGCAGGGGAAATCGGTAACCACGCTGGAGGGACTGCCGGCGCTGTACGCGGCGCAAAGGAAACTTGCCAAAGCGCCGGAGTTGCATCCTGTACAACAGGCCATGATCGACGAACAGGCAGTGCAGTGCGGATATTGCTTTAACGGAATGATCATCAAGGCTTCTGAACTTTTGGGGAAAAACCCACAGCCGAACGAAGCGCAGATCCGCGCGGCGATGAACGGCCATCTGTGCCGGTGCGGTACCTATCCACGGGTGATCAAGGCCATCCAGCGGGCGTCGCGGACCATGATGGCGGAGGCTGCCCGATGAGCGATCTGCTTCGCCGCGATTTATTCAAAGCCGGCGGCGCCCTCATTGTCGGCTTCGGCCTACGCGAGGTTCTGTTCGGCCAGAGTCACCTCGATACGACGCCGCGCAACGGCGTCCCCGGGCCGCCCGACGCGAAGCAAATCGACACCTGGCTCGCGATCCATGCCGACAATACCGCGACGATATTCATCGGTTTTGCTGAACTCGGCCAGGGTAATTCGACAGCCCTGCTGCAAGTCGCGGCAGAAGAACTCGATCTCGATATGGGCCAGCTCAAGACCGTCCGGCTCGATACCAGCATTACTCCGAACCAGGGCGGCACTTACTCCAGCGCCTCGATTCAGCGCGGAGGGCCGCAGGTGCGGACAGCTGCCGCGGAGGCACGTCTTGCGCTGCTTCAACTGGCTTCGAAGAATTTGAGTACGCCGGTGGAGCGACTGACGGTGGCGAAAGGCATCGTGTCGGTGCAGGGCAATCCCGCGCAGTCTGTCACGTACGGGGCATTGGTCGGAGACAAGCCGTTTCATCTGGCATTCACGGGATCGGCGCCGATGAAGACTCCCGCCGAATTCAAGGTAGTGGGCACGCGCGTGGCTCGCAACGACATCCCCGATAAGGTCAGCGGCAAATATGTCTACATGCAGCACCTTCGCGTGCCGGAAATGCTGCATGGGCGCGTGGTCCGTCCGCGAGGGCAGAGCGCTTACGGGGCGGGGGCGAAGGTGGTGAGTCTCGATGAGGCTTCGATCCGCAACATCCCCGGAGCCCGCGTGATCCGGCGCGGCGATTTTATCGGGGTGGTCGCCGAAAGTGAGTGGGACGCGGTCCGGGCGGCGCGTCAATTGAAGGTGACCTGGGATACCACGCCGACGCTTCCTGGCAGTGCCGCGCTGTTCGAGACGATGCGTGCTGCCAAGACCACCGACAAGGTGGTTCTGGAACGGGGAGATGTCGGAGTTCTCGGCAGCGCGCCGCACGTTGTTTCGTTCCGGATCAATGGCCCGTACCAGGCGCATGCTCCCTTCGGACCGAATTGCGCGCTCGCCGATGTCACGGCCGATACTGCGCTGATCAAGTGCTCCACGCAGGACGTGTATGGCACTCGCAACACGCTGGCGCGCGTCCTTGCCATGCCGCTCGAAAAAGTCCGCGTCCAGTATTACGAAGGATCGGGCACCTATGGCCATAGCTGCTACGACGATGTGGCGCAGGCGGCGGCAATCCTGTCGCAATCAGCGGGCAAGCCGGTGCGTCTGCAGTTTATGCGCTGGGATGAGCACGGTTGGGATAACTATGGCCCGGCACATATCGGAGAGGTGCGGGCCGCGGCCGATGCCGCCGGTAAGATCGTGGCATACGAGTACCACGGCTGGCAGCATAACTGGAGCCTGGTAGAAACGTCCGAGCAGTTGGCGTCCGGAAAGCCTGCCGCGGAATGGCCGGGCGCCGCGGCGCAGGGAGTGAGCGTCGCCAATACCTCCGGAATTTACGCCACGCCGAATCTGCGTATCGTAAACCACACCTTGCCCGGTACCGCATTTCTCAAAGGCGCATGGCTGCGCTCGCCGCTCGATCTGTCGGTTTCGTTTGCCTCCGAGCAGGCCATCGACCAGCTGGCTTATCTGCTGAACATGGACCCGTGGGAGTTTCGCCAAAAGAACATCACCGATATGCGGTGGCGGGGAGTTCTGGATGCGGCGGCGCAGGCCGCGAAGTGGACGCCTCGGCGAGCCGGGCCGAATGCTGCTTCTGACAAGAGCGGCGCCAAAATCGTCACGGGACGCGGCATCGGTCTCGGCACGCACCTGGTGTCGTACGGTGGCGCGGTGGCTGAGATCGAGGTAAATAAGGAGACGGGCAAGGTAGTGGCGAAGCACATGTACGGAGCGATCGACGCCGGCCTGACGGTGAATCCGGCCTTCGTCGAAAACCAGATCAGTGGACAGCTGGTGCAGACTTGCAGCCGGATGTTGAAAGAGGAAGTGACGCTGAGCACGACGAATGTCACCAGTCTCGACTGGAACAGTTATCCGATCCTGCGCTTCGAAGAGTGCCCGGAGGTTACGCCGATCGTTGTGCAGCGGCTGGATCAGCGGCCATCGGGCGCTGGCGAAGAGGTGATGGCGGCAGCGTCGGCAGCCATCGGAAATGCGTTTTTCGATGCTACCGGTGTGCGGATGCGGGAATACCCGCTGACGCCGGCGCGGGTTTTGGCGGCGCTGAAGCTGGGCTGACCGTTACGACCGACTCTATTTGACCTGGGTTTTTGAAGCTGACATACTGGCTCCGATTATGAATCGACTCATCCTAATGATTCTGGCCGGGAGCGCGATTGTTTCCGCCGCCATTACAGAACCCGTAAAGATCGACACTGGCCTGATTTCGGGAACGTCTACTTCGAGCGACGACGTGCGTGTCTTTAAGGGAATCCCTTTTGCCGCGCCCCCGGTGGGTGACCTGCGATGGCGCGCGCCGCAGCCCGCCGCTCACTGGGAAGGCGTCCGTAAGGCCGACCAGTTCGGACCAGTCTGCATGCAGCAGAGCCGCCCGGGTTCCACACCCGCGCCGAGCGAAGACTGCCTTTACGTGAACGTATGGACAGGCGCTAAAGCGGCCAGCGAACGGCGGCCCGTGATCGTCTGGACCTATGGCGGCGCATTCACCGGCGGCTCCGGCTCCGAGCCCCGCTACGATGGCGAAGCTCTGGCCCGCAAGGGTGCGGTGATCGTCACTTACAATTACCGGCTCGGGGCATTTGGCTTCTTCGCGCATCCTGAACTGGATAAAGAATCGGATCATCATACGTCGGGCAACTACGCCATGATGGATATGGCCGCGGTTCTGCATTGGGTTCAACGCAACATCACCGCGTTCGGCGGCGACCCCAACCGCGTGACGATCGACGGCGAATCCGCGGGCGCGATGCTGGTATCGTCGATGGTCGGTTCTCCCGAAGGCAAAGGCCTCTTTAAGCGCGCCGTTTCACAAAGCGGCGCCTGGATGGGAATCGGCATCGGCAAAATGACCACGCACGCGCAGGCGGAAGAGGCAGGCGAAAAACTCGCGCAGACGCTCGGTGCAAAATCGCTTGCCGAACTGCGCGCCGTGCCCGCCGCGGATCTGCTGAAGAATGGACGCGGCACCGGCATTATCGTCGACGGCTGGTACGTACCGGAGGATCTCTCCGCTACTTTCACGAAGGGTAGAGAGAATGATGTCGACATTCTGGTAGGATCCAACCGCGACGAAGGAACCTTCTTCGCCCGGCCCGGATCGGACCTGAACGCGACGCAGTTCGAGAGCCACGCTAAAGAGCGTTATGGCAATCTTTCGGAAAATTTCGCGAAGATTTACCCCGTGACTAACGACGCAGAGGCCGCCGCCGCGGGGCTTGCAGGCACCCGCGATGAGATAGGCTGGCACATGCGCACGTGGGCTCAGCTGCAAAGTAAGAAGGGCAAGGACAAGGCTTATCTGTACTTCTTCACGCGCGTCCCACCCACCGTCGAAGGTCGGCCTTCCCGTGGCGCGACCCACACAGTCGAACTCTTTTACATGTTCAACAACCTGCTTCCAGGCACGCCCTGGACCGATGTGGATAAGAAGCTCGCCGACACGATGTCTTCTTACTGGGTGAACTTTGCCGCTACGGGAAATCCCAATGGCAAAGGACTGCCTGAGTGGCCCGTTTATAAGGAGAAGGCGGACCAGGCCATGATCCTCGGCGACACAGTAAGTGTCGGAACCGGCATCCAACCCGCGATGCTCGCGTTCTATGACTCTTACTACAAGACCCTCAACGGAGGCGAGTAGGCTGACGCCGCTCCCAGCCGCTTCGGTTGATGGCATCGAGATCCATGCGTCGTCCAGCGGCAGCGGTCCGCGTACCGTAATTCTGGTCCATGGGTGGACCTGCGATGAGACAACCTGGGAATCGCAGATTCCGGCGCTGGCAAAGGACTATCGGGTTCTCACAATCGACCTGCCCGGCCATGGGAAGAGTGACGCGCCAAAAGATGGAAACCTATCGATGGATCTTTTTGCGCGCGCGGTCGAGTCCGTGCGGCTGGATTCGCAGGCGAAGCGCGTGGTGCTTATCGGCCACAGCATGGGGACGCCGGTCATCGTCCACTATGCCAGGCTGTATCCGAAGAATGTCGCCGCGATGGTGTTTGCCGACGGCCTCGTCACCATCCCGCCCAGTTGGCCATTTGCCCGGCTCCTTGGCCTGACATTAGCGCTATCCGCGGTGAGGAGGGCTACGATTCGCAGTATGTTCTCCGCGGCAACGACGCCGGAAATGCGGGAGCGCATCCTGCGGATGATGATGAGCGCGCCCACAGCGACCGCGGTCGGCGCCATGAAAGCCACGTTCGACCGAACGAACTGGAAGGGCGATGTTTTTACGCAGCCAGTGCTCGCGCTTTATGCGGATCGTTCCCCTTACGCCAAACGCGATGCGATGACCAGACGATTCCCCAACATGGAATTTGTGGAGATTGCCGGAACCGGCCATTTCCTGATGCTGGAGAAGCCGGATGAATTCAATCGGCTGCTGCTCGAATTCCTTGCCAGGCAAACTTTCTGACGAAACTGATATGCTGGCTCCCGGAAGTTCAGGAGAGAAAACAGCGGATGGGGAAGCGTTTTGTCGGGGTATCCATTGCTGTGCTTACATTCGCCGCAATTCCCGTTGCGGCGCAGAACACGGCAGGGCCGGCCCTTCCCCGAACAGTCAATGGCAAGCCGAATCTGACGGGGCTCTGGCAGTCTCTCGGCACCGCGGACTGGGACATTCAGGCTCATGGCGCGCAGGCCGGCCCGTTCTACCAGCTGGGCGCGATCGGGGCCGTTCCTCCCGGCCAAAGCATCGTCGAAGGCGATGAGATCCCTTATCTTCCGGAAGCGCTGGAACAGAAGAAGAAGAATCTGGCCAATATCTGGAAGGAAGATCCGGTGATCAAGTGCTACATGCCGGGCGTGCCGCGCTCGACCTATATGGCATTCCCGTTTCAGATTATTCAGTCGCAGAAAGATATTCTGATTGCCTACGAATTTGGTTCCGAGAATCGGTTAATCAATATGGGCAAGCCGCAGGAAGCCGCCGTGGATACCTGGATGGGAACATCGAACGGTCACTGGGACGGGAACACGCTCGTGGTCGACGTCACGGGCTTCAACGGCATGGCATGGTTCGATCGGGCCGGCAACTTCGCCAGCGACAGCCTGCATGTGGTGGAACGCTACTCGCTTCTCGATGCGAACACGATGAACTACGAGGCGACGATCGAAGATCCGAAGACATTCAGCCGGCCGTGGAAGGTCAACGTGATCCTGTATCGGCATCGAGAAAAGGATGCGCGGCTGCTCGAATTCAAGTGCGTCGAGTTCACCGAAGAATTGATCTACGGCGATCTGCGCAAGAAGGGTGGTAGATGATGAAAGCGTTCACACTTGCTCTGCTTCTTTTGGCTGCCGCGGCGGCCGTCTATGCAGAGACACCGGCCAGGGGCTCTTTCGAGCGCATCAAGGTTCACGGAAAATCGCTTGAAGGCAATCTCGAAGGCGACTCTCCGGACCGCGACGTCTCTGTTTATCTGCCGCCCAGTTATGCTACCGCGCGCAACCGGCGCTATCCCGTTGTGTATCTGCTGCACGGCTACACCAATTCGGATGAAGGCTGGTTCGGGCCTGGACTTAAGTCCGGATTTCTGAGCGCTAACACTTCCCTGCCCGCGGTTGCCGATAAAGCAATGACGGATGGCGGCGCAAACGAGATGATCCTCGTGATGCCGAACGCTTACACCATCTACCAGGGCAGCATGTTTTCCAATTCAGTGACAAGCGGAGACTGGGAAGGATACGTCACCCGCGATCTGGTGGCTTATGTCGACAGCCACTACCGCACGATCGCCACACCGGCGGGCCGCGGCCTGGCCGGACACTCTATGGGAGGCTACGGGACGATTCGGCTGGCAATGAAATACCCTGGCGTATTTTCCAGCATCTATATCCTGAGCGCGTGCTGCCTCACCGCCAATCTCAATCCGCAGGGGCAGGCATTTGCGCAGGCAGAGGCCATCCATACTCCGGAGGACGTGGCTAAGGCCGGCCGCGGGCCGATCACCATGCTGGCGGAAGCAGCCGCGTGGTCACCCAATCCCAAGAATCCGCCATTCTTCTTCGATCTGCCGGTCAAGGACGGGGTGGTTCAACCGGCGGTGGCGGCTCGATGGGTGGCGAACGCGCCGCTGGCGATCATCGACCAGTACGTCTCGAATCTCAGGAAACTGCACGCCATCGCGATCGATGTCGGGGATAAAGACGGACTCTCGAAGAGCAACCAGGAGCTGAGCAGGATTCTCAGCGAATACGATATTCCGAACGTTTTCGAAATCTACGACGGTGACCATACGAACCATATCGCTTTACGCGTGGAACGCAACGTCCTGCCGTTTTTCTCGAAGAATCTGACATTCGACAAAGAGTCGCATCGCAAATGAGATTTACAATCAGACTCAGGAGATCTCGAATGGACAAGCGAATCTTCGCTCTGAGCAGTTTCGTCGTTCTCGCAGCAGCCCTGCCGCTGGCGGCGCAAACGCCCGCCCTGAAACCAGCGTCGAACGGTAAGAGCGTTGCCGTTGCGAAAACGCCATGGGGCGATCCGGATCTCCAGGGCACATGGACCAGCGACGACACGCTGGGAGTGCCGATGGAGCGCGACAAGAAGTACGGTGACCGGCTCTATCTCACGGAAGATGAGTTGAAGGATCGCGAAAAGAGGGTCGAGCAGTCGAAGCAGCGCATCGAGAATCCCAGCAGCGACAATCACTCTCCCGCCAAAGCACAATTGGATGCCGGCGCCGCCGCGACAGCGCCCGCGCGCGGTGTCGATTCCGCCCCGGTTCCCGGACAGTTCGGTGAATACGCCCGGCGCGCTTCGAAGCAGACCTCGCAAATCGTCGAACCCGCCGACGGCCGGCTGCCTCCGTTGACGGCTGAGGGTCAAAAGAAACAGGAAGCGGCGCGCGCCTTACGCGGCAAGGCTCCATCGACATGGACGGATTGGAGCATTTACGATCGCTGTATCAGCCGCGGCGTCGCAGGCTCCATCCTCCCCGTAGTCTACGGAAACGGACTGGAGATTGTGCAGACGCCGGGATACGTGGCGATTCGTTATGAGATGGTGCATGACACTCGAATCATTCCCACCGACGGCCGCGCGCACCTGCCATCCAGCGTCCGCTCTTATATGGGAGATCCGGTGGGACACTGGGAAGGCAACACCCTGGTGGTGGAGACGACGAACTTCAACGGCGCGCTGGGCATCGGCCCCAATGGAGGCGGCATCCCGGGCAGCACAGACATGAAGCTGACAGAGCGCTTTACGCGCGTGGCGGACAATACGGTGAATTACGAGTTGACGGTCGACGATCCGAAGACTTATACAGCCCCGTGGAAGATCGCCTTCCCGATTACGCATGAGCCTGGCTACCAGATTTTTGAGTATGCCTGCCACGAAGGGAATAATGCCATGCGCAACATGATCACCGGTACGCTTGCGGACGAAGCCAAAGCTGCCGCAGCCAAAAAGAATTAGTGGAAAGGCTCAAGGAGAGGAATCGAATGAGAACAAGAATTTGGATTGCCATTTTGGGGGCGGGCCTTCTGCTGACCGCCGCGCCGGTTTGGGCGCATCACGCATTTGCGGCGGAGTTCGACGTCAACAAACCGCTCATACTGAAAGGCACCGTCACGAAGATGGAATGGATCAATCCCCATGCCTGGATCCACATCGACGTGAAGGACGCCGACGGCAAAGTCACCTCCTGGATGATCGAAGCCGGCGCGCCGAACGGCCTTCTCCGGCGCGGTTTCACGAAGGCTTCGCTGCTGCCCGGCACCGACATTGTCGTCGAGGGATGGCAGGCGAAGGACGGATCCTTTCGCGCCAACGGCAGTAACATCACGCTCCCGGACGGTAAGAAATTGTTCGTCGGATCGCAGGGCACCGGCGCCCCTGTCGACGGTAAATAAGAACTCTACTTCAGGAGCGTTAACAGCGAGTAAAGCACGGGCAGCGCGAACATCGTGCTGTCCACCCGGTCCAGCACGCCCCCGTGACCTGGCAGAAGATGGCCGCTGTCCTTCACACCCGCGCCGCGTTTGATGGCCGATTCCGCCAGATCGCCTACCTGCCCGGCCACGTTCGCCGCCAACGCCAGTAAGCCCGCCGCAAGCAGCGACGTGCCCTTGATAGTAAGCGGAAGGTAGATCATTCCGGCCGCGACTCCGGTCACCACCGACGCCGCCGCGCCTTCCCAGCTCTTGCCGGGACTGACCGAGGGGGCAAGTTTGTGTCTGCCGAACGTGCGGCCCACATAGTAGGCACCCGTATCGCCGATCCAGTTCACTCCCAGGCCGAACATCAACCAGTTCGGATTTATATCGTGCAGCAGGATGCCGGTTTTCCACGAACCGAAAATGTAGACAATCCCAACCACCAGCGCCGCGGCTCGCGTGAAACCCTTCGCGGGATCGGCGGCGGCAAGCGTCAGGCACATGGCGGCAAGCGTGCTCAATAGGATCAGCAAACTCGTTTCGTGCTGGGGCGCGGCGAGGATGAGAATTCCCGCCACGAATCCCAGGGGCGCGAACGACTCGGTAATCGCGGCGTATTCGTGAAAGGACAGCAGCGCCACGATCGTTATGACGGCGAAAAGAATCCACCAGGGAGCGAACAATGCGGAATAAACGGCGATGGGGACAAGGAAAAGTGCGGTAACGACGCGCTTCATTGCGAGGAGACGACGATCTCTTCCATCTCCCGATCCTGTTCTCCAACGACTGGCAGTTCAGCCGACAGTCCTCCGAAACGCCGTTCCCGCCGCTGAAAATCGAGAATAGCGCGCAGCAGTTCCGCGCGATTGAAATCCGGCCAGAGCGTGTCCGTCACGTAGAGCTCGGCATAAGCGATCTGCCAGAGCAGAAAGTTGCTCACGCGCATCTCTCCCGAGGTCCGAATCAACAGGTCCGGCTCCGGAAGACCGGCTGTGTAGAGCCGGCGCGAAATCATTTTTTCGTCGATGACCAGGCTCGAGAGCCGTCCTTCGATGCGCGCTTCGTCGATGAGCGAGTTCACCGCGTCCACCAACTCAATCCGCGCGCTGTAGTTGATGGCCAGATTCAACCGCATGCCCTGGTTGCGCGCAGTGGCCCGCTCGACCGCGCGGAGTTCTTCATATACGCGCTCCGGAAGAGCCTCGACGTGTCCGCTCGATTGCAGCCGGATGCCGTTGCGCTGCAGGTCTTCCAGTTCGTGGCGCAGGTAGAACCGGAGAAGCCGCCAGAGCATATCCACTTCGGTGCGCGGACGCTTCCAGTTTTCAGCGGAGAAAGCGTAGAGAGTCAACGCCTGCACGCCGAGATTCGCACAGTCCTCGACGACGGACCGCACAGTGCTCACCCCGACCTTGTGTCCGGCGATGCGCGGCAGACCGCGACGCTTGGCCCAGCGGCCGTTGCCGTCCATGATGATGGCAATGTGCGCCGGGATTCTGAGCGGGTCAAGAGTGAGCGCTAATTCCCGATCCCTATCTCCGGGAGCCAGCGCATCCAGCATCTTCATTGGGCTTTACACCATCGTACACCGCGCCGCAAAGTGGTGGCAAAAACAAAGTTCAGGGGAACGTTAACCCTGGTTAATGCATACTTTAGGATTGATCCCTTCGCCTTTCCTGAAACGGCTGCCGCTCTGGCTGGCATCCGCATCGGCTGTCGCGATCCTTGTCTCCATCGCTGTTTCTCAGATCCTTCTCGCGCTGGCGCTGGCTGCTCTGCTTCTCTCCGGACTGCCGCTGCTGTGGCCTCGCATCGCGGTTCCGCTCGCGCTTTTTCTGAGCTGGACCCTGGTGGCGCTGGCGTTCTCGCCCGACCCGGCTTTCGGCATCCCAACGGTTCGGAAAATGGTGGTGTATCTCATGCTGCTGATCGTTTACTCGTCGATTCGCACGCTGGCGGAAGCCAAATGGCTGGTACTGACGTGGATTGGCGTGGGTACAATCACAGCCGGGCGAGGTCTGGTCCAGTTCGCCGCAGACGTCGCCGGGGCGCGGGCCGCACACAGGGATTTCTACAATTTCTATATCGCGGATCGCATACGCGGTTTCATGAGTCACTGGATGACTTTTTCCGGGCAGGAATTATACATTCTCCTGCTGGTGGCCGCTTTCCTCCTGTTCGCTCCGGATATCAGGAAATGGCGCTGGCTCTGGGTGCCTTGCGGTCTGGTGGTTGGAATCTCGCTGATACTCAGCGATACCCGCTCCATCTGGATCGCTGCCATAGTAGCGGGCTTTTACCTACTTTGGGAATGGAGGAAATGGGCGGCGATGGCGTTACCGGTTGTGCTGGTGCTGGGGCTGCTCGTGGCGCCGGCGGAGATTCAGGAGCGTGTGCGGTCTTTGACGCAGCCGCATGGGGCGACCGATTCCAACGGACACCGCTTCATCGTCTGGAGCACTGGCTGGCAGATGATCAAAGCGCATCCGATCGTCGGTGTGGGGCCGGAGGAGATCCGCAAGCCCGCGGTTTTCTACGCCTATCTGCCCGCCGATATCCCTCGTCCATTGCCGGACGGCGACTATCAGCATCTGCACAGCATCTACATCCACTATGCGGCCGAGTGCGGCCTTCCCGCGGCAGTGTTCCTGACGGCGGCGCTGCTGCTGGCGCTGGTGGATTTCCGGCGCGCTCTGCGTACGCTGCCGCCAGGACGTTCGGACCGGCGATTCCTGCTCCAGGCGGCGATGGCCTGCGTCATCGGGACCATGGTATCCGGTATTGCGGAGAAGAACCTTGGCGACACGGAGGTGCTGACGATGTTCCTCGCCATTGCGTGTCTGGGGTACCTCGCGGCCGCAGATAAACCCGGTGTTCCCGTAACAGGCTGATATACTGGGGCTTCAATCGATAACGGCTTATTACCCTAACTATGCTTTCCGCAACACAACTGCGCCCTGGAATGGTGATCAAGTTTAACAACGAACTCTACTCCGTTTTCAGCATGACTCACCGGACACCGGGCAATCTGCGGGGCTTCGTGCAGGCCAAGATGCGCAGCCTGCGCACAGGCTCCATGACCGAGCATCGTTTTTCTTCCGAAGACAAAGTGGAGAAAGCGCAGCTTGATGAACAGGACATGGAGTATCTGTACGACGACGGCGAGTACTTCTACTTCATGAACATCGAGAATTACGAGCAGATGCACCTGACAAAGGAACTGCTCGGCGATGCCACGGACTACCTGATTCCCCAACTCAAAGTCACGGTCGAGTTCTATGAAGGCAAGCCGATCAGCGTCGAATTGCCGCCTACTGTGGAAATGACGGTTGTCGAGACCGAACCCGGGCTGAAGGGCGCCACTGTTTCGAACGTAACCAAGCCCGCGAAAATGGAGACCGGACTGGTGGTGCAGGTTCCGCCGTTCATCAGCGAAGGCGAGCGGATCCGAGTCAACACCTCGGAAGGTACCTATCAGGAAAGAGCCTGAACCAAAGCCTCTTCCTCCTCCGGAAAAACAGTTCTCAAGTCTAATACGACTCGGTCCCGTTCGATCCTCGCTATGATCGGCGGATCGTTGAAGCGCAGCCGACGCTCTTCGGCGATTGCACTCTTGCCATCGACAACAATTAAACAGGTCGAGAGCGCCTGCTCGGGCGTGGCGCCTCCGCCGATCACCGAGTGACCATCGCGGATCCGGAGGTTTCCGCGTGCCCGTCCCACGAGGGCTTCGGCGCGCCGGCGGATCTCCTGTGCCGTCATCCGGATCATACGCAGCGTGGGAATACAATCGAATTCTTCGAGCACGATGTGCCGCAGCGTCGTCTCCATCGCCTGGTAAAAGAGTTTGTCCTGTCGCAACGCTCGAAAGAGCGGATTGCGGCGCACCCGGGTCACGAGCTCGGCGTCCCCGGCTATTATGCCCGCCTGCGGGCCGCCGAGCAGCTTGTCGCCACTGAACGAAATCAGATTGGCCCCGGCGGCAAGACTGTCCGGTGCGCGCGGTTCATCCACCCCGAACGGGCGCAGATCGACGATACACCCGCTCCCGAGATCCTCATAAACCGGGATCCCACGCTCACGCCCCAATTGCACCAGTTCGCTCAACGCAGGCCGAGCCGTAAACCCCGTCATGCGGAAGTTACTCGGATGAACCCGCAGCAGCACGCGAGTGCGGTCGTCGATCGCGTCCCGGTAATCGTCGATGTTCGTCCGATTCGTGGTGCCCACTTCATGAAGCACGGCTCCGGAACGCTGCATGATTTCCGGGATACGGAATCCGTCGCCGATCTCGATCAGTTCGCCGCGCGAGACAATGGCTTCGCCGCCCATCGCCAGTTCGTTGAGAATCAAAAAAAGCGCCGCGGCTCCGTTATTGACCACGACAGCCGGCCGGCCCAGAATCGCCTCCAGCAGCTTTGCGACGTGGACATCGCGCGCGCCTCGCTCTCCCGTCTCCAGACTGTATTCCAGATTGCTGTATCCACTCAGAACTGGAAACGGCGCAAGCGGAGCGCGGCCCAGGTTCGTATGCAGAACAACGCCGGTCGCGTTGATGACGTGCCGCTGTGACGTTTTCGTCCATTGGGCGAGCGCGGCTTCCACTGCGGATTCGAGGGGCTGGGGCGAGGTATCGCCGACTTTTATCGCACTTCGCGCCGCGTCGATGGCGTACCGCACTTCGGCGACCACGAGGGGATGTGGCAGGCGCCGGGCGGCGGGACTGAGGCGATCGAGCACATCGTTGACAGAAGGCAAGTCCCGCAGATCGAGCTTAGGCATCGTTCTGATCGTATTGAGTTGTGCCCTGAGAGCGCAACCCGCTACACTGGAAGATTCGGGGCGTGGCTCAGCCTGGTAGAGCGCCTGGTTCGGGACCAGGAGGCCGGAGGTTCGAATCCTCTCGCCCCGACCAATTTCCTGAATTACTTACAGTCGGTGGGCGCAAAAACAGCCCACCCAGTTGCCCACCCACACCGCGTTGCCCGGTGGATTGAAGGTGCGTATACTGCGCTGATGGCAGTTCCTTCTTGGTGCGCACACGTCGGCCGTTCGCATCTGTCGCCCAGAGATTCCGGCAAGAAACGCCCAAATGACGTAGATATCGCGTGCAAAACTGGCGCCACGCTGGGAGGACGACCAGCAATTGCAAATGGCACATGAGGATCTCCGAAGAGCGAGCAAGCGAGGGAGATGTGCCAACACCTTGGAATGGGCGTACTGGCCTCAAATGGAGGCTTCGGCGGGTCAGATCATCACCGAGGCCCGCAATCATCCAAACGGTGCCGCGCCTGTCTATATCGCCGCCTTTGCCCTCGATGAACGTGAAAGCTGCGCGTTGATCGAACAGGCCTTGCCGAGCCTACTTTGAAATGGGCGCCCTTCTTTGATACGGTAACGGCCGGTGCAGCTCCGCTATCAGAGACAAGCGATCATGGTGCGTCCTCACCGGTGGGCCGGCGGAGCCAACGCGAAACAGCCCGGAGCTCTTATTGGCAAACGGGATCTTGGTGGACATGGCAGGGAACTTGGTGGAGCCTTCCCAAAATGAGCTGCCGCTTGCGCCTGCAACGCCAATTGGCCTACGATTTTCGATAGAATGATCACTGGTTTTAATTAAGGTAATTCCAGCAAGAGGCGTGCGAATGGGAATGACGACCGATAAATCACGTGCTGCTTCGTTTACTGACCGCCTCGGCGTGCCTCCGAATCAGCCTCCGGCACCCATAGCGCCACGAGGCGGCGCGCCTCCAGTGTATCGGCCCGGACAGGCAGTCTTTCCTCCCGTCTATCGTCCTCAACCGCCCGCCTCTCAATTAAAGCCGGCGGCGCCATTCAGGCCGGCCGCGCCCCCCGTCTATCGCCCTCAACCACTCGCTCTGCTGGGAAAAATGCCGCCGCGGCAATTCTCACAACCCCCGCAACCGCCGGTGGCCCGTTATCCTCAACAACCCTCCACGCTCCAAAGATTCCGCAATGGCGGGACAATCCAACGGGTCAAGATCTGGTATACGCAAACCACTATCGATTTGATTATGGCGGAGCAGGAAGCGGCAAAAAAGAAGTTCCGAGCCATCATGGAAGACCTCCATGCAGGGAGTTTCCGAGCCTTTACCGCAGTCGGGACACTCAATGACGCGCAGGAACCGGAATACTGGTCGGCCGATATCGTGGGTAGCGGCGGAGGCCGAAGAGGAAACTATAGGTTGCACATCACCCGCAAGGGCGACGGCTTCGAGGTTCACCTCTACGAACACGCGGGAGGAGGCCGCAAGGGCGGCAAACACGTCTTAGCCGACGGCGGTGGGACCCTGACCGACGCAGATTCGGCGGATCTGGCCGCCAGGGTGTGGACTCCACCGGCAGTCATCGCGACGCCAGCCGTGGTGCCAACAGCAAGGGCAACCCCGGTGAAGAAGACGCCGGCGACGGGAGGGAAAAAACGCATCGGGGACAACTGGACACCCCCCGTGGATGCGTTCGGACTCTGATGACGTCCTGTAACAGGCCGTCCCCGGCGATCCAACATAGAGCCGAGTGACCGACCTCAAGTTCCTCGTTGCCAAGCTGAACCCCCTTTGCCGGAAAGCGGCAGAGAGCGCCGCTACGCTCGCGGTGGCACAAGGAAGTTCCGAAGTCGATGTCGAACATCTCTTCCTCGGCTTCCTGGATATTCCAAAATCGGATGCCGGCCTCGCCTTCCGGTACTTCGGTATCGATACGGAACGCCTGGAACGTGACCTGAGGAGCGCCCTGCAACGACAGAACACCGGAAACGTACGAAGTCCGGTCCTTTCGAACCGCCTAGTACGGCTATTCAGCGCCGCCTGGAACCTGGCTGCGGGTGAGTTCGGAATTCCCGAGATCCGTTCGGCGACTGTCCTGCTGGCTTCGATTGAGACCGGAATCGCCGCCCAAATGGGGGAGGAAGCCTGCCGGGAGTTTCTGAAGTTGAACGCGGTTCAGCTTCGGCAGAACATTGCATCGCTTTTCAGCAGTGAGGAGGGCGCGTACGTTCCGGGTCAAATGGCGGACAAAACGGATCCCGCTTCTGCTCTTTCGGAGTACACGGTCGATCTCACAGCCGCCGCCCGGGCTGGGGCAATCGACCCGGTATTCGGGCGCGAAGCCGAAATTCGTCAGGTGATCGATATACTCACACGGCGTCGTCAGAACAACCCGATACTAATTGGCGAACCCGGCGTCGGTAAAACGGCCATAGCCGAAGGTTTCGCCCTGCGAGTGGCGGCGCGCGACGTCCCACCCTCGCTGGCGGAGGTGAGTCTCCGAACGCTCGACCTGGGGCTGCTTCTGGCTGGAGCGTCGGCGAGAGGAGAATTCGAAAGCCGGATCAAGCGCGTTATGGCCGAGGTGCAGGCGTCACCGCAGCCGATCATTCTGTTCATTGACGAAGCCCACACCCTGGTCGGCGGAAGCGGAGAATCGAACGCCGCAAACCTGCTGAAGCCCGCGCTGGCGCGAGGCGATCTTCGCACTATCGCCGCCACCACGTACACGGAGTACCGGAAGTATTTCGAGAAGGACCCTGCGCTGGCGCGCCGCTTTCAGGTAGTGGCGGTCGAGGAGCCGACCGAGGACCAGGCGATCGAAATGCTGCGGCGTCTGGCGCCTTTGCTCGAACGGCACCATGGAGTTCGTTTACAGCGTGAGGCCGTAGACGCCGCGGTACGGCTGTCTCATCGATATGTGACGGGCCGCCGCCTTCCCGACAAGGCGATCGGGGTGCTGGACACGGCCTGTTCGCGGGTTTCCATGGCACAGAAGGCCACCCCTCCCGCTATCGAAGACAGCCAGCACAGGATCGCGGTGCTCGAGGGGGAATTGGGTGAACTGGAGAAAGATCGGCTCGCGGGTGAAGATGTCGACACCTTATTACAACGCTTGTTCGACGAAATGGCGGTCGCCGAAACGCAGCTTGCCGATCTCGAGGACCGATGCCGGGAAGAACGGACACTCGTCGGGAAGATTAACCGGTTGAGAGCCGATCTCGAAAAGCTGGGCGACTCGGAAGATGCTGCGGGCCTACGTCTTCAACTGGCCGAGGTGAACGCCGGTCTGGCGGCCGTGCAGGGCGACGCGCCGCTGATTCCGGCACAAGTGGATTCGCGTGTCGTCGCCGAGGTGATTTCCGCTTCCACCGGGATTCCGGTTGGACGCATGCTGAAGAGCGAGATTTCCACGGTATTGAACCTGCGCAACCTTCTGGCGGAAAGGGTTGTGGGGCAACCGCGGGCGCTCGACGCGATCGCGAAACGAATTGTCAGCGCCCGCGCCGGCCTCGAAGATCCTTGCCGCCCCACGGGCGTTTTCCTGCTGGCCGGTCCGAGCGGCGTCGGGAAGACCGAGACCGCTCTCGCGCTGGCGGACCTCCTTTACGGCGGTGAACGCAACGCCGTGATCCTCAATATGTCGGAGTATCAGGAGGCGTATTCGATCTCGGGGTTGAAAGGATCGCCTCCAGGCTATGTCGGGTATGGCGACGGCGGCGTTTTGACCGAAGCGGTACGGCGCCGGCCATACTGCGTCCTGCTTCTCGATGAGATCGAGAAGGCCCATCCCGATGTTCTCGAATTGTTTTACCAGGTGTTCGACAAAGGCGTGATGGAAGACTCCCAGGGTCGCCCCGTCGATTTTCGAAATGCGCTGATTTTGATGACCACGAATGCCGGAGCGGACATCATCCGCCAAATGGACGATGGCAATTCTGCAATGAGGGAGCGCGAGTTGTGGAACACGCTCACGGACGAATTACGGCGCGTTTTCAAACCCGCGCTCCTTGCACGCATGATTGTCGTGCCCTACAACACGATCGGCGACACGGTCCTGCATCAGATCGTGGAGTTGAAGCTCGGGAAGATACAACAGCGATTGCTCGATTCCCACGGCGTCCAGGTGCATTATTCAGATCGCGTCGTGGAGGAAGTTGTGATGCGCTGCGTAGACAACGAAAGCGGAGCGCGAAACGTGGATCACATTCTGACCGGAACCGTGATACCGGAACTGGCGGAGCGCATTCTGTGCGCAACCGTCGACCGCAAACCGATTGAACGCATTTCGATGGACACGGGTACATCCGGGGCCTTTCGATACCGAATCGAATAACACCGCGGAAATCAGTTGACCGCGCTCTGGATCGGGCGTACGTAAGCGTGTACCGCGTAGGAACGGTCCACTTCAGCCACAATCCGGGACGCCTCGTCCCATTCTTTATAGGGACCGAGTTGAACAAAATGCCACGTCTCGATGCCATCGCCGCTGGATTCTCCAACCAGCACCGGCCCGTAGCCCTGTTTCTTAAGAAGATCCGCCAGTCGGACGGCATTGCTCTTCGCGCGAAACGACGCCACCTGCACAGCCACGCCCGGCGCCGGGCTGGATTGCGCGGCGACAGCCGGTGCGGCAACGGATTCCGTGGCTGGAGGTTGTGCCGGAGCTGAGGATTGCACAGAAGTCGCAGCGGCGTCTGTCGACGGCGCGGCCGAAACGCCGGCGCTCTTCGTCTCAACGGAGACGGTCGGTGCGGGTAGCTGCGGAATCTCCGGCGGCGTTTGCTTCTCGGGCGTTTGGCTCTCCTTGACCTGTATTTTCGGAGCAACCGCATGCGCCCGCAGAGCCTCTGTGGAAGCGCTCGCCCTGGGGCTGAGGAGCCAACCCGTCGCCACGCCCGAACCGTAGAGGAGTATCTGAATCACACCCAGGCACAGAACGAGCTGGACCATTCGTGTCTTGGTAATAGAGAATTCGTAAGGTGCGCTCATGGAATCTCCACCGTCGTCTGGCCGGCATTCTTAATCTGGATCACACCGCCCCAGTTACACAGGAGACTGGAGCTGTTATCCAGCGCCGGCATATTGGCAATCAATACGGTCGGTGCGCCCGGGACCCATGGGGCGGGCGTTGCGGGCACACACGGCATGGGCGTCAACACACCCAACGCCGCTGTGGTCGCGGCCGCAACCACCGGATTCGTCGGCGAGTTGCACATGCCGAACGGAAGCACATTGACCAGAGGCTTTCCATCCATGATGTTGGCTGCCGGCGTCCCCGTCAGCACCCGATTCTGCGGCAGCACTACCAACGACGATGGAGCGGCGCCGAAGCTGCACTGTAACATTGCACCCATGCAAACCTGAAGTGCCATCTGGAAAAAATATTCTATCGCGTTGCTGTTTGAATTCCATGGCAGCCGGCGCGGAATTCTAATTAATTTTCACCATGCCGCCCTTCAGCGTCAGCATGCCGCCGCCATCGACGGTCTGCGACGCGGCGGCTTGATTCGTGAGAGTAGTCCCCGCATCGTTCGTCATATCCGTGCCGGATTTATTGGTCAGGGAGGTTCCGGCCTGGTTCGCGAACGTCGTTCCGGACTTGATACTGACCGACCCCGACGCTTCGATGCTCAGATTTCCGCTCACCTTCAGCGTGAAATTGCCGGTGACATCCGAGCTGTAATCGGCCTGATTGGTGTGCGCCTCTTTATCCGTTACAGTGACCGTTCTCTTACCCTGAACCGTAAGCACTTCGTCCTTCGTGACGCTGGTTGTCTGGTTGTTCAGGACGGTGACCGTCATGTCCTTTTGTGCCTGAATGAACAACTCTTCGGAGCCGGCTTTATCCTCGAAGCGAATTTCATTGAAACCCGAGCCTCCCTTGGACGAATTGGATTTGATGGTGCTCCTCGTCTGCTGATCGGGCAAAGCGTACGGGACTGTCTGGCCGGCGTTGTAGAGCGTTCCGACAATGACGGGCCGGTCCGGATTGCCGTCGAGGAACGCGACGATCACCTCCTGGCCGATGCGGGGGAGGAACATTCCGCCCCATTGCTTGCCCGCCCAGGGCTGCGAGACGCGAATCCAGCACGAGGAGTTTTCATCGTGCTGCCCGAGCTGATCCCAATAGAACTGGACCTTGACCCGGCCATACTGATCGGTCCAGATCTCTTCGCCGGATTTGCCGGTAACGATCGCCGCCTGCGTACCGGGTATCACCGGAGTAGGTGTCGTTAGCGGAGGCCGAAAAGTCAACGTGGCCGGAAAGGCTTCGAATGTGTTCGAGTAGGTCTCCTGATCGCCCGTCAGGCGAAGCACGCGAACGACGTAATCGGCATTGGCATCCTGGCGCAGGTATCCGCTCAAGGTGAATTTGCATCCGGCGTAAAATGCCCGGCACCGGCTGCTGCCTCGCAGAATCTTCTGCGGAACTTCGAGCGCCGACAGCCGAAGGCTCGCCATACTTTCACCGTCGCTCTGTTTGGTGTAAAGGCCCGGAAAATCATAAACGCAGCGCGACGTGTCCGTGCCGTCGGCGGAGGCGAGAAGATCCGTGTCCGGTGTCTCGAAATTGTAATCGTCGGTTTTGAATTTGCCGCTCACCACATTCTGTTCGATCGAACATTCCGAAACCACGTCATCCGACGTCCAGGCTTGAGGGTCCACTGTGTAACGCGCGGCGCTCAATCCCGCGGGAGACGACCATGCGCTCGAGTCGTCCGCGAGCACAAGCTTGTGGCTGGAACTATCGTGCACGAAGAAGTAGAAAATCCCTTCCTGTTCCATCAGCCGGGAAACGAAGGCCAACGCGGTTTCCCGGTATTGCACGCAATATTCCCGCGCCTGATAGGTGCGGGTCAGCTTGTCGCTGTAGTCGGCAAACCCAAGATCGCTGAAGACTTTCTTGATGATGTCGGGGGCTGTCATGTTTTGAAAAATGGCGCACCCGGCGCTCATCGCGAGCATCCACAACCAGGGGTAAATATCCGCGGTGTAGTAAGTGAAGCGGCCGTCGCCTCCGGATTCGGTGAAGCGCCCGACGACCCCGTTCACACAGTGAACGTCACCGGAGGATTGCGGAATCTGCAGCGTCACCGCCTTCCCGGCAATATCGGCGAATACGATCGCCGAATCCGACGAAAGCATTTCGACGCGGTAGTGAAATAATCCCGATATGTATTCCTCACCCTGATAACTCCGCACCACCAGCTTGTCCGGACCGAGAGGCGTCGTGATCCTGACTGGCCGCGCCGCCTGCTGAAACGAAGATGACATACTCAGTTCTTCAGGCTCACCCGGACCGGCTGGTCGGAACCGGCAAACGCGCGCGAGCGCAACCAGGAAGTGTAGCCAAGGCGGCTCTTCCCGATCGGAGACGCCGGAACCTCATTCGCTTTGAGTATGAGATGGGCCTCCGCGTCCTGTTCTGTGCCGAGATAAAACCGGGTAAGCGCTGACAACTCGGCATGTCCGCGACCTCCCGAGAGAAAACTCCCAAATTGTTCCAGCGTGAGCGGACCGAGCGCGATGACGACCGAAGCGCTCTGGTCCCAGACCTTCGTCCCCAGTACCGCGTCGCGACCGATCGCATGATTCCGCCCCCTGACGCCGATCGCGGTCCACTGCGTGGAATCGAGCGGGCGCCAGAGGCCCACGAACTGGTGCACGCGGACTGGAACATCGAAGAAGTCCGCCAGCAGAGTCTCAAGACCTGCGGCCGTTCCAGGCTTACGGATCAGTAAGCCGCTGTAATGGAGGAGTGAGCGCGCCGGTATCCCGAGACTCTTTCGAGTCTGGGGAAGCCCGAGACCGATGAGGGAAAACAAGTACCGCGCAATAGCACCTTCATCCGGCGAACGCGACGTCAGCGGAGGGCGATGCGCTTGCCGGGTACGGTACAGCAGCATCACCAGCCGATGGTTGAAAATGTCGAGGAAATCCGCTGCCGCGTTATCTTTCCTCGCGGTGGCAGCCAGAATCATTTCCGAATAGGGCGCGGGCAGCGGACCCATCGCGCCGGCCAGACCGAGAAAATTCACCGTCAGCCGCGGCACCCCTTCGGTCTCTTCAATGCTTTGAATTTCACTGGCGGGAAAGTCGAAACTGACCCGCGACCGAAAGCGGACCGGATCCCCCTGAGGCTCCCCGGCTGCTTCCGGCGCTGGTGGTTGAAGCGCTTCGAGCAGCCTCACGGCCTGATAGAACTCGAATCGAAACGGTTCGTCGAACAACCAATCGCGCAGGGAGCGATCTTTCTGCCATCCGTATCCCGCTCCGGTCATCTCAGCGAGGTCTTCCTGCGACGGCAAACGGGCGATACGCGGGCGGCCAGTTAATCAGAGGGCTCCCCGCGGCGCGCCGCTGCGCCGTAAGCGGCTCTTGCCCACGCGGGGGTTTGGAATCTCTCTCCAGATGGCGGCCCTTGAGAACCTCGTCATAGGAGTAAAAGCGATCCATGGGCAAGTCAGCCTGTTCGGCATGCTCGGCGTCCGGACGATAGTTACCGCTTCCGTTACTCCACCAGAGCAGGCGCCCGTTATCGAACTGAGCCTCACCCGCGTAATGCACGGGACGGCCCTCCGCCAAGGCGGGATGACGATAGACCGGATGCATCAGGGTGTCACCGCTGGCCATCCGCACGAAGATGTACTTCGAGTTCGGCACATAGTGGCCATGATGATTGAACCGGTGCAGACGATATTGATCGAAAAACGACTCCAGGCGGAAAATCTGACTGCGATCGACCGGGATCGCGGCCGCTGGATTCAAATTAGGATAGATCCTCGGCTGCCCGGGCATGACGAAACCAATAGTTTAGCGGAAAAACCAAGACAGGAATGAAGGGATTTAGCCTTATAATTATAATAAGAAATTTCGAGGAGGAGGGCGCCTTCGATGGCTGTTGTCCAGGCTGCATTTTTTTCGGGAGCAAGTTTAGCGCTGAGCCGTCACTCGTTGCAGCGCAAATCGGCGGTTCAACTGCGTCCGGGCATCGATGCCTTTCCCGTGAATCTGGTGCGAAAAACAGGCGGGCTTCCTTTACCCCGGGAAGTGCAGGCTAAGCTCGAGTCCGCGCTCGGCGCCCCGTTCGGCGATGTTCGTATACACGTCGGTTCGGAGGCGGCAGCGATAGGCGCCGTTGCGTTCACGTGGGGGTCGGATATTCACTTCGCCCCCGGCCAATACAACCCGCATACACAGCAGGGCCAGATGCTTCTTGCGCACGAACTCGTTCACGTGGTGCAGCAGCGCGCCGGCCGCGTCTCGAATCCGTTTGGCAGCGGCGTGGCTGTGGTGCAGGATCACGCTCTCGAAGCTGAAGCCGATCGGCTGGGCCGGCAGGCCGTCCTCGCGAGCCTGCGGTAGAGGAGGGGCTGAATGACGATTCGGAATCCAAACCCAACCCCCGGCTCGGATCGCCGCTTCTCGGCAAACACCGGCCGTCAAGCGGCACCGCCGGTATATCGCCCTCAGAATTCGCCGGTGTTACAACCCAACGCGCTGCCGGCGAAACGACCCGCGGGCCTCACCGTCAATCCAGCCGCTGCGCGCCCGCCTGCACCGCCTGTGTACCGCCCCCAAAGCGTGCCGCCGTTGCAACCCAAACGGTCGATGGTCGCCGCAAATACCGACACCTTCAATCGGCAGAACGTTCCATCGGCTAACAATCCGCAGCCGAAAAACGGCGCGGTCGCCGCGGCGCGTAGCCCCACCTCGATTCAGATGACGGCTGCGACCGATTCCGCGGACGCACTCGCGAATATCGCTTACCTGAACAATGTCGGATTCCCAGGCTTGACTGCATCGGCTGGCAACGTGCGAAACGACGTGCAAACAGAGGTTGCCGCTTATGCCCTCGCGAACCCGCTCAATCCGAATCCGGCACCGGGTCACCGGCTTTCCGTCGCTGCCGAAGGACTTAAGCGGTTCACCGAGCGGATGATCGAATCGGTCGACGGCGGCTGGGCCGAGGTCGGCGAGGCGCATCGCCTTTATACGAAAGCCAATCAGGTCCAGTATCCCCAGCTTGGCATCCCCGGCAATGCTCCGGACATTTCCCATCTCAAGGCTGGCGGTTGGACTGGTATTGAAGTGAAGTCCGTGAATTCCGCGAACGTGGGACAGGTCAATACCCAGATCCTCAATGCCGATGCGCAGCTGGGTGCGTTTGTGCTTAACAGAAGCAAGATTCTGGTTTGGATCGCTCACAATCAGAATCAATGGCCAGGAGTTGTCGGCTGGGCCGGCAGAATTACGGATGCGAACCTGCGGGCTGCAGTCCGGAATCAACTGAACGGAATGAATATTCTGAACGCGGATCAGATTACGATCCTCGACGTGAACGTGAATTACGGCGGCGGCCGGAAAGACGTCCAGGCGGAGTTTGGCGTGCCGAATTGGGTGGTGCGAATTCTTTAGCGGCGCGGTGCGATCCTTCCGGCCGGTTTAGTCGCCGGCAGTTGCGCGAGTAGCTTGTCTCCGCGACCGAGCGCCAGCAGCCCGTACAGCACACTGCTCACATACAGGCCGTTCTCTTCAAGACGGCGGATGCGCCGGATAAGCTCTTCCGCGTCGTAAAATCCGTTTTCGATTTCGCTGCGAATCAGCGCGGCGGTCTGCCTCCCCCTTCGCGATTTCCGGACCGACGTCTCAAGCAGCGCCGGGCTGAGCAGAATGCCGGCCAGGTGATTCGTCATCCAGGGATTCCACAGCCGTGCGTCGGCAATGTACTTGCTTGCCGCCTCGCGCGCCGACCGCAGCGCGGCCTGACGATCCGGTGCGGCCAACACGGCGCCGCACGTCACACGAATGACTTCCATTCGGTCGAGAATATCGGTCAGTACCTGGAGCGCCTGCCGCGCCTGAGGTTCCAGAGGCTCCGATTCGTAAGCTGCCATCCTGGCATCCAGAAGCCGGATGCCGGTCGGGAAGTAGGCGCGTTCCCGTTTGAGCTCCCGTCGCAGCCTGTCGATGGCTTCGACCACCTGGATTCGCGGCCGATCGTTTCGTGCCGGGTGCGAGTTGCGGAACCGCTTGTCCAGTTCATCCAGCAGACCGGCGAACTTTGCGGGGTCGACAGGGCGTTTGAGAATGCAGCCGTGATCCACCGGCGTCAGCCACATGATTTCGCCGCCTCTCGTCACCGGCACACGCTCGACGAAGGGCACGTATTCATAAATCGGATTCCGATTCAGCACGGCCAGCACCGCGTCGTCGTCGTCGCCTGCCGCAACCACCGCGGTCAGCAATTGCCGATCCAGGGCCTCGTAGCGCGAAGGATCGTCCTCATGCCGCAACGCCGCCCGCAATGCCTGACGGAACGTGGGGAAATCCGTCACGTCGGTTCGGATCAGGGACTTCAATTCTTCCAGAAGGCGTCTGGCTATTTCTCTTTCCTCAGGAGCGTAGCCATAACGCGCGAGTAGCCTCGCCAGTTCGGGATTGGCGCGAGCCAACTGCGCCAGTGACCTGGGCGTCTGATCCTTGCGGCGTTTCCGGAAGCGTCCTATCCACACGGCGTTCACCAGCCGAAACTACACCAAAGGCTGACGGCCGGCCAGTGGAGGCCAGCGCTTCCACTCGTCTTCCCGGTTAACCCGGCGGGCGACCGTTTGTGTGAACGAGTTGACCGACGCATACAAAGCCAGAAAATGGCGAAGTACAGTAGCAAGAAGAAAGGCGCTGCCGCCGGCGTACAAGGTTTCATCGAATGTCAAGGTAACCTCCGTGCCCCGGCAGAATCCGCGCCATGCTTCGCCTCCGATCCGAAGCATCGCCGGACGCGACGCCAGTTCCCGGATGCCCTGGATCTGCTGCATCAGATGGGGCTGATCGCCATAACAATACACACGCAGGATTTCCCGGAGCGCGTCCACCCCGTTCGGACCAGTCTCGAGCGAAAGATGATTGAGCGCAAGATTTGAAATCAGCTGCCAGACTGCCGGCCCTCCGAGCGGTGGATAAACCGGTGGACCGGGCCGCCCAAGGCATGAAGCTGTGACCGGCCCTACATCCTCCATCTGCAATTTCGCGCCCGGCGGAACCTCTGTCGCGAGCCATCGATTCGTACAGAGTGTGTGGGCGAAAACCATTTCTGCC
>Ga0206860_10040_pt1 | contig 34400 bp, 27 predicted proteins | sample Alteio_BWOrgCont_44_FD_152624 | JGI IMG/M metagenome (GOLD analysis project Ga0206860, IMG submission 152624) | Enriched cells from forest soil in Barre Woods Harvard Forest LTER site, Petersham, Massachusetts, United States -... | ecosystem: Environmental > Terrestrial > Soil > Temperate forest >...
TTCACTTCACAAATCTGGTGGGCATTGGGTGCGATGAAATACGCATCCGGAAACGACGGCGCAAACATATCGGCCAGGTCAATCAGGTTCGGGCCATCCGCACCCCATCCGTGCAGTATAACAACAAGTTGCTTGGCGGGGCCGCCGGAACGGGGTTTTCGGGATGGGCCGGTGATGGTGGGGATGGTCATGGTGCGTATCCTTCTATAGTTATCGCCTTTGTATATTTTTATGGATCACTGGGTCAAGCACGAGTATGAGAGGAGTCATGACCAAGCATCTCTACCTGATCGACGGTTCGGGATTTATCTTCCGCGCCTACCACGCCATGCCACCGCTCACCAACCCGCAAGGAACGCCTGTGGGCGCGGTGTATGGCTTTGTGAATATGGTCAGGAAACTGATGGAGGGCAATCAGTGCGACCATGTGGCGGTGATTTTCGACGCCGCGCGCGTGACCTTCCGCAACCGCATTTACGCCGAGTATAAAGCCCACCGCCCCCCCTGCCCCGGATGATTTGATTCCGCAATTCGCCATCGTGCGCGAAGCGACCGAAGCGCTAAACCTGCCCTGCATCGAGATGGATGATTATGAGGCGGATGACATCATTGCGACCTATGCCAAACGCGCGCAGGCGGAGGGTTTTGAAGTTACGATCGTATCATCGGACAAGGATTTGATGCAGCTGATCGGACACAACATCCAAATGTATGACGCAATGAAAGATCGCCAGATCGGCGCGGCGGAAGTGATGGAGAAATTTTCTGTCGCTCCCGATAAAGTGCTCGAAGTACTGAGCCTGATCGGTGATAGCTCGGATAATGTGCCTGGTGTACCCGGCATCGGCCCAAAAACGGCAGCGGAACTTATCAATGAATATGGCGATTTAGAGAATTTGCTCGCGAGCACCGCCAACATCAAACAACCCAAACGCCGCGAAGCCATCGAGCAGAACGCCGAGAAGGCGCGCCTATCCAAACAACTCATCACCTTAAAAGAAGATGTGCCGGGATTGCCGGAGTTGTCAGAACTCGTCACCCGCGCGCCCGATCCGCAGAAGCTGATTACGTTCCTAAAAACGCAAGGATTTAAATCGTTGGTGGCGAGATTGGAGAAGCAGAGTGGAATTACTCCTCTCCCCGAAGGGGGGAGGCTGGGAGGGGGTCTTTCTTTTCCTGAGCACCCCCTCCCTAGCCCTCCCCCGCAAGCGGGAGAGGGGACTTCTTACTCTCTCGTGCGCGACGAAGAAACGCTTCAAGCGTGGATCGAAAAAGCCACCCAAGCAGGCATCGTTGCCTTCGATACGGAAACGACGTCGCTTAACGCTATGCAGGCGGAACTGGTTGGGTTTTCGCTGTGTGTGGAGGCGGGCGAAGCATGTTACGTACCGCTATCACACGTAAAAAATGCAAGCGCTCCGGCGCAGGCGAATCTGTTTGGCGACGCAACGGAAAGCTTTGCTCTTAAATCCCTGGTTGAGGGACAGATTCTCATGCACCGCGCCATGGAGTTGATGAAGCCGTTGTTGGAAGATGATAGCGTCATTAAAGTCGGCCATAATATTAAATATGACCTGCTGGTGATGCAGCGCCACGATATCATTATCCATCCGGTGGAAGACAGCATGCTACTATCGTATGTGCTGCATGCCGGTGAACATGGCCAAGGCATGGACGAACTGGCCGACCGCTATTTGAATCACACCAATATCAGCTACAATGAAGTCACCGGTACCGGCAAAGGGCGCTTGCGTTTTGACGAGGTCGATCTCGAAAAAGCCTGTAATTACGCAGCCGAAGATGCCGATATTACACTGAGGTTATACCAATTATTTAAATCCCAAGTTATCGCCGAAAAATTACTCTCCGTGTACGAAACGATGGAGCGCCCCCTCATCCCGGTACTCGCCGCGATGGAAACGGCGGGCATTAAAGTCGACCAGCGTGAACTCTCGGCTCTTTCTATCGATTTTGCTAAACGCATGGCCGAATATGAAGAAGATATTTATCGCCTCGCTGGACATCCCTTCAATGTCGGATCGCCCAAGCAATTGGGGGAAGTGTTGTTTGATAAATTACAACTTCCGGGCGGCAAAAAATCGGCAAAATCGGGTGCCTACACCACCGATAGCGACGTGCTTGAAGAACTCGCCGAACAACATGAATTGCCGCGCAAAGTCATTGAGTGGCGCCAGCTTGCGAAGCTCAAAAGCACTTATAGCGACGCACTCATCAGTCAGATCGATCCCGATACACGTCGCGTACATACATCGTATGCCATGGCAATTGCCTCAACGGGACGCTTAAGTTCTACCGATCCTAATTTGCAGAATATTCCGATACGCACAGTGGAAGGCAAAAAAATCCGCCACGCCTTTATTGCTGAAAACGGATATAAATTACTCTCGGCTGATTACTCGCAAATTGAGCTGCGCTTGCTCGCGCACATGGCCGATATTTCTACCCTCAAAGAGGCCTTCGCCAACGGCGATGACATCCACGCCATTACCGCGAGCCAGATGTTTGGCGTACCCACCACCGAAGTGAACAGCGACCTGCGCCGCAAAGCAAAAACCATCAATTTTGGCATTATTTACGGTATCAGCGCGCATGGGCTCGCCTCACGCCTCGGCATCGGCCGCAGCGAAGCAGGTGCGTATATCGAAAAATATTTCGCCCAATATCCCGGTATTCGCGATTACATGGAAGAAGCCAAAGAATACGCCCGCAAGCATGGCTATATAACCACCCTCTTCGGGCGGCGCTGCCATGTGCCCGGCATTAACGATAAAAACGGTGCGCGCCGCCAATTTTCAGAACGCGCTGCGATTAACGCACCGCTGCAAGGCACCGCCGCCGACATCATCAAACGCGCTATGATTGCCATAGATAAAAAACTGTCATCCTGTGGATCGCAAAGCGATAGCACAGGATCTCCCTCCATTGCGCGAGATCCTGCGCAGCCACGCCGTGGCTCGCAGGATGACGGGTGCCGCATGTTATTGCAGGTACACGACGAACTCGTGTTCGAAGTCGCCGAAAACGCCATCGAACCCACGCGCGCCATGGTAAAAGAATTGATGGAAGGAACCGCCAAAATTTCGGTGCCGCTTACCGTTGAAACCGGTGTGGGCGATCATTGGGATGACGCACATTGAGTAGACTTGCCCTTATTTTCATGTTAATTGCGACGATCTTGAACCCTCTTAGAATGAGAATTGTGTAATTATGTGTTGGAGCGGAGAAGCCTCTGCGGTACTTGCCGCTGCCGGACTTGGAACGACTGTATACGCCGCCTATAAAAAAGAACCGATGTCGCTGTGGATTGCGCTTGGGTATTTTTCGCTGATGGAGTTGCTTCAGGCATTCACCTATTCGGTGATCGGTCAGTGCGATAATCCGACCAATCAGATAGCAACCCTGCTGGGGTATTTGCACATCGCCTTTCAGCCGTTTTTCATCAATGCCGTGGCACTTTATTTCGTCCCCAAAGAAGTACGCAAACGTATCGCCATTCCCGTCTATATTATCTGTTTTATCGGTCTTGTGATCACGCTGATCCAGCTCTATCCGTTCGGCTGGGCCGGTATGTGCGACATCTCACGCCCACTTTGCTCCGACCGTTTATGCTCGGTTCGCGGAAACTGGCATATCGCCTGGGAAGTGCCTACCAATGGTCTGGGCAATTATTTTGTACGCCTTGGATTCCCGCCCTTAAGCGACGGTTATCCCGGTTATTTGCTGCCCGCGTTTTTATTGCCACTGCTCTACGGCTCGTGGCGCGTTGTGCTGTATCATTATCTGCTCGGACCTTGGCTATCGCAGCACCTTACCACAAACCACAATGAATGGCCTGCCATCTGGTGCCTGCTATCTATCGGAATATTAATGATTGTCGTGAAAACCCCGATCCGGCGGATACTGCATGTAAGACGCTGGGTCTTATGGCCTAAAAGCTGGTTTCCAAAGCCGCTTTCATGATTGTATTTTTAGGTCTTTATCCCTATAATCCTCCCTTCATAAAACTATAAGGATCATACGTTGCCACAAGACGCACTCACACAAGCTTTTCGCAAGAAACTTAAAAACGTCATCATCTCAGGTAAGGAAGTCTTCCCGATAGTAGAAGGTGGCAAAGGCGTTGCTGTAACCAACGGCTACACTGCCGGCGCATTCGCTAAGGCTGGCGCCGTAGGAACCTTCTCCGGTGTGAACGCTGATACGTTTGATGAAAACGGCAAACCGATTCCGTACATCTACCATGCTCAAACACGTCGCGAACGCCATGAAGAACTCGTGTTCCAAAGTATCCGCGGCGGTATTCAGCAGGCACAAATCGCACATGACATTGCCGGTGATAATGGCCGCATTCATACCAATGTGCTCTGGGAAATGGGCGGCGCTGAACGTGTACTCACCGGTATTCTCGAGGGCGCCAAAGGTTTGGTGCACGGCATTACGTGCGGCGCGGGCATGCCATATCGCCTGGGCGATCTGGCTGAGCATTACGGGGTCTATTACCATCCGATTATTTCATCTGCACGTGCATTCAATGCGCTGTGGAAACGTTCTTACAATAAGACGGCTAAGCTGCTGGGTTCAGTAGTATATGAAGATCCGTGGCTCGCCGGTGGGCATAACGGCCTATCTAACAGCGAAGATTTCGAAAAGCCGGAAGATCCGTATCCGCGCGTAGTAACGCTGCGTTCGGCAATGAACAGCTTCGGCCTGCACGAAACACCGATTATTATGGCTGGTGGCGCATGGCACTTGAAGGAATGGGAACATTGGCTCGATAATCCAGACATCGGCCCGATTGCATTCCAGTTCGGCACGCGCCCGATCCTAAGCAAAGAAAGCCCCGTGTCCGAAGAATGGAAACGCAAATTGCCGACGTTGCAGGAAGGTGATGTATTCTTAAATCGCTTCAGCCCCACCGGATTTTATTCGTCGGCAGTGAATAACTCCTTCATCCGCGAACTGCGCGGTCGCAGCGAGCGCCAGATCGAATATCGCATGCAACCCGAAGGCTTGTTCTCCGAACCGCTGCCCGTAGGTGCACGTGGACGCCCTGTATTCGTGCAGGCAGAAGACAAAGCCCGCGCCGACCACTGGAAGGCCGCCGGGTTTGATGAAGCGCTTAAAACGCCCGATGGATCGCTTATTTTCGTAACGGCCCAGAAAGCGCAACAGATCCACACCGACCAGGTGGATTGCATGGGATGCTTAAGCCATTGCCGTTTTTCCAACTGGAAAGACCATGATGATTTCTCCACTGGCAAAAAAGCCGATCCGCGCAGCTTCTGTATCCAAAAAACCCTTCAGGATATAGCACACGGCGCGCCGATCGATACCGAGCTGATGTTCTCAGGCCATAATGCTTACCGCTTCGGCGGCGATCCGTTTTATGCAAATGGGAACGTACCGACTATCGGCGAATTGGTAGAGAGAATACTTACGGGTTACTAGGTGAATTACCTGGTACAATCGGCATCTGCAAAGATGGAGCGCTAAACTGCTTGGCTTCATCCAACTTTTTAAGCCGTTCTTTGACAAAATACGTCATATACTTGAGATCCGATTCCGGAATGTCGTGCACATTGTTTTTGATCGTTTCCATAATGCGCAACGCATCATCCATCTCACCGCGTTTTTCATATACCACCGCGGTCATTTCACGCGCCCACACCGGTACCTTGTCATTTTGCAAAGGGCGCGCTGCTTTAATCGCCAAATCCATATCGCCAAGCTTGTGCATGGATAAGTAAATCGCCTGCAAAAGCCACCACCATTTATGCTCAACATCGTGGATGGAATGCGCATATAAATAATCGACTATATAGCGTACATCCGCCGTATTTTGCGTCTGGGAGAAATAATAACTTCCCATGGCGGGCAGTATATTGGATTTGGAATCCAGCTCATCTAAAAGCATAAACCAGTTATATAGCTTGTTAAAATCATAGTAGCGCAACGGCGAAAAGCGCCCATACGTATCGCCGGAATTTTGCAGCATAAAAGCAAGGCTGCGGAAATAAAATTCATCATCGCCAAACGTGAGCGCATGTAGGCTCACACGCCCGGGCACTTCCGGCACGATCGTCATATCGGGGCGGATATCGGAAGTTTTATACCAATAGCCAATCTGTAAGCATACGAACAAAGAAAGCAGGCCATAAGCATGAAGCCATTTTTTGATGTGCGGGAGGGCTAGCGGCTTCATCTTAGAACTGTTTGCGGCGGAAATCAGCAATCGAGGCAAGCAGCAATAACGGTAGGAATATCGCTGCCTGCACTACCCAGACTATCCAGTCCTGACTGCTGTCGAAGCCATACACAAGCCACTGCGTTTTAGCAAAAAAATCAAGCCGCGGCATAACCGTCGAGATGCCAATCAGCGCATATTTCATGAGCGTAAATTTAAGCCCGGCACCAACGAGACCCGACTGCGAAGTCATCACGAAAAAAGCCATCATGCGCGAAATCACATAAAACCCCATGCAGGCGATGACCGAGGTTACGGCACTACGCAGCGTAAATACGCTGAATAATGCAAGCGCCACGACCAGAAAACTTTCCATCAAAATACTCACGCTCCAGCCGAAAAACCCGACCCAGTTGGTGGGGCCTATCAATGCGATAATCGCCACCACCGGGAGAATGAGCAACAGCGCCACAAAAGAAAACCCAACCCAGTATGAAATCACGAGGTTAGAGCGCGAAATCGGCCGCGACAGAATCACATCGATTTCCTTGGTATCAAAAGCGCTACGAATATGGAAACACACAAAAACGATCAGCCCAACCATGAGGATCACCCGCGCCGAACCGGCCGCAAAGGTAATGGTCATCTCCTGGGTTTCTAGAAAGGCCGTACTGCCAAGCGTTGCCGATATGGCCACCGCACAAAGAATACCGCCCAGCAAACCGACAAACAACCAATCGCGAAGCGCAGTAATCAGGATATAGCGAATGTTGGTCAGCACGGCGAACTATTCATTATTGTGAATGACCAAGCGGGCGCGGATCTGCCGTAAATTTATTATACAGCGTTTGATCCTTTTGTTCGGGCACACTGCCCGGTTGAACAATAGTTGCCCGCAGGAAAATGACCAACTCTTGTTTTTGATTGCTTTTATTAACACCCTGGAAAAGACGTCCAACGAGGGGTAAATTTTCTGCGCCGGGAACGCCCGCATCGGTATTGTTCGCTTGATTTTGGATAAGGCCGCCAATCACTAACGCCTGACCGCTTTTGATCTTCACGATAGAATCCATTTCACGCGTTTCAATTTCCGGAATTTTGCTGGTGGCTCCTGTCAAGGCGCTATCTGCCGTGCCGCCAGCTGACGTTAACTGTGCAATCGCCGTTGCCTTGGAGATTTCGAAACCCGGATCATCCACCCTATCGATAAGGCTGGTAAGCGTTGGGTGGATATCGAGCGTGATTTCATTGTTTTTTGCATCGATCACAGGCTGTATTACCATGGAAATACCCACCGGTGCGGTCTGCTGAGTGCTGGTAACCGTAACCTGCGCGGGGGTCACGACTGAAGATCCGCCAACGCCTCCCCCTGTACCTAACACAGCATTTGTGGTCGAAATTTGTACATGGAAATATACAATCCCTTCAGCAAAGCTAAGCACTGCCTGCTGATTGTTCATCGCATGCAAGCGCGGGCTGGAAAGAGCGCGCGTGGTGCCAAATTCATCCAAAAAGCTGGCGGCGGCGGAAAGGCTAGTTCCCGTGCCAAAAATATTATTTGATAAAAAGGTAATGCTTGGCGCCCCCTGAATAGGCGACCCGGTCGCCGGAATGGAAACATTGCTAAGATTGCCGCTAAATCCAACCTGATCATTGCCAAATTTCGTCCAATCGACACCGCTTTGATAAGTATCGTTCAAATCCACTTCGAGAATCTCTGCTTCAATAAGCACCTGCGAAGAGATATTGCTTTCCATCATCCGCAGGAAGCGCTTAACCATGTCCTGTTGCTTGTCAGTTCCCGAAACGGTGAGCGTCGAAGCCTGGCGATTGATAATGTAAAAAGGTTTGCTGCCGTCACCCGCTGACGTTTCCAATTTTGCAGAATTATCTTCCGTAGCATCCGCAGATGGTGCATCGGGTTGTTTTGAAATGCTTGTGGCTGAAACGCGCGTCGTTTCTTTGTACGTCAGAATTTGTTTGATACCGGCTTCAAACTGTTTCCAGAAATCGCTGTCGGATTTAGAAGTCACAGCTGAGCTAGAGCCGGACGTAGTGCCGCTGCTACCGCTACTACCACCACCACCGCCACCACTATTGCTACCCGTACTGCTTAAATTATAGCTACCGTTGGAGGTACGATCGAGGTTAAGAAAATTAATAGCATAGTCCTGGATATAGGGAGTATCACGCTCAATGCGCAGCACGCCATTTTTCGCAGTATAGCGCAATCCCGCCATATCCGCCAGACGATCTACTACTTCATTAAAGGGACGGTCCTTCGCACGGAAGGACACACCACCCGTAATGCCTGAATCCACTTCGATATCGACATCGGCCATACGCGCCAATTCAATAAAAACGTCTTTCAGCGGCACATCATCGGTAACCGCAATGGAAACCAGCTTGGTTTCCCCAAGCTTAGGTGCGTGCGGCGCGGCCAGCACTTCCGCCATATCCGGCACCGGCGGTTCAACAGGCGGGATCGGCGTATTAGGGTTGCCGCCTTTGGGTGCATAGGGATTGCGATAATCCTCCCGGTTCAGCCCTAATTCAGGATCAATCATCCCGATTTTACGGTCGTCAGCGGCTTTTTGAAGTTGCGCCGCCTGTTCGGTACAGCTCGCCGTCAAAATAAAACAGAAAAAAATCGACGCCCACCGTTGGATCGCTGTTGTATGTTTTGTCTTCACCCCTACCGCCCCATTTTCATGTGACTACTATATATTGTGGAATTAATAATGCAATACCACAATGAGAGCCCACTTTAATTTTATGAATCATTACAGACGCGTTGACAGCCAGATGGCCAGTTTCGTCTGGTACTGTATTACACGTGTCAGAAGCCGATAATGGGGCGAAGATTCTGCGCCATGTTCAAGGGCCGTATCGTGATGCTCTTTTTCGTCGGCGCGAAACTGGGTGACCATGGATTTAAGCTCACTGTCGGCGGCGCCAAGTTGTTCCTCTTGCTTGGCATAATGTTCATCAATCACCGTTTCGACCGCAACCGTGCACGCCATCGCCGCTTTTTCGCCGAGCAGCGCCGTGACCGCGCCCATGGCGAACCCGGCAATATGCCACAGCGGCATGAGCACCGTGGGGCGCACGCGGCGCTGCGTCATAATTTTTGAAAATGCCTCAAGATGTTCTTGCTCCTGATCCGCCATTTCGCGAATCACCTTACCGGCTTTGGTTTTACCCAGCACGGCAAGCTGCCCGGCATAAATACGCTTAGCGCCATATTCGCCGGCGTGATTCACGCGAATCATCCGCTTGGTTTTCTCGTCAAACGACAGGTCGCCGGGAAGGCGTTTACTATCCGGCATAGTTACGATTTTTCTTTAAAAGAGTGAATGTTACGATGCCAGACACCGCCGCCGCCAACGCATTCCACGACGCCATGGAAAGCCCCAACACATACACCATCGGCTGATCGCACGGCACGGCCTGCGCATTCATAATCGCCGCGCGCAATTCTTCGATCGTTTCTCCGGATTTACCATTATTAGTGCAACCCGACGGCCCGGGAAATATCCCAAGCTCCACCCCCGAATGATAGACCGCAATGCCGCCATCAATGAAAAGCAACAGCCCACAAACTACCGCTAACTGTTTGAAACACGGCACAGAAACTTTTCCCGCCAGCGCCGCCACTACAATCATTAAAATCAGGATATAAGGAACGCGCTGCGCAATGCAAAGTTCGCACGGATGCAGATTAAACCCGTACTGTCCAACCAGCGCCGTTACCAAAAAGGCAGCACTTGCGAGTCCCGCGAATAACACCGGGGCACGCTCAGGATTTTTCTGATGGAGATCAAGGAGTTTCATTGAATAAACCGCGACAATAGAAGAAGACTATAAGATGGCGGTCACATAAATACAATTTATAAATAGCCCCTCCCTTGACCTAGCGCAAAGGATGCTTATAGTGTGCGCTGATTCGTTCGCTTAAATGTGCCCCTGTGGTGGAACTGGTAGACGCGCCGGACTCAAAATCCGATAAGATAGATTTTAGAATATAATATTATTCATTTATTTCAATAATATTGCCGTTGACTAAGATAAAATAAAACCTTACACATCGCTTACACACATTGTACATTTTTAGGCGCATTGGTTAGGGGGTGACATGGCAGAGAAGCATGAACTAATGGGAGGCAAACTGCATGTCTACCGCCGCGAAAAAAGTGGCTGCTGGCAGTGTTCAACATACCTTGAGGGCAAGGCGGGTATCCACCAAGGAAGACAGCCTCGCCCGTGCAAAAGACTTTGCCGAAGATTGGTATTTAGGCCTCAAAGGATTAAGCAAAAGCGGGCAGCTTAAAGTCGGAACGACATTTAAGAAGCCACCGAGCAGTTTCTTCACGAATACGAAATTATTACCGCCGGTGAGCGTAATGCAAAATACGTAGCGGGTCACGGGGATGCAATCCGGGTTCACCTGCTTCCCTTTTTTAAGGATAAGCTTGTGTCAGAAATCATCCCTGGGCTAGTTCAGGAGTATCGCATCTGGCGTGCAACATCACGCAAGGATAAGAAAACGGGAGAACCTAAACGACCGGCACGGAGTACGCTTCATCATGAAATCGTAACGTTGCGGCATGTACTAAAAACAGCCAATCGTCACGGCTGGCTTTCTTTTCTGCCCGATCTTTCTGCACCTTATAAATCCTCTGGAAAAATTAGTCACAGAGCATGGTTTTCACCCAGTGAGTATAAGCAGTTATACGAAGCAACCCGTGAAAGAGCAAAAAACCCTAAGAATCCCCGTTGGCGCAAGGCATGTGAACAGTTGCACGACTATGTTCTCTTTATGGCCAACACAGGGCTTCGGCCTGACGAAGCTGGCCGTCTCCAATTTCGAGATGTTGCCATCGTTACCGATGAAGCAACAGGCGAACGCATCCTCGAAATTGAAGTGCGCGGCAAGCACGGAGTAGGTTACTGCAAAAGCATGACAGGTGCGGTTATGCCCATTGAACGGATGCGGAAACGCAACAACGGACAACCAACTGACGTAATTTTTGGCAAAACTCAACGCGAGTTATTCAACACCATACTAGACGAGTTGGATATGAAGTTCGACCGTGACGGAAATCGCCGCACGGCTTATAGCCTTCGACATACCTATGTCTGTATGCGCCTGATGGAGGGCGCGGACATTTATCAGATTGCAAAGAATTGCCGTACAAGCGTAGAAATGATCGAAAAATTCTATGCTTCGCATATTAAAAATACGCTAGACGCAGCCGCCATTAACGTTCGCAAGCCAAAGCCTGTAAAAAAAGCCGCTAGGAAATCCAAGCTGAAAGATAAGAAGTAAGCCGGGTCAGGGCACCACAATAACCATTTGCGAAATGGTGTTTATGATTATATATAAACCCCGTGCCCCTGTGGTGGAACTGGTAGACGCGCTGGATTCAAAATCCAGTACCGCGAGGTGTGTCGGTTCGATTCCGACCGGGGGCACCAATTATCCTGCCTACAATTATGGTATTATGCCTATTATGCCTATAATGCACAGAATATAAAGCGATCACCTGTTTTAGCATAAACATATATCCAATAGACTCAAAAAAGACCGCGACGAGAACCTGCGTATTGTAGCCGCATCAGCCACTGTAAGCCTCATGCAGCAGGAACTTTTGGTGGCGTGAAAGGGCCTATTTCCTCTGGCACAATCACGCATGCAATAATCAATGCATTGTTTTATAATGCTATTATTGATTGCAATGCGATTTATAGTCAAATTGTCATAATTTCTTTCATAAATAGTTCACACTCATCTGGCACAATCTTAACTATAATTAAGAAATTAGTTTGGAATTATAAGATTATGCCAGATCCAAATGATATCACTCCTGCTGATAATAGACCCCGAAATATTTTGGGGCTCAATACCTTTGCATTTAGGCCAGGTCAGAGCACGAGAAATCGCATCGACTTAGATAATGTTTACGGTGTTGTAGCGGATAACCCACCTGATTTCAGCCCGATTAAAGATAGGGTGATGGTGGTTACCGACCAATTTTTCAACGACATAGACCCAATGCTCGCAGATGCGCAAAAGAAGATTCAGTCTGTCATTACAAATGCTGTTGATCACGCTAACGCAGAACTTGAGAGAGAAAAAGCGGCTCTGCCGGAATCAAGTTCACAGTGGGATCGTTCTAAAATTGAGCGGAAGCAAAATGATTTGAACAAAGTAAAAACAGAAATCCAGCATCTTGGTGCGCCAGCTTTTATTGGTTCAGAATACGATGTTCTTTCCAATGCCATTAATATAGCGCAAGGCGATAAAACAAATCCATTTTACGAAAACGCACTGGATCAAAGAGTCAATGATAACAGTGATTTTTTTAGTGCGGACTATAAAGTTCTAACGAGTCTCGGCATTACAAAATTGAGTCATTTAGCAGGGCGATCATACAGTCTATTAAACGACGAGGATCAGTCGAAAGTTATTGCAGATATTTCTGAAGTCTTAGCGCCCATTAAACAGCGCTTAAAACAATATGGCGATGCAGCTCATGAAGCGGCGGGTGGTCACAAATTACCTGAATACATGCCAGTGGGCGAAAACAAAGAAATTCTTCTGGATGATTTTTCCAAAAGGCTGGATTATCACGTTGAAAGTTTACAGCGTCAAAGAGAGGAAGCGGTAACATTAAGTGGTAATATAGAATCCTATGTTCCTGCGCAGCAGGTTCGCGATATCGAATTTAGGCACAATGCTCTTTATCTGCGAGCACTAAGCGAGTTGATGAAAGAACATGGCTATAATGTAACCCCGGAAGAATTATTCCATGGAGCAGGGCGCACCGGAGCGCTATTCGGTTCCCAACTTTTGATTCATACGCGCGATTTTGATGGCCCAAATAGCAATCTGTTAGATGGTGCATTTAAAAATGAAAGTACAACGCCCTATCAATTCGATTTTAACTTCACGATAAAATCACTTGAAGCCAAAACTGCATCCGGGGCAGTCGATTCTATAGGGATCAACGTGCCAACTATGGCGTTTGATGCAAAGGCTGTCCACGATTTAAAGAATTTGGGTGTTTCACGCGATATGCTGGAAAAGCATATGATTAACCACCTAACAATATCGGCATTATCAGAGCATGATGGTTCAGCACATCAGCCCATTCTGGCACACCTTGGTAATCAGGCTTTTTACCAACCCATTCCAAATATTGAAGAGATACGAAAGCAATTACCTGCAAGTATGTCGGAAGAAGAAATTAAGGCAACAATGGAAACGGTGGTAGAACAGGTTGCTATATACAAAAAAATGATTGAGCCAATTCTGGAAGGAAAAGAACTTCCACCTGTACACACAGCTACCTATGTAGAGGATCATGCTTTATCCCTACATGCGAAAATTATGGGGCGTCTTTTTGAGAACTCGCCAAAGCGTAAAGAATTGGTTTTGAAACGTGAGGCTGAAAGCTATTTACATATCGGAGAAATACAAAAAACAGCCCTATCAAATGCGACCACACCGGATGCAAAATTCACCGCAAATGAACTTGCGACCTATTTGGCGGAAATACAGACCCATCGTTTAGGTCGCGTCATTTCACTTGATGACCCGGACCTCCATAAAAAGCTCGATATTAGAATGCCTGATGGAACGGTGCGGCAAATGAGCGTTGCTGATGCTGCAGATTCACTGATGAATGATAAAACCGGCCAAAAAATCATAACGCCTGAACGCCTATTACCATTACCTACAGGCGGCGTGCTTGATACTCTTGAACATCACACCTCCGAAGCCGTTGGCAAAGGCACCTACCGCGCTATTCATAAGATTGATAGCTTTCCCCTCATGGTTACTGATGGCGCAGGGGAAATAAAAGAAGTGAAGCTGTTGAGTGCGATTGATGCTCTGGCCGAAATACGCAGATTTGAAAAATCTCCTGCACATGAGGCGGGTATTATGCCAACAATTGCTGAACCGCTGACTGAAACACAAAAGACAGATACATATTATGCATTGCTCCAGGAGCATTATAGTCAGCGAGCAACGGATGCTAATGGCAGTATTGATCAGGGGCGAGTTAATAATCTAATTCAGTTGATTAGAATGGGTGATGGTCGCGCGCAGGGAATGCTGCAAGGTGATCCTGACATTCAAACCGCTGTAAGCCCATCCGGCAAAACCGCCGTACGCTGGGTAGAAGACCAGCATAAAATCTGTTTTTTAGGAATCATCTCGGCAGATGGTGCCATTCCGCGTGAAGACATTCCATGGGCCGCAGACCAACGAAAACATTTTATGGAAGAAATGTCTGCTGGCAAAGCGATGCAAGCCTCGGTTAATGAAAATTCAAAACCATTTTTAGATGGTATTGTGGCGCGGCTTGCTCGCCGCAATCCTCCGGTTAATGCCCATATTGAATATGGACGAGGACAGGACATGTTTGGATTTGGCGAATGGCAAGCAGCCGTCGTTACGCCGCCTGTTCAAAATATAATTCGACAGAAAAATATTGAGGTTGCCGCTCCGCTCACTCCAGAGAGTGTTCCAGAGCTGTCAACACCAACAGATGAAACTCCCCACACAGTACAAGAACGATTTGCCGCACGCGCGAAGACGCTCAAGCTACAGCCAGTTGAACTTCCATTTGGCAGTATATGTATTGATGGACTCGCCTACGGACACGGTGCCGACAGAGATCCAAAACCATATAGTTTCTTTCCACTTCCATCTGCTGATGTAGAAAATCGATTAAGCTCTATCGGAAATTTTGAAATTGGAGAAGGTTATTTAACCTGGGTTGACGGGGAAGGAAAGTGCTATGCAGCACGGCCGATTGAGGCGAACAAAACAGCGCTACGTCAGGCTGGCTATGGGGAAAGAAGCGGAAGTCTCTTTTGGGCAAAAAAACTTACGGGAGCAGACTTGCAGAGATGGCAAGCAATCGAAAATACTCCCCAAAATGCGCAGGAGGCACTGGCTTTTGCCATTAAGGCTGGTGACCTCCCTGGTATAGACGCGGCAATTAGCGACGGTGCGCGGATTGGTTCTCATAGAGGAACCATGGGTGCTCCAGCTGTGTTTACGGCAATGGAAGAATTATGGGAACATCCCAATCGCGTTGAGGTTGTAAGACGTCTGCTTCCGCAGAGTAGTCTGCTACACGAGCATAATACGGTGCTGCATAAAGTCATGAGAGGATATCAAGACTACACCTCTCTTATTCCAGATATGATAAAGCAAGGGGCTGATCCCTTTACCTTGAATGACCAAGGGATTCCTGCCTTTCTCAATATTCAATCTACTTCAGACCCTAAAGTCGTGAAAGCCAATCTAGATACGATCATGAGTGCTATGACTGGTAGCAGAGATTTAACTATACAGGAGCGTAGGACACTCACAGCGCAGCACGCTTTTTTGAGTACACATTTAAATCGTTATATCGAGGAATATGAGCCAAGACAGGAAAATTTTCGTGCAAAAGCAATAGCAGAAGCCGCTGGGGATCGTGACGAAGTTCAACGGCGGGAAGCAATAGCAACAAATTATGCTCAAACCCAACGAACGGTTGATCAAGTGATTGATGGACTTAAGACAATATGGAGTCCTGGCCGTCGTCATCCTAGTGCTACAGTAGCCACTGAAGAAACATCCGGTCGTGAGTCCAAAATTCCTCCGCAGGTTGTTAGCATTACAGATGGGCTTTTAGCGCCTGCAGGGAATACCACTATTAACGGTGATCAAGTTACCGAATTGCTAGACCCCATACGAAGCTTATCCAATAGCTATGTAGAAGGTGGTTTGGTTATTAGAGCCTTGAACTCATCGCATCCTGCCGATCGAATATTGCCCATCCTTCTGGATACAACATCGCCATTTGAAAAGAATATGAGTGGCAGCCCGGCTTTTCTAACGGTCAATCCCGATAAGCCTACCGCTCGTGCGGAACTGGCTTTGGTTGTGAAAAGAATGAAATCCGAAGTAAAGGGCACTGATCCCAATAAACAAACGCCTGAACAGCAGATCATCGATGCGCAGCATAAAGCCATTTTAGCAGCGTGGGATAAGCGGGATGCGGATAAAGCCTTGGCGACACAACTGGAGGAAACAGCTCAATCAGTACGTTCTGGCAATATTACATTGTCTCAACAGGATTTGTTAGCGTTCAATCAGCAATATAATACAGTTCCCGATAGACTGAAGCAGCCGATTCCATTGATAAATGGGTTAGGAAAACTATGGGATGAAGAAACCAAGCGTATGCCGGACTGCTCGGTTCCCACTACCATTCCTCATCTTCTAGAGCCGCTTAAAAGCATAAAAAATCCTACGGCTGAAACAACGCACCTTCTTGACGTTTTGGATGTCTACAACGGAAGCAATGCAGATGATATGGTGCGTGAGTATACAACTCGCGTTGTATTGACTCAGGCGCTGGAAGAGTACTCAAGACAAACGGGCTTGCCGCTTACTGATGAAAACTTACATGTTTTTGATGGGCAAACCCAATCCATGATTGATCAATTGATGCCAAAAGTAAGGCAAAGATTGGTTGATGGGCTTACACTTACTCAGAAAGAGGGATTAAGTGAGACTTGGCATACAGTGGCATTTCCTGACAACCTGTTGCCTATCAAAGCAGCCGGTGATTGGCATCCGCTCACGGCTTTTGATGCGTATGTAGTTAATCCAGACCGTGGCGAGAGCAGCATTACGTTTAAAACTGATGTCGGTGAGAAAAATCATAAAATCCTGATTATGCCTGGCGCTGATAATGTTCATGCTCAGCCTTATGATGATGGCACAGTCATACATATTAGTAAGGACGGGATTGAAACTGCTACGATTACCGTAAAAGGTGCTGCGCCGGAAGAGGTAGGTAAACGCCTTGCATTTGTAGAGCAGGAGAATCAACCATTATTGACGGGAATACAGTCAAAGCCCGAGATCATTACTCTTACACATAATGAAATGACGGATTTACATACCAAGGCGGCAGGTGGCGTGAATACGCACAAGGTGCCGTTACGGGTGATCGAAGTTCCGGCTGAGGCGTTTCCATCTGGAATGTTTACGAAAGGTGAGCGCACCGGCGTCAGGCTGATCATGGAAACAAACCATGAGAGCCTCAAATATCTCAGCCAAGAAAACGTGATGAATCACTGCGTAGGTAAAAGCGGGAATTATTCCAGTCAATGTCTGGCTGCCAAACCAGGGCATGCACCTGCGATTATCAGTGTTGATGTAGATGGGCATATCAATCGTAAAAATAATCGCGCCCCTCTTTCAACCATAGATGCCTTATGGGATGGCACTACACTTTCTGTACGTCAGAACTATGGATACGGAGATAGTTGGGCGGATGAAAGAGCTAAGGCTGCTGAAGTGTGGTTCAAACGGCAATTGGAATCTGGAGCCATACAAATCTCTCCGCAATTAGGAGAGACAGAGCGAAGTAAAATTGCCAATGCAAAACCCGAAATTTTGAGGACCATGGGCTTTAATGTGCATGATCCCGAAGTGGAAAATCTTGGGGTGACCACTGCGGATGCTTGTTTTGCTGTGTACCGGGATCCCAAACGTAAAGCCAGAGCGTGGAATCCTGAAACGCATAGTTTTGACCAGGGGGTTGGACATTTCAGGGATGAAAATCATGTTGCTCCAAGAACGACTGAAGTGGAGTTGATTAGAGCGGTACAAGTGCCGGAAATGGATGCAGGTGGTAATCCCGTTTTGAATAAGAAAAATTTGCCAAAGTATAACAATATCGTACCGGAAAATGCCCAACAATGGTCTGAGTTACATGGCATGCACGCGGCCATTAACCAAGTGATTGCTCCTCATGTTGTCAAAGTAAATGCGCTTAAGGATATTCAAGATCATCCAAGTGCATCACCATTACTACAGCCAGCACAAATCTCTGCGAACCCAGCGCCCGGTACCTCCACACCCGCTGCACCTCCGGCTTCAAGCCCACCGAATGGCAACCCGACCGGCCCCCATGCGCATCATCATGATGTTGATAGGTCTCAGCAGGATCAGACACAGCAATCTCAAGGACAACAACCTCCGGCGCAGCCAGTACAAACTGATCCTAAGCATACGCATCATTCCGCAGAAGCGGCTCCAGCTGGTGATACCACCTCTGTGGTCGATGGTGGTCACACCGAATCTACCAATCAACCCACTAATGGTTCCAATATTGCGATACCAGTAGCTGGAGTAATGGCTGCGGCTTCCTCTAACGATGAACCAGATACTCTGGCACCGAGAGCTAATAGCCCAGTAATCGTTGATGAACATAACACATCCACCCAACATACGCACGGTGTAGGTTCCACCTTAGGTAAGGTAGGGCTGATCAGTCGTATCCAAGACATCAGAGAGCATGGAGGCAATGGTCTCGATGTGGCGGCAATAGGGTTAGATGCAACCGGTATGTTTACCAATAATACAGAAGCTGGCAGCCTTGGACAAATAACAGGTGGTATTAGCCAGACCTATAAAGGCTATCAGGAAGATGGAGCGCACGGTGCTGAGCGCGAAGGTACTAAGACCATGCTCAATACAGTGGTTGGCAATGCTATTCATGCATCAAAGGAGACAAAAGATTTTGGCAAAGCGATACACGAAGCATGGGAACCAACCAGACACATGATAAAGGCGGTGCCAAGCGCCATAAAACAAGTTCATACCTTTGTAAAAACATTGGCGGCTGGGAAGGGAGTGCTCATATCAGGAGAGGCCGTTGTAGCAGGGCTTAATAATGCGAAAAACCTGCTAACTTGGCAAAATGCAGCAAAGGCAGGAAGTGGAGCAACAAACTTTGCCGGCCAAGCCGGGTTGTTTAATTCCTTTATGAAGGTCAGTGGCGATGGAATTGATTATGCCACCGGAAAAAAAGCACTTACCCTCGAAAACGGAACTGATACGACTGTTAATACCGTCATGGAACTTGATCCGGTGAAGGCGGTTACATCGATGGTGGGCCTAAAAATACACGGCCATGATGTTAGCATCCAAACGGCAGTAAGCTATGCAACGGGTAATCACGGTCAAACACTGTCTGAGATCGGCAATGAAACCGTTAATCGCTCCCAGCAGTTTGATCAATATGTCGATCAGGCCTCTGAAGCCGTGCTGGTACGTCATCACCCTAAGCAGCCACCCATGAACGGCCATAACAAACACGCAGAAATTCCTCAAAAAGAAGATACGGTGCCCGCACCAGATATCCGAGACTATGAGTCGTTATTTTCAATGCAGGCACGTTCCGAAGCCTCAGTGCGTCTTGCAGGTAAGTGTATTGATGGGCATAATATTATTCATGACTTCAATAAAATCGACTGGAGCAAAAAGGAAAATAGAAGAACCTATTATAATGCCCTCATTGCAGCCGAGCAAAGCTATGAACGCGTGATTGCAAACACAGCAAAGCCATCGTTGTTACCGGAGCAAATGTGGTTTGGTGCTCGCGCACAAGCTAATGGAGAGGCCACAGCAAACGAAGCTGCTGTTACTGCGGCTACAAGCCAGTGGTCTCAATTTGAGGTGGATATGGAGCGGTATCAATCCCACAGACTTGCGCAAACAGTCAAACATGCTGATGTCAAAGCCGCTTGTGACAAGCTAAAATCTATCGTTCCTAACGCCAAAACGGAACAATGTGATCATATGCACACTACTACCCCGAACCATCACACCCCCCATAACCACACTCACACAAACAAGCCTACGATTCATTGAGAGGATGCTAAAGGAGCGTAAGCACAAAGGACCTGCCATTTCTATGGTGTCTTTCGTGCCGCTTCCAGGGATCGTTCATGTGATGAACCGATTTCTCTGCCCATCCCGCCTCGTAAGGTTGCATAGCCACGTCCTTTGTATGAGAAACTGAAGCCGCAGTCGTGACGGTCAAGTAAAGAATCGGTTCCCCCTGAAGGTCTCCTCTAATTCTTCACTTGACCGTCGCAAGTGCTCACATCTCTGGCGACTTCTGTTCGTTCTCCTTCTTTCTAAGGACGCAATGATGCGGCCTTAGAAAGAAGGAGAACGAACATGAGCAATACAGACACACAAATCCTCACGAAAACCAACCTGTCGCAATTCACCGGCAGTGAGCAATGGTATCGCCATAGTATTGTGCGTAAGGTGCTATACACCGACGGTGCCCAATATGTCGCCGAATCCGGTGGCGCGTACTGGCTTATTGACGAGATCGCTTTCGGTCAGTCGGAATCAAAAATCGCCACCGCGGAGTTTCAGGTTTGGTGGCTAAAAGTTAACGCTGACCAAACTGCTATTCTGTCCTGTGAAGATGGAAACGGTCGCACCGTGTTTAACAAACATATCGAATATGCCGATTTCCCATTCGATAAGATTAGCTTCTATTTCACCGATAACGTCATCATGTTGCCGAGCGAATATTAGCTTATTCATACCCCATCCAGAGTAAATTTGGGTGGGGTTTTTTCTGTTTATCACCCGACCTCATATGTCCGTTTTTGACGTAATGATGGAGAGGATTTCTGCGCCCATTTATGGACATTCTATTACAATTAAAAGAGGCAAAAAATGGCGACTTGTGCTAGTGAAAGTAATCAGGTAATGTCAGTTAAGAAAGCGGGCAGGATGTGTAATGTTACATAACATTACGTTTTATTCGCGTGACCGCTCAACAACCCGTCATGCCCCTGCCGGGGATTGCGACTACCGTCTTGAAGGTGACATGCAAAAGAAGCCTTCCAGACAGCGAATCAAGCAACTGCAAGTACCGGTGTTACCTGCGGAGGAAGTGGCTATCAAAAGCAGTGCTGCCAACTCCGGTCTATCCGTTGCCGCCTATCTTCGCACCCTCGGACTGGGCCATACGCCAAAGACCATTCTGGATTCCAAAGCGGTCATTGAGTTGGCAAAGGTTAATGGGGATTTGGGGCGATTGGGCGGATTGCTTAAGATGCTACTGACCAATAACGAACATATAAAGTCGCTGGGCAAGGAACAGATTGCCCTTAAAATTAATACCCTTCTCGATGAGATTAAATCCACCCAAGGGGTGCTTTTAGAAACGGTGAACAAGGTATGATTGCCAAGCGCATCGAGTTCCGTAATGTCAATGTGAGTAGTTTCTCCAACCTGATTACCTACATCACCAATGCGCAGGGCAAGAATGAGCGCGTAGGAGAAATTACTGTGACCAATTGCCAGAGCGATCACCCCACCTGGGCGGCAAGGGAAGCAGAAGCGGTGCAGAATCAAAACCAGCGCACCGGTATCGATAAGACCTACCATTTGCTGGTATCTTTCCGTGAAGGCGATACTCCCTCCCCGGAGACCCTTAAGGCCATTGAGACGCGTATGTGCGATACATTGGGTTATAGCGACCACCAGCGGGTGAGCGCCGTGCATTATGACACCGACCATATGCATATCCACATCGCCATCAATAAAATCCACCCGACCAACTTCACCGCGTATGAACCGTATTTCGATAAAAAGAACTTGGGCATCTTATGCACCGCGTTGGAGAAGGAATATAAACTCTCCCCCGATAACCACATACCGCGTATGACACCGGGAGAAGCCAAAGCGCAGGATATGGAGAAATCTGCCGGAGTAGAAAGCCTGATCGGCTGGGTCAAGCGCGGCTGCTTGCCGGAGTTACTGGCAGCAACGTCCTGGGACAATCTGCATAAAATATTGGCGCAGAATGGCCTGAAGCTGGAACAGCGCGGCAACGGGCTGGTGATTAAGGACAAGAACGACATCGCCGCCAAGGCCAGTTCATTCAACCGTGACCTCTCACAACATAAGTTGGAAAAGAAGCTGGGAGAATTCCGCCCGTGTGTGGCGCAGGAGATAAAGATCACCAAGTCTTATGAGGCAAAGCCCATGCCCTCAAAAGTGGATACCAAGCAACTATGGGCAACCTACCAGCATGAGAAGTCCGGGCAGAAGCAGCGGCACGAAGTCCTGAAGAACCGTGCCACGGAGCGCAAAGACCGGCGCATGGAAACCGCTAAGAAAAGTGCAGAGGCGAAACGCACTGCTATTACTCTCGCCAAAGGCACGGTAGCCAAAAGCGTATTGTACCATGCAGTATCACAAAGTTATCTGAATGATGTACGTACCATCCAGAAGGATTACCGCCAAGATCAGCAGAAAATCTTTGAAACCGGCAAACAGGTCGTCTGGTACGACTGGCTGAAAGCCAAAGCATGGGAAGGTAACGCGCAGGCGCTGGATGTGCTGCGCAACCGCTACGAAAAAGAACCGTTACGAGCTAATGCCATTGGCAGTAGGGAAGCAGTGGATAAAGTAAACTTCCGTGCGGGTGCACCTATCGAGGCAGTAACGAAGAAAGGCACCATCCATTACCAAGTAGCGCAAACCGTGCTACGCGATGACGGCAAGGTATTTCGCATGGCGGAAAAAGTCAGCGCCGAGGTAGTAGAGACCGCCCTTAAAATGGCGATGCAGCGATTTGGGTCACAATTGTCCATCAACGGCACCGATGAATTTAGGAAGCAGGCGGTAGAGGCCGGGGCAAAGCTGAAACTGGTATTTACCAATCCCGATCTGGAAGCGCAGCGCAAGGCACTTGTGGTTGCCACAAGTACGACAAAACCGGACGCATCGGCACTTTATATCGCTGAGAGAAACGAGACACGCAGCAAGGGCATCGATATACTCCCACACAGGCGTTATGAAGACGCTGATGCCGGTAAACATTCCTTTGCGGGACTCCGCCATATCGAAGGTCAGACCCTTATGCTGTTACAAACGCCAACCGAAATGCTTGTTCTGCCCATCGAAGACAACAAAATACACCGTGCGCAGCAAATGGAAATTGGCAGAATTGTCGAAGTCACCGCCCAAGGCATCGTGCGCAGCCATACGAGGAAGATGTAGTTGGCTAAAAATCCTTGAACCAGCTCACTTGCGCGAATCTTATAAGGAGATGGTTCAGCACCTGCATAAACAGGTGGGGAAGTAGGCAGATTTTAATTATTTACATAAAAAACAATAAATATTAGTCTTTATAGTATGTTAACCATATATAATACTTAATTGTATCTAAGAAATATCTATGTTATTATCTTAGATATAATAAGGACAATAATTATGCATTCAGTCGCTAAAAAAATTCTTTTACGTATTAAACGCAATAAGCGTGGATGGGTATTCGCGCCCAAAGATTTCCTCGATCTTGGTACAAGGCAAAATATCGATTTTGTTTTGCATAGGTTGATAAAGCAGGGAACGATACGGCGCTTATCGAGGGGAATTTATGATTATCCGAAACAGAGCAAATTATTTGGTACGGTACCGCCTGATCCCGATAGCATTGCGCGTGCGTTAGCATCTGGCGATCAATTATTTCCTTCCGGCGCAAGAACGGCAAATTTACTTGGACTATCTACACAGGTTCCCGCTAAACCATCTTACCTAACCAATATGACTGCCTGTGTGAAACAAGTAGATGGACAAACCATCCAATTAAAACGCGCCCGCGTACCTCTTATCGACAATATCTCAAACCATGCTAATCTCGTAGTGCAGGCGCTTTCCTATTTAGGAAAAAACAATGTAGATGACCAGATTATCGACCGTTGTGCGCATGTATTGACACATAAGGATTTAGCCGAATTGCATCATGCTATGAGTCGTGTTCCCGGCTGGATAGCGGATGCCATTCATAAGATTGAAGATAGAAGTCATGCACAAGTTCATAGCTCTGCCTGAGCAAGAGAAAAAGATCGCTTTTCAGAAAGTGGCCAGCGCGCAGGGTATTTTACCGTCTATTGTCGAAAAGGATTTTTGGGTTTGCTGGGTTCTCAGGCAGATTTTTGACGATGCGCAACTGGCAAAGCAAATTACTTTTAAAGGCGGAACCTCTCTATCGAAAGCGTATCAACTGATTGAGCGCTTCTCCGAGGATATTGACCTCACCATCAGCAAGGATGCGCCGTATCTTACGGAAGGTAAAAATCCTATGGAAACGGGCATCTCCGGTAAAGAGCGTGCCCGTAGAATCAAAACCTTAAAAGAAAATGCACAGCGTTATGTGGCTGAGTTGGCTTTGCCAACGCTGGAGAGAATCTTCGTGGGAAAGTTATCACATGCCGGAGATTGGAAGCTGGCACTTGATACAAGCGATCCAGATCGGCAAACTATACTTTTCCACTATCCAAAAATTTTTAATTACCAGCAGGGCCTGAATTTTAGCAATTGGACATTAGGCAAAAGTAATTTTGCAGTGACGGAATATATCAAGCCAGCAGTAAAACTGGAATTCGGCGCACGCGGGGATATTGAACCGAGTGAAAATAAACGGATCACCTCTTATATGGCGGAAGCATTCCCAGAAATTTTTGATATCCCTCATAGCAATGTACATGTGCTTGCGGCAAAGCGCACTTTTTGGGAAAAGGTCACTATCTTGCATGCGTTGTATCACGGCACCAAAATGCGTGACCGCATGTCACGTCATTATTATGATACTTTTGTTATGGCACAGAAAGGAATTGCCGATGCAGCGCTTCAGGATACGGCGCTATTGGAAAAAGTAGTAAGAAATAAATCTCTTTTATTTGAAGATAACAAAGCCTCATACGAAACAGCTATTATAGGCAGTTTACGCTTGGTGCCACCCAGCAACATAAAAGCTGATTTGGCACAAGACTATGCAGCCATGAGTGAAATGTTTCTGAGACAGTCACCAAGTTTTGAAAGTATTATGGATTCGCTGTCAACTTTGGAGCAAAAGATCAATGGCACTATATAAAAAAGTTGCGGCACTGGCATACCAAGACAAAGTAAAATCGGCTCTCAGAGCCACTTCAAGCAATTCCACCTCCAATAGCACTCACACTGCAACGCCCAATGGAAGCCAAAAAAGGCTAAACTTACACACTCTCTTACACACTGTATTTTTTGTAAGGCATTTTAATTATAAATAACGGTATGTTATTGTTAATCAACATTAGACTCAAAATCCGGTACCGCGAGGTGTGTCGGTTCGATTCCGACCGGGGGCACCACTTCAAAATAGTGTTTCTGAATTCAGTTCAAGTCCGCTACAGTCAAAGATTAGGCCGGCTCTAGGTTTCAAAAAATTGAAAATATTGCTTTTAATCGATGCTTGAAAAAATATAATATTCAATTGGATAAATGGTTCTAGCAATAAAATTTCTGGCAAACGCAAGTTTATTAATATATATTAAGCGAAATTATACCTCATAATCTAGATATTTTATGGAATTATATAATGCCTCAATAAGTGGACAACCTAATGGGGTTACAGGCACACATTATGGAACATTAATGGCCGCAATTCACCGCATGGAAACCATCTTTTCCCAGCGAGAAACCCGACTATATAATGATGGTAAATTTTATACTTATGGCCACCAAAAAGCAATGAACAGAGTGGCTTCGGCTGATACTTTACGGCGCGTGGAAACGCCGGAAGAGCATTTGAGATCATTCGCAAATTTCATGAATGGCGCCACCTTCTATAAAACGACACTTGAATTTAATAAAATATTGCCGCTGAAAGATTGTTGGGATGATGATCCCGTCGGCAGTGGTGGCACTAAGATATTGGAGGCAGCCAGTTTAGGCGAAAAAGACAGGGAGCAAGCGACAGCAATATTTCATCCTTTTTCTGGCATTATCTATCCGGAAGACATTGAAAATCATCTTAAATTATATGACATACGGCGCATGGAAAAGGCTGTGCGTAACAATCCAGAATTTAACGACAAACTTATCAAAAGACGTCGCATGATGGGCGAGGAAGTATATGCTTTGGATAAAAACCCAGAAATTGTATGGCAATACATGACTATGAAATTTTACCAATGGGCAATTCAGAAAGGTTATGATGCATTTTCCTATCAGAACAAAGAAGAAGGAAATGGAGAGACATCTTTCATTGGCCTCAACAAAAATTCCATTCAAAGCGTTCAAGCTTATGCATTTGACGGGGAGGCTTTTTATAATGAGGTCTTACCAATCTACTCAAAGGCCGTACAGGCGCAGTTTTCACACGTCGCAAATGATCAATCTGGTTTCAGCAGCGCAGTGTTGGCAGAGGATATCTGGGAAGATCTGGATATTGAGAAGTTTATGATCCCTAAACCTCTGGCAGTAGATCATACAAAACGCATATTCTCCTCCCTAGACTCCCTGCAAGAAAAATAAGCTGCATAGTGAATTTATATTACATATAAATTGCTATTATTTATGACTGAACTAATTGTTTTTTGAGTCATTACAATACAATAAATAGATTGAATAAATTCCTGCGTCCGCTTCGAGGTTATTTTGCGAGGGGGCACCATCCTACGCCGTTGACTTCGGGTGGCTGACGCGCCCCCTAAACTATTACTTAACTAATCCCCTTTATAGCAGTATAATTAATATGTTGCGCTATTCACATTTTTATATTGTTGCTTGATGTCATCACCTGGCCGGATCAATAGCACGCGCAGTACCGAAACAGGTTTTTCGGTGATCCAGATCAGCATTCTATTGGTGGTCGGCGGGTTGATCTTCGCTTCGATATTAGCGGGCGGCGCGGCGGGGGATTACAATCAAAAAGTCGCAAGCAATATTACCAAGCTCGACGCAGTCGAAACCGCAATGCTCAATTTCATGTCGGTCAATGGCCGCCGTCCCTGCCCCGCCGATGGAAGTATAAGTATCAACGATCCCAGCGGAAATTTCGGCGTTGAAGCTGATGTGCCAGGAACCTGCAAAGCTTCTGCCCCAGGTGGAATTGCGGCGCCGCTTAGTAGCGATAATGGCAGTAATATCGCCGCCGTCGCCGGTATGATCCCCACCAAATCGCTCGACCTGCCGGACGATTATGCATTCGATGCGTGGGGACGCCAATTTACCTATGTAGTAGACACGCGCGCGACAGTGTATAACAGCTGCTATTTCCTGCATAACTCCGGCACAAAAGGCATTATTGCCGTCAATAATGTCATCACCAAATCCGATGGAACCGATCAGCTTGTCAGTACCGACAATGTAATGGCCGCCTATATCAGTTACGGCCCCACCGGGCATGGTGCATTCCCGGGACAAGGCAGCACTGCTGCTCTGCGCATCAATAAAGGTATTAGCGACACGGATTCACAGACCAATGCTGGATTATTCGCCCTATACTCCACCGGAGTTCCGAATTTTATGACGGCCAGTGGCGGTAATGTACTGGTTAAAAAAGACCGCGTCGCATCGAACAATACCGTTCTTTTTGACGATACGGTTTATTACCGTAAGGACACGATGAATGTCTGCACCGCAGGCACAGGACTCAGCAGTTTTACGCCGCCCGGAACAGGCTTTCTTGCACAAGGCAGCGCCGGTGATAAAGCTGGTTCATCGCTTGCCGTCGGCGACATCAATAATGACGGCGTTGACGATCTTATTATCGGCGCGCCCGGATCGGATAAGGTGTACGTGCTGTTTGGCAGCAAAACGCAATTCCTTAATCCCTCCTTTGCCAATCCGCTCGTTTTATCCAGCTATCTTACCGGTAGCAATACCACGGGCTTCATCCTCAAAGGGACCGGCGGCACTAAATTCGGCCAAAGTGTAGCGACCGGTGATATTAATGGCGACGGCGTGAAAGATATTATTATTGGCGCCCCAGGCGATAATGGTGGCGACGGCGCCGTATATGTCGTGTTTGGCGGGAACATGGCATCAGGCGATACAACATGGCTGCATAACGGCCTAAACAACAAAACGATCTCAGGCGGAGTATTAGGCGGAAACACCGGCATTAATGGCACCAATGGTTTCGTTATTAATGGTGTCTCCGGTCAGGCCGAAGCCGCCGGTACCTCTGTCGCCGCAGGCAATATCACAGGTCATACCGATGGCACACAAGATGTTATCCTCGGCGCACCGAATGCAGCCGTATCGATAGCGGGAAATCCCAGCAGCCCATTTTCCGGCGCTGGAAAAGTCTATGTCGTGATCGGCTCCACATCAGGCTCTCCTCCCTGGGCCGGCGGCACTTTTACCCTTGCGCCAGCACCAGCAAGTAATACCACCAACGGCACATACGGCATTGAAATCGACAATGACGATAGCTATACCGCTGGCGGTGGTGCCGGTGCAAAGCCTTTAGCAGGAACCTCTGTGGCTGCTGGTGATATTAACGGCGACGGCATAGATGATCTCATCATAGGTGCTCCGGGCAACGCAGCATCACTGGCTGGATTTGCCGGCAAGGCATATGTCATGTTTGGCAGATCATCAGTCTGGACAGCGGGTGGCGTGACACCTGTATTGCTTAGCAAATTAAATGGGAGTGCCGGGAGCGGTAAAAACGGGACTTATGGATTTATCGTATCGGGCGCGACCAGCGGCGATCTCGTCGGAACCTCCGTTGCCGCCGGTGATATCACCGGAGACAGCATCGCCGATCTGATTATCGGCGCACCGGGAGGAAACTCCAGCGCCGGATATGCGTATGCCATGCTTGGCAGTACATCAAGCTGGTCAGCGACGTATGCTCTTTCAAGTCCAGCATTGCCTCTGGATTTCCAGCTTAATGGCTCACTGGGAGAAACTGCCGGAAGTTCCGTTGCTACCGGGTGTTCGGTCAATGGATCGGGTATTGCATCGCTGCTGGTCGGAGCGCCATCGGCAAGCACTCCCATTGCCAATAGCTGTAGCCCCAACCCCACCAACTCCACCAATAGCAATAGTTATGTATTTTTTGGCTCATCCAACGGCTGGAGGAGCCCCCTGCCGCAAAACATGTGCACGATGGATGCCAATAATGGCACGACATCGCCCTACATGAACGGATTCTTCGCCGTCGGACAAACGAGCGGTGACAAGCTTGGCACCGCTATGGCAAGTTTGGATATCAGCGGGCAAGGAAAATGCGCCGTGGCAATCGGCGCACCCACGGCTAATAATTCCACTGCAGGTTATGTTTATGTGGTTTACGGTCAATCAAGTCCGAACTATAGCTTTGACTTAAGCAAGACTACTGTATCCCGATAATTCATTTACTTTACAATGCCTCGCACATAACGTAAAACGGCCTGCATCACCTTTTAAATCTAGCCGTATGAATATTTTAGCTCCTGTTGGTCGTGTATTTTTAGAATTCCTTGCTGCTGTGGGCCGCGTGGCGCTATTCGTGTGGGCGGCGATGAGCGGATTGCTGCGCCCGCCCTTTTATACAAAAATGCTGCTCAAACAACTCGTCGAACTGGGCTATTATTCGCTGCCGGTCGTCGGCATGACGGCCCTCTTTACCGGCGCAGCGCTGGCACTGCAAACCTATTCCGGCTTCTCACGCTTTAATGCGGAAAGTTCCGTTGCCATCGTAGTCGTTCTCGCCATCACCCGTGAATTAGGCCCCGTCATGGCAGGCCTCATGGTGGCAGGCCGTATCGGCGCATCGTATGCCGCAGAAATCGGCACCATGCGCGTCACCGAACAAATCGATGCGCTTACGACATTGTCTACCGATCCTTATAAATACCTGGTGCTGCCACGCCTGCTGGCAGGTCTTTCCATGTTGCCCATTCTGGTGCTGGTCGGCGATATTCTCGGTGTCTTCGGCGGCTATTTAGTATCCGTGCATAAATTACATTTCGCACCTATGCCTTACCTAAAAAGCACCGCACAGTATCTGGAAACCAAAGACGTGGTATCGGGCCTGATTAAAGCATCGGTGTTTGGTTTCATCGTGGCGCTGATGGGCTGCTATCATGGCTTCCACTCAAAAGGTGGCGCGCAAGGCGTGGGTTCAGCAACCACACATGCGGTAGTGTCATCGTCGATTCTGATTCTGCTTTCCAATTATGTGTTAACTGCATTGCTGTTTGGAAAATAGAGCCATGGTCAACAAAATCGAAATTCGTGGTTTGCGCAAAGCCTTCGGTTCCAAAGTAGTGCTCGATGGCATCGACCTTGATGTTGAAACAGGTACATCGATGGTCGTAATCGGCGGCTCAGGCACCGGTAAATCCGTACTCATCAAATGCATCCTCGGTATCCTCACGCCCGATAGCGGCAGCATCAAAATCGATGGTGTGGAAGTCACAACATTATCGCGTTACGACCGCCAGGAAATGATGCGTAAATTCGGCATGCTGTTTCAGGGCGGCGCATTGTTTGACAGCATCTCGGTGTGGGAAAATATTACGTTTGCACTGCTGCAAAATAAACAGATCACTAAAGCACAAGCGCGTGAACTCGCGATCGAGAAATTAAAATCCGTAGGCCTCGGCGCTGATGTGGCAAACCTTTCCCCATCCGAACTTTCCGGCGGCATGCAAAAACGCGTAGCCCTCGCCCGCGCCATTGCTGCCACGCCTGAAATTATCTTTTTCGATGAACCTACTACCGGCCTCGACCCCATCATGTCGGATGTCATCAACGAGCTGATCGTGAAGTGCTCCAAGGAAGTCGGCGCCACCACCCTTTCCATCACGCATGATATGGCCAGCGTACGCAAAATCGCCAGCCGCGTCGCCATGCTCTATAACGGCAAACTCATCTGGCAGGATGACGTAGCGAAAATCGATCATAGTGATAATGAATATGTCGACCAGTTTGTCCACGGCCGCGCCACCGGCCCAATTACTGCAGGCATTCGCTAGTCTCCTGTCATCCTGCGAGCCGTAGGCTGCGCAGGATGACGAGAAAAGGCGCTAAAACAACCCCGCGCCGATGTTGACTGTCAGCGCCAAAATGGTGGTGTTGAAAAAGAAGACAAGCATGCAATGAACCGTCGTAATTTTACGTATTGTCGGTGAAGTGATATTAATATCCGCTGTTGCCGCCGCCGTTCCAATCACAAATGAATAATAGACAAAATCCCAATAATCGGGCGTGCGAAAATGTGCAGGAAATTCTAGGCCTCCGATGATGTTATCATCGCCTCCACCGTAAAATTCGTGAGCATAATGCAGCGCAAATATGGTTTGCAAAAACGTCCATGACAGAAAAACGGTGAGACCTGCCAGCGCGATGTGCCCACCGCGCAATAACCCGGCCACTTCCTTAGCATTACCGAGTTCCGCCACAATCGCGGCAAGGCTCGCCAGCGCGGTTACAATGGTCAGAATCAGAATAACCGTGCCACCCTCATCTTGCGTGGCGGCGCGTTTTCGTATCGTATGATGGTCAGAGCCGAGCATCATGACAAAAATCAGAGCCAGATAAACGACAAGACTTACATCCCAGGCAGTTAATAACCGTGTCGCCAATCGCAGTTGCGGCGGTAGTAACAACCATAGGCCACAGCCCAAAGCCGTAGACATCGCCAATCGCGGTCGAGATTTTATATATTTAATCATGTAATACTACTGTATAGTGCGAAGGTATTTCGTATTGAAATCTTATTATAATATAATGATACTTAAGCGTGAAAGGACATCGATATGCAACGAAATTATTTGGCAATGATCGCCCTGATAGCAACCACCGGTATAAGCGCGCCCGTATATGCGGATGATGCGCAGCTTATCGGCCACGCATCGGATAAAAATGTGGTGATCCAGTCCACCATCGAAGCGCCAGACGGTGTCATCAACATTCCAACGCCTGAGCGCGCTCCTCTTGCGTCTACGGTTTCTCAAACGGGCAATCCGCTCGATACCGATCCGGAAGATATGCAACAAGACCTCCATTATACCGGCCGCGATCGCGACAGTGGGTATTACGAGCGCCGCAATCTTCCTTAATGCTTGGGTATTTTAGATTTACCCGCTGGCGTTACTGTTATATAAGCCATTGAATCTGTGCACCGCGCGGGTGTAGTTCAATGGTAGAACGGCAGCTTCCCAAGCTGCATACGAGGGTTCGATTCCCTTCACCCGCTCCACTCTTATTCATTGGTATTTTTCACTGGTATTTACGATAAATTTGATTCAATTATTTCTAATAAATACCTGAATTTGAGCGCTAAATCCTCATTTTTTCTTGCCGGAATCATATATTGTTGCTAGGATAAAGGAGTGGGAATGAAATAGCTGGAGTGAAACAGTGAAAAATATTCTACGCTTCCTGAAATCCGAAGAAGGCGCTACCGTCATTGAATATGGCTTGATTGCAGCGCTTATTTCCATTGCAGGAATTGCCGCCATGACCAGTTTAGGTACAACACTCAGCAACGTGTTTAGTAATGTGTCAACCGACCTGCGTTAAATATTAGCGCCCTAATTTCCCAATAAATAACGCCATTAATCCACATCCATACCGTTTCTTTATACATAGTATGCACATGCTATAAGCTTGTACATCATTGGCATAGGTACTTGGGTATGGCGCATTGGTCACTGGATGATATTGCATGGCACGAATTCGATGCAAGTAAAGTAACTTCAGATCTTGTTTCATTAATTAAAGCGGCGGCGATCGTCGAGCATAACGGTTATGATTATGCGCGTTATTTACGCGAAGTATTCGCAGATGACCCTGATTTCCAACAAGCTACGTATCTGTGGGCGGAAGAAGAAGTCCAGCACGGCAAAGCATTACGCAAATGGGCGGAGCTCGTTGATCCACAATTCGACTTCGACAAAAGTTTCAGCCTGTTTACAGCCGGTTACAAGTTGCCGGTGAATGTCACCTCGTCGGTGCGCGGCTCTTATTCGGGAGAACTGATTGCACGTTGCGTAGTGGAGTCGGCTACCAGTGCTTACTACACGGCACTAAAAGAAAACACCGACGAACCTGTGCTTAAATCCATCTGCGCGCGCATCGCCGTCGATGAATTCCGCCATTACAAATTATTCTATACCTATCTGCAGACATATCTGAAAAAAGAAAAGCTCGGCACCATGAAGCGCCTGCGCATCGCGCTACAGCGCATCATCGAAAGCGAAGATGACGAGTTGGTCTATGCCTATTTTTCCGCACATAACGATACGGGAACCCAAATTTATAATCACGACCTCAACCGAAAACATTATCTCGCCCGCGCCTATGCGATTTACCGCAAAGACCACATCCAAAAGATGGTGTCGATGACCCTAAAAGCCATCGGCATGGCGCCGCACGGCCTGCTCAGCCGCACGCTCGATACCATCGCCTGGAACATGATGCGGCTGCGCATCTGGCTGCTCAGTTCTTATAAACAACAAGTCATGACGGATAACATACCTGCATATTCTTAGCTTGACCCATGTAAGCCGCTCTCTTATCGTCAGCGCCATGCATAAAAAATATTTCCCATTTGCACTCTTCTTCGCACTGCTTGCCGCAGGCTGCGCTACGTCGACGACGCCGCAGGAAAAGAGTGCGCTTGAAAAACAAGCGGAACGCCCGGTCATCTGCAAAGCAGGAGAAGACTGCGCCGATAAATGGAAGCTCACCGAACAATGGATCAAGATGAATTCGGTGTATAAAATTATTGCGCAGTCCAATGCCTTGATTGAAACCGTACAGCCATCCCTCTGGGAAAACGAGCTGGGATTTGCCGCCCATAAAAAAACATTGGACGATAATAGGTATAATATCGTGCTCGATATTTCCTGCAATGACTGGTTCGAATGCGGCCATAAGCGGCTCGATGCACATGCACGCTTTGCCAACTTCGTTATGGGGCCTGTACCCGCTGCCGGTCCCGGCTTTGGTATCCGAACCAGGGCCGTCAATGCAAATTTAGCTCAGAAGCTTGGCATGACGGAAGTGGTGGGTCTTGTGGTAACCGCAGTAAAGCCAGGTTCTAAAGCCGAAAAAACAGGCCTGCGTGTTGACGATGTGATTGTGCAGTACGACGATGTGAAAGTCTTAGACGAAATCGTGTTGACGGACATGATGTCTAAAATGCCGCCAGATAAGCAAGTCAATATCGTGATTATTCGTAATCAGGCGAAACAGACTTTACACGTTTCTAATTAGCGGTATTTTTAGCAGCGTGTTGTTCCATCCATTGTTTAGCTAACGTTGTCGCCTTCGCCACTTGCGTAGAATCCATCGATTTGGCCACTTGATCGAGCAAAGGCCCGGCGCTTTGATTTCCCTGTATAGCGGCCAAACTAAACCACATATAGGCCAGCACATTGTCTTTAGGCACACCCTCGCCGTTATAAAACGCGGCCCCTAAGCTAAACTCCACATCCACACCGCCCTGATCGGCGGATTTGCGCCACCAGCGCACCGCTTCTGACAAATCTTTCGTAGTGCCTACGCCATTGTGATACGCCGTGCCAA
>Ga0206860_10041_pt1 | contig 34228 bp, 29 predicted proteins | sample Alteio_BWOrgCont_44_FD_152624 | JGI IMG/M metagenome (GOLD analysis project Ga0206860, IMG submission 152624) | Enriched cells from forest soil in Barre Woods Harvard Forest LTER site, Petersham, Massachusetts, United States -... | ecosystem: Environmental > Terrestrial > Soil > Temperate forest >...
CTGCGTGACCGAGAACGTCGGGGTATTCGTGATCGTGAAGGTGGGCGTCTTGGTGATGGTGAAGGTGGGCGTGTTCGTGACCGAATAGGTCGGTGTTTGCGTGATCGTGAAGGTCGGCGTGTTGGTGACGGTGAAGGTCGGGGTGTTCGTAATCGTGAAGGTCGGCGTCTTGGTGATCGTGAAGGTGGGCGTGTTCGTGACCGAGAAGGTCGGCGTTTGCGTGACCGAGAAGGTCGGAGTGTTGGTGATGGTGAAGGTCGGAGTGTCCGTGATCGTGAAGGTCGAGGTTTTCGTGATCGTTGACGTCGAGGTATTGGTGAAGGTCCTCGTGTAGGACGCGGTAATCGTGGACGTTTCCGTGACCGACGGTGTCACCGTTTTGGTGACGGTGGCGGTGTTTGTGAAGGTCTGCGTGGCCGAGAAGGTGTAGGTGGGGGTGGGGGTCGGCGGGCAGACGAAGGAAGAACCGGGGAAGGACAAAAGGTTGGCGCCCGTGTTCGCCACGCCGACGTTGCCGGGCTGGGCGTTGTATTGAAGGTCGCCGGTGGTGGTCGTCCCGTTCTGGCCCTGCAGGACCGAAGACGCCGCGGGGGCCCCTGAGGTGATCACCACGCCGCCGCCGCCGCCGCCACCAGGGCCATGGGCATTGGCGTTGCCCGCTCCCGGGGCTTGGGTCGCCCATGCGGTGGTCCCATTGCCGCCAACGGCGTCGCAGGTGAGGCCCGCCACGTTATTGTTCGCAGTGCCGACCAGGATGGTGCCGCCCGCGCCGCCGCCGCCGCCGCCATCATTCAAGGACGCCACGCCAACCGTGCCGTTGGCGCTGAGGGTCCCGTTGCCCGTGAGCGAGGCCGCCCGCACGATGATGATGCCGCCGCCCTGTCCGCCCGAAGACTGGAAGGTTCCGGCGGTGCCGTTGTTCCGGACGCCGGCGCCGCCGCCGCCGCCCATCACCAGGCTTGTGACGGAGTTCGTGAAAAGGGAGCCGCCCAATCCGCCTTCCACAAGGTCGCTCTTCCAGGTGTTGCCGCCGTTGCCGCCCGCTCCGCCGTTGCCGCCGCCGCCGCCGCCGGAATTTTGGTCGTTAACCGTCGGATCGGCGTCCGTGCCGCCGCCGCCCGCGTTGCCCGGCGCGCCCCGCGCCTGGGAGCCGGCGGGGTAGCCTTCGTAACCGATGTTCACCGCCGCGCCCGCATCGGTGTATAGATACTGGGAGCTGCCGATGATGCCTTCGCCCTTGGCCCCATGGGCGTTGAGGCTCGCCAAATTCACGAAGTCGGTGCCGGTCGCGCCCGTGGGGGCGCCCGTCAACTGGCGCCCTTGCCCCGCCCGGAAGCCCAGGCCGTTCACGGACACGGTGGCGTTGCCGAGGGCCAGCGCGCCTGAGACGTCGATCACCAGCACACCGCCGACCCAGGGAACGGCGGGGTTCTGGCTTCCCTGCCAGGGCAGACAGGTGAGCGTGGAGCCGAGGGTGGCGCTGGAATACTGCGGCACCCTGATGATCTGGAATCGCTGCTGGCCGGTGGTCGCGGTCGCGTCGGCGTTGAAGTAGCTGTTCAAGAGGCCGCCGCCGGCACCATCGCCGGATATGTTCAAGGTTCCGCCGGCGGCGGTCAGGGCGCTTGTGGCCAGGACATATTCCCACTTTCCGGCGCTTCCCGTGGTCAGGTCGCCGGAACCGATGCCTGTGCCGTCGCCGTAGTTTGCGGTGTTGGTGTAATTTATGGTCCCGTCCTGCATCTGGATCACCAGGACCAGGTCTCCGGAAACAATGGTTGTGGCTGATCCCGCGGACGCGCCGACAATGATGGTATTGGTGCCGGCGCCGGCATTGACGGTTCCCTGCCAATAGGTATTGACCACCCCCGCGAGGGTTCCACCGGCGCCGTCAGCCCCGGGGTTCGCACAAACGGCATCAAGGCGTGCGGAGACAAGCACAACAACAGTAAACATTAAAAATAGGACGTAAACGGTGCGTTTTATGATGGCTGAACCATCAGAAGAGCGAAAAACTTTTTCGGTGCAAGAAGATAACATCCGGCTTATTACATTGCGACCACTTACCGAAAATGTTACAAGATCATTTTGTACGGATTCCTAACAATGGGGCTAAATTTTAAAAAGACGCCCTATACTGCACGCTTAACAGGCAGACCGATAGGACGCTCCCGGCCTATTTATGGGGCCTAAGCACAAACCGCCCATAGGCAATGAAGCCCGACGCGATCATGGCCCAAGCCGTGAACGCGGCCGCCGCGTAAACCCCGAAGGTGACGTGGATCCCGGTCTCGATCAGGAGGACCACGGCCAGTCCGGTGGCGGCGACAGGGGTCAGTTTGGGGTTCATCTTCAGGATGCCCGGCAGGATAAGACCCAAGGCGAACACCAGCTCAAAAACGCCCAGGGTGGACCACAGGCTCTCAGGGAGCGCCTTGAGCGAAGCGACGGATTGGGCGGCTTGGTCGTAGTTGTTGTGGCGCCAAATCACGCCTGAGATGGATTGAAACGCCACCAGCGCCTGAATGACCCACAGGAATATGTTCATGGCCGAGCTCCCAAAGTGAAATCAAGATGATAAAATAAATATAAGCATACGCTTATGTAATATCAAGCCTAAAATGTAACGGCCGGAAAGCGCGCTTGCAAGGATTCAGGCATCCGTTCCAAAATCGGGGGTTCCTAAAAGTCCATTCGGGGATCCGCCTTTTCCATTTTTAAGAGGCCAAACGCCATGAACAAAAACGTTGCAGGATTGATGGCCGCGGGCGCCCTGGCCGCGCTGCTTGTGGCCGCTCCGGCCTTCGCCGCGCCCAAGATCGGAGACCAGGCCCCGAATTTCACGGCAAAAGCCAGCCTGGCCGGCAAGGATTTCAGTTTCTCCCTCAAAACGGTCCTCAAAAAAGGCCCGGTGGTGCTGTACTTCTACCCTTCGGCCTTCACCAAGGGCTGCGACCTCGAGGCGCACACTTTCGCGGTCGACAAGGCGCAGTTCGACGAGGCCGGCGCGACGATCCTGGGCGTTTCGGCCGACAGCATCCAAAGGCTGAACGCCTTCTCTTCCGATCCGCAGTACTGCGCCGGGAAATTCCCGGTGGCCTCGGACTCCCACGGCTCCATCGCCGCCTCCTACGGGCTCCTTGTGTCGGCGCCGATGCCCGGTTTGACCGACGTGCGCGGAACCAAGATCGGCCATGGCTTCATTCCGCGCACCACCTTTGTCATAGGCCGGGACGGCGCCATCGTCGCCATGTTCTCGTCGAACGCCGACCACTTGAACCCCATGGAGCATGTGCTGAAGGCCCTGGAAGTCGTGCGGGGGATCAAGGCGGGCAAGGGGAATTGATCCTGGGCCGGCGGCGACTGGTGAATACATAAAATGCAATTTTATATTAATTTAGCTATATTATTGATATGTCGCTTTCTGTCCAAATCAGATCCTTGCGCCTCGCGGGAGGAAAGCCCTTGCGCAACAACGGGAATTCAAACCGGGTCGTTCAAGGGCTTTTTGATTTGATCGACAATGGATGGCAGGAGATGGAAAAAACGAGGGAGAAAGGAAAGAAATAGGAACGGTCGCAAGCTCACTTGGGGCGGCTTTTAGCGGGTTTTTTGGGCCTCTTGGGCGCCTTTAGCTCTCGCACCCTTAGCAGCTTTTCCACCGCAGTGACCCGCGCCTTCTCCACTCCCGCGCGTTTGGCCGCCTGGGGCCATTGGGCTACGGCATCTATCACTTCGTCCAATATGTTCTTGGCCCGCTTGATACCGAAGGCGTCCCCGATCTCCAGAAGGTCCTCCCGGCCTATGTCCCTATGCCGGCCAGCCACCGAGAGCTGGTGGGAATGGGTCCACTGACCGTCCGGATTGTAGTTGAAGGTCAGGTCGAAGGCAGGCGACAGCGCCCAGCGCCCGCTTGCGTCCATGAGGAACCCAAAGTTCTTTGTGTGGTCATCCTGGTTGCGCCCGGCCACGTTGAACACCATGCGTCGAAACAGCTGTTCCATGTCCGGATAGGGCAGTTTGAGCGCCAAAGCGGCTTCAAAGGCCTGCTCATAGGAATGGCCGAGGTTGTGGTCCAAGTGCATAAGGGCCGCCAGGGACTGGTAATGCAGGCGCGCGCCTCCCTTCAAACGGTCGAAACGGCGGGTCATGAAATGGGCCCTTCCGTTCTCTTCCCATAGCTTGCAATCCGTCATTTCGATCCCTGCGGTCCGGGCCATACGGTGGTAGGCCAGTTCGATGCGGCCGTAACCCTGGGGCTGGGCGCTCCCTCCCTTGCCCATGCCGTCGAACTTCAAGATCCAATGCTCAAAGGGCTCCTTAGCCTGGGTTTCCCCCGAGACCACCGCATGGGTCTCGGGATGGACCGCGATGATGGCTTTGGCCCGGTTGCCTCCGGCTGAGGTTCCCACCCGCAGGATGGAAGCCAGGGCATGCTTATCTTTTGCATTGAGCGTGCCCTGGATGCCCTGCTTGTGATTGAGGATTTTCCTGGCAAAGTTGCTAAGTTCGGCGATATCGACCGGGCTGGCCGTCGCCCCAGGATGGTCCAAGGCTGGCTTGAATTCGAGGGCGCCCATGGCCCGGCTGCCGATATAGCATAGTCGCTCCACCGGCGTCACGCTTTCCAGGGTGCGGCCCCGCTCGGCCAGCCAAAGCTTGTACAGGTCCGTGCCCCAATGGTCCGGCAGCACATCGGCCAGCAGGCCCGGTAGGCCCTGGAAATCCTCGCTCTTCCTCAAGGCCGGGAAATCGTACGGTGACCTGCGGAGCGGCATGCGGATCGGGGAGACCTCCAAGCCGCCGGTCGTGAACTTGGGGTCATACTCGAAGACGCCCAGGCCCGCCCTTGAATCCCAACGGACGGCGCCAAGCAGTTGGCCCCACAGCTGGACGGTGGCGACATCGACTTTGCCTTTCGCCGCCATTTAGGCCCCCTTCTTAACAGGTTCGCCCTTTTGCCGGGCGCGCACCCGTTGCTTGCCTTGCATCTTCACCATCTGCAAGGGGCTGGGTCCCGTCTCGGGCAGGAACAGGTCCAACTGGTCCAGTTTCTCCAGGGCCCGCAGAATACGCAGAAGGTTCAGCAGGGTGGGATTGCCGCCCAGTTCAGCAGCCCGCACGGCCCCTTTGCCCACGCCAGAACGCCTGGCCAGGTCATCCTGGGTGATGTTCTGGTTCAAACGGGTCATCCGCAGCCTGGACCCGAGCTCTTTGAGCAAGGCTTTGTCGGTCTGGCGATAAGGATCCAAGGACAAGCCTCCATGTAATTAACTATCTATATAATATCATTAATATAACATTTATTAACTTAATTTACTATTTATAGTTATTTACAACAAGACTTCTACGGGAACCAGGATGAAGTTCCCACGACTCCAAGACCGCGCCGGAAATATGGAAAAGACGGCATAGGCTGGCATATGTCCTGGCCCGGGTAGGCCGGGTTCGACGCCAGCACGGGTCCGAACAGGGTCCGTAATGCATTACGGTTTGGCGTTGATTTGACGCTCAAGCCCCTGGATTGTGTGGATCACATCGTCAAAAGCGGGCACCGTCCCGAAAATCATGGAAGCCATACTCTGATAGTCCCGACGCAGGGCAGGCAACATCTCCGAAACCGGCGCCAACGCGAACGAACCTGGATGCGCGTGCTCAAGGTCCATGTCTTTGCTGTTGAAGAACATCCGGGCATGCCGAACGCAATCCAGCGCCAGAGCCTGGTCTAGCGTGGCCGCCTTTCCTTCACGGGAACGGAGCAACTGATGAACGTCATAATAGTGCCGTGACACCCGATGGCCCTGGTGCCGGAACTCACCCCGAATTTCATACCAGCGGCGCAAACCGTGCAGAATGACGATCTTGTCCCAAAAGGTCCTTTCGGCGTCGATGGTAACCACGCCCGAGACCGTCAAATTCGCGCCCAATTCCTGGGCCATGTAAGGCTGGATATCTGCCGAACGATGGGGGTCCAAAGCCGATTTCGCACCGGCCTCTATCTTCACCGAAGAAGGTACGTAATCCCCGTCACGGTCGCTGACGGACGGATAGCGCACCAATAACGACTGGCCGGCTGGGTCGTCGGGGTCGACTTCCAAACTCAAGTCCCCGCCGGCGAGCTCCGCCGGCGAGCTCCGCCTGCTCCATGGCCGCCTTCATCTGCTTGCCCAAGCGTTTCCGAAGCGGCCCCTGGATATAGCTTTGGCAGACCTGCATGATCGCCTCAAGGTGCCGCCGCTGTTGTTTGCCGGACAGTTTTTCAAGCTCCTCAATGCCGATCTGCTGGCCCAGGTCATCGCGGAACACCGTGATGTCGATGTACTCGGAAAACCTCGAGATCAAACCATAGGCCTGGTCAGCGAAGTCCCGCCTTTGAAAAGCAGACGCGGTTCCGACGCTTCCCTGTCGTTGAACAGCAAGTCCAGCACCCAGCACACCCAGAAATCCTTTTCCACGTTCTGCAGGGTGGTTCCAAGCCGGTTGGCGGTAGCGAGAAAAAGATCGCGACGGTCTTCGGCTTTGGCAGCGATGACCCGATTCCATCCCTTGTTCACGCATTCACCTCCGCGGACTTGCGTTGGGGGCGCTCAAGTAGTTCCCTGATCCACTGTTGCATCCAGACCGGCACGGTACGCAATCCCAAGCTAAGGTCCTCGCGGATCCTTCGTCCATGTTGCGGCTCCCACAACAGCCGGGAGAGCTTGGTGCGTACCCTAGCCTGGTCAACCTGGTCGCCGCCCTTGAGTCCGTCCCGCAGCCAATAGAGGGCCTGGACCACGCGCACGGCCGGACGCCCGGCCCAATAAAGCTTACTCGGTGCGGTCAACTTGAACCTTATAACCAATTTGTTCAGGCTGATGGGACGCAGCCGTCCGTCCGTATGCACCGTGACTTGTCCCGGAACGGCGTTGGTCAGGCCAAGATCGTTGGCCGCGGTCATCCCGTCAATCAACACCCGCACCTGGTCGCGGCGGCCCACAGCGTCAATGACGCTTCTATAGTCGGGAACGGCCGACTTCCCGGACAAGGCGTTTAATCGGGGCAGGTCATAAAGGCCTCTGTCGATGCGACGCAGCTCACCCTTGGTCGCCAATCGTTGCAGGGTCTTATCTACCGCGTCACGGTTTCCCAAATCAAAGAAATCGGCCGGAGTCCACACCTTGGCGGGCTGCGCCTTGCTGATGCGTCGTTTCAGTTGGATCTTGAGGTCGGAAGGCGAGTTGGACATGGCTGGCTCCTTGTCCGATAAATATATACATTTTTCGGACATATGTAAATGGTTTAATGATGGCCCGGACCCCGACCCCTACGGCTCAGGATCAATTCTCAGAGGTCAAGCAGCGCCCTTCCAAAAGGACTTCAAAGAACCCAGACGTAATAATCAAATTGATTTTCGTCTCGAAACTCAATGCCATACCCAGGACAGTATATGAGATTCTAGAGGCGTATTGGGACACGCTTAATTCGTTTCGAATTGTCATTTTAGGCCCATTTTTATTGACTAAAATGCATCTCAGGCCAAAAATTAAATCCATGAAATCCATCAGCGTAACTAGCAAGATCAATGGGAAACGGATGAAGGCACTGCGGTGCCTCGAAGGCAGCCAGATGATCCCGGCTGCACGTCGAGTAGTGCTGCACTCAGCGTTGGCGCGCTGGGAGTTCGACGTATCAAACCTGAAAAAGACTGTTTTTAAGCGCTTTTCCAGGATAAAATCCCTTCACGGACCCGTAGCTCAGTTGGTTAGAGCAGGCGACTCATAATTTGAAAAAGCCGTTTTCCAGGTGGGGAGCGGCCAAACACCGAAAACATCAACGCCCATTAGCATCTTAAAGCCCTTGCGCGACAACGGGAAATCAAACCGGGTCGCGGAAGGGCTTTTTGATTTAAACGGCAGCGAACGGATGGGAACGGAAAAAGACGGGGAGAAAGGAAAGAAATAGGAAAGGTGTCCCTGATCTCCAAATTTTAGATCTATTCAGTATCCAAATAATTGTGAACCTGGTGATAAACAAGCGTTGTCTCAACTGCCAATTTTTTTGCTTGTTCAGCCACAGCGTCATTGTCCCAACTGTCTAAACTCTTACCTGAAGCCTTGAGCGCCGCAACAGGCGCCAATAGCTCGGCCGCAAAGGCGTTGGCCTCACTGGATTCCGGCAAGCTGTGGGTATCGATCATGGCGCAGCCAACATTGGGCCTGGAGAACATAAAGTAATAAACGGCCTTGGCTGTCCGAAAACGCCGGGACTCGTCGGTACGATGCCGAGTCCAAACGAGCGGCATTTCTTCAAGGCGTCTAACCTGAATCGTGTCGAGCCCGGAACCTGTTTCCGGCATGGCGCAGACCTGCGCCGATTTCTTCCAACCCAATGCCAATTCAAAAAGGTCTGACAGCTCGGCGCGAGGCACGTAGTCATCCGAAAGCTTGAACCTCTTCCTGAACACGGAAGCCGCTTCGTGTCCCGTGCGCCAAGGGCGCCCGTACCTCGTCCATTCGCCATGATGAAAAACGGACCACTTCTCGGTCTTGGGGCTACCTTTAGGAAGTCCCTCGGCAATCTTCATAGCTTCCGAGAGCCGTTCTCTAATCGAGGCTACAGCCAATGTCTCCGCCAGGCTGAACACCAAGTCGCTATCTTTGCGCTTCTTGACTACGGAGATAGCTTCTTTGTCCTCCGGGGTTAGAGCATCATAGTCCGACGCTCGCAAGCGACCGAGGATTTCGAAGTCCTTGTTCGCTGAAACCTTCTCCCAACGAGTCTTCAGGTTTTGAATTCTTGGCGACGACAGTTTGCCGAGCCGATCAAAGGCGGTGCGCACAACTTCCGCCAATGCCTCTCGCAGTTCTTCCGTCCGCACGAAAATCTTGTCAGTTCGTTGGAAGCTGACCCTAATTCCCGGAGCAAGGAATCCACTGTCAGCCATGGCCGAGACTTCGTAGATATCCCCCCCAGCCGCTGAAATGGTGATGTCGGGAAATGCCTGCCCCCGCATGCCTGTGCGGGCAGAGTGGTATCCACGCCAGTCGTACCACTCGTCCGTTTCCCTTTGAACTTTGATTCTTTCATAAAACAGCCGGGGCCAGGACTCGACGATCCACTCGGCCAACTGGAGAATATTGCCGTACACACCCTGTCGAATGCGATTGTCCTTTTCCACAAGTTCGGACACGACTCGATCGCCAAAGCGAATTTCTGTCCGCCCCCAAGTGGCGGCTTCCAAGGTATCGACGATGCCCGGAGCGTCGAGAGATTCAAAAAGTATTTTAAAGCCCATAACGGATTGCCTCAGACCATTTCCCGCCGTCTTTAAGATTCCTGCGGACGTCGCCGGAAAGATCATTTAGGTCTATGAAGTAACCTTTGTACCAACCCTGACCCTGGTTGGTAAGCCTGGCCTCAACGAGTCGCTTCTCGCCCAGGCTGGTCGTGATCCAACCCCAAAGATGCCGGGGATAACTATTCTCCTCTATCGAATCCGCCTGTCCACGGTCCATCAGCTCTTGGAGTATGACCAGCGGGACGCGTTCGTCCCTGCCCAGGCCAGGATCAACATCTTCACAGACGGAATTGTCGGTCTGGAGATGAGGGTTTCCCCAAGGGCCGGGGGACCGTTTGTGTTCCGCGCTGGGGATGTATTTTACCGGCTTCAAAGTTCTGGTCTCCGCTCACCGAGCCTTTTCCTAAGTGTTCAATGTTAACCGCGAGGCCAAGGAAGCGCAATTGCAAAGGGCCTTGGTGCCGCCGCTCTTAAGAACAAGGGGCAGTTGAAGCGAATCTATCGATTACTTTAAAGGTATCGGTGCGCTTGTTGCATTCATTACAGAGCGGCACTATGCGCACGTCGTCGCTTTGGTCGGGTTGGTAGACGTGCGCACCAACGAGATCATCCGTATTCGTGCAGTCTGTCGCGTAGCATTGTTTGCCGGCCTTTCCGGTAACACTGCGAAAATGGTCAATCCAACTGTCACAGCAAGATGGGGTGTGGTCGCTAGTTCCTTTTTTGTTTCGTACCTCAACGGCCATTTCATCCTCCTGTCCGTTTATCATGATTGGGCTTTCCGCAGACAATGGCTACAAAGAGCATCATACAGCGGAAGGCTTTCGCCTACAAGATGACCCCCAGTCGCATTGTCATACAGGCAGAATGGCGTGGGCGCAGGGCCAGGCCACGCCGGGCCGCTCTTCGGCGGCCGCTAGGCCCGGCCGGGGCCACCGGCCGGGCCATCAAATGTCTCGTCCTTCCAGCGGGCGCATAGCCCATGATGCTTGGTAGGGACCCAAACCGTTTCAAACTTGGACTTCGGTCTTTTTGACGAAAAATTCCAACGTTGGAATTTTAAGCCGCGCTCCAGTGGGAAGGGGAAATTCCAACGTTGGAATTTCAAACTACGTTCCGACCGGTCCCCCCGTTGATACTACACAACCCCCCTCCAAACTGAAAAAGCACTCAAAAACCACAGTCATTCGCCTCGGCTGACGCCTCGTTGCACCCGAACCCACCTACTCACTTTGACTGGTTGGGGTGAGTAGGTGGGTTCGGGTGGCATGACTGTGGTTTTTGAGCTGATCAAGGGAGGGGGTGGATGGTGGGGGATAGTGGGAGTGGATCAAGTTCAGAGAGCAAAGTTCAAAGGCTTCGATCTCGGATCCAGAGGTGGGGCTCCGGCACAGGAATCAGAGGACAGCAAACGATGATGGACCCGCTTTTTCGGGTGGCGGTCCTAGATAGGCTCCGCGCATAATTGTGGACGGTCCTAGGACCAGGGGTACAAGGCGGCAAGGGTGAAGCCGGGGGTAGGGGTGGCATGCCATTAAATCGATACTACTACAAAGACTCCATCGCTCCCTTTCGTGCCGAGGATGCCGCCTCTATCCTCGGCAAAATTGTTACCGAAAACCAATTTGACCTAAACGCCGAGCAACGGGACGCTTGGATCAGCCAAACCGAGATCCTGAAAAAGGCGTTGCAGGACCAGGAAGGCACCATTTACTTTGAATTTTCCATCCCCCGCATGGGAAAAAGGGTGGATGCCGTTGTTCTGATCGGCGCGGTCATTTTTGTCGTCGAATTTAAGGTCGGGGAGAAGAGCTTCCATGCCCAGGACATGGACCAAGTCATGGACTACTCTTTGGACCTGGCAAACTTCCACGAAGGCAGCCACCACGAGTGCGTGGTGCCAATCTTGGTCGCAACCGATGCCCCGGACTCCAAGGTCCATCTTGAATTGACGCTGGCTAAAGAAAAGTTATTCGAGCCACTGAAATCGAATGGCCCTGCTCTGGCGAGAGCATTTAGGCAGGCCATATCCGAAGTACACGGCAAAAAATTGGATCCTGGTTCTTGGGAACGGAGCGGGTACAAGCCTACGCCGACCATCGTTGAGGCAACCCTAGCCCTGTATCGTGGCCATTCCGTCACTGAGATATCCAGGAATGATGCCGGCGACAACTTGATAAAGACCTCGGCCACGGTTTCTGAAGTCATCCAAAAGACCCGCCAAGCAGCAGCCAAGGCCATCTGTTTTGTCACCGGGGTACCGGGCGCAGGCAAGACCTTGGTCGGCCTGGACATCGCCAACAAACACACGAGCGCCAACGACGAACTCTACAGCGTGTTCCTCTCCGGCAACGGTCCCCTGGTCGCGGTTCTCCAAGAGGCTCTGGCGAGGGACAAGGTCCGGCAGGCCAAGGAAAAGGGACAAAAAATCCGCAAGCAGGAAGCCCAGAGCGAGGTAAAGAGCTTTGTCCAGAATGTCCACCATTTCAGGGACGAGGGATTGATCGACGAGGATAAGCCACCTGTAGAACACGTCGCCATCTTTGACGAAGCCCAGAGGGCCTGGGACCTACCCCAGACCCGCAAATTCATGGAGCAGCGCAAGAAGAGGCCCGACTTCCAGTGGTCCGAGCCGGAATTCTTGATTTCGTGCATGGACCGGCACAAGGATTGGGGCGTTGTGATCTGCCTGGTCGGCGGAGGCCAGGAGATCAATACCGGCGAGGCTGGCATAGGGGAGTGGATAAGGGCCCTGAATCGAAGCTTCCCTGACTGGAACGTCTACGTTTCCGATCAGCTCAGCGACGAAGAATTCGGATCAGATACGACCCGCGAGGCGCTTTCCGGCAGGCCGAAAGTCCAGTATTTGCCCGCACTGCATCTGAAGACCTCCATGCGGTCCTTTCGAAGCGAAAAGCTCTCCCTGTTCGTGAAGGAGCTGCTCGATTTGACTGAGCGGGACGCCAAGCGAACCTTTGGGGAGATTTCGAAGGCCTACCCCCTAGTGCTGACCCGCGACCTTCTCGTTGCCAAGGCATGGCTCAAGCAAAAGGCGAAGGGGTCGGAACGTTACGGTATAATGGCTTCGTCCAAGGCCTCCAGGCTGAGGCCCCACGCCCTGGACGTGAAGGCCAAGGCCAGCCCAGTGCACTGGTTCCTAAACGGCAAGGAAGACGTCCGGTCTGCATACTTCATGGAGGACGTCGGCACCGAGTTCGATGTCCAAGGGTTGGAACTGGATTGGGCGTGCGTGGCCTGGGACGCGGATTTTCGCCATGCCGGTTCATCCTGGGAAACCTACGAATTCACGGCGGTACCGAACAAGCCCTTGATGCGATGGACGAATGTTAGAAAAGAGGTGCGCAGGACTTACTTGAAGAACGCCTATCGGGTGCTCCTGACACGGGCCCGCCAGGGGATGGTGGTGTTCGTGCCCGAGGGGAATGGCGAAGACCCGTCTAGGAAACCCCAGTACTACGATGGCACCTTTCGCTATCTTCAAAGTCTAGGGCTCGAAGTAATCTAACGTATCGACGTGGAGGCGGCACGATGCCGAACATTAAGTACGGCGAGTTGACCTGATGATCATCTACCAGAACTCACGGACCGGATTCCTGGACGACGTGGATAACAACGTCTTATTGGACCGGCTGGAACAGGCCTTCAAAGTCAAAACAGGATCCGTCCCGGCGGACAAGCGGGTTTGGGCGGATGAGTATACCCGCTTTTCGGGGGCCCTGCGGACCGCCAAGGTCTCGGACGAAATCCAGATAGCTATTGAATATCATGTAAGTTCAATAGGGCGCAGCCGTATTGACGTGGTTTTGGCTGGCAACGACGGCAAACGGGATAACGGCCTGATCATCGAGTTAAAGGCTTGGGATAGGGCCGGACTATCCGATATTGAAAATATGGTCGTGGCCCCCATTGGAGGCGACCGCCTCAAGCAGCATCCGTGCCTACAGGCTCAGCAGTACAAGGTCCAAATCGTCAATTTCAACCAGGACATTAAGGAACATGCCATTGAGATGCATCCTTCGGCTTACCTCTTCAATCTGCGCCGACGGGATCCGGAACCCCTGGAAGACGCCAGGTATAGTGACCTCCTCGGCCAGTCCCGCCTCTTTTTAGCCGATGATGTGGGTGTGCTACGCCTCTATTTTGAAAGCCTGATCCCTCAGAAGCCTAAGAGCGACGTCCTGTTCCTCCTAGACCAAGGTCGCTGGCGGCCCGCGGACGAGCTGATCGGCCGGGTCGAGAGCATGCTTGAGGGCAACCCGGAGTTCCAGCTTATAGACGACCAGGACGAGGCATTTCGGATCATCCGCCACCAGGTCCTGGATGAAAGCGACCGGACCCATCGACACGTCTTTGTGGTGCAAGGAGGTCCCGGTACGGGCAAATCCGTCATCGCCGTGCGCCTGATGGCCGAAGCCTTAAAAAAGAAGCGCATGGCATTTTTTGTGGCACCGAATAAGGCCTTTCGGGACGCCCTGGTAATTGGCCTTAGCAAAGGCGACCGGAGATACCGGGACGATGGGCAGTCCCTGTTTAGGTCTTCCTGGAGCTTCCACGAATCGGACTACCGGAAGGACGAACGCAACGAGATTTTGGTTGTGGACGAGGCCCACCGATTGAAGGACCAGGCCTACCAGTACAAAGGCAAAAGCATGGTCGAAGACATGGTGCGGGGAGCTCGCATCAGCGTTTTCTTCATCGACGAGAGCCAAAAGGTCCAATGGGCAGATAGCGGGACTGTGGCGGCGATAAAGACCGCGGCGTCAAAGTACAAGGCTGAATTCCACGATCCTATGCAGCTGACGGCACAGTTCCGTTGCAACGGATCCGTCGGCTATCTAAACTGGCTGAATGATGTCCTTCAGATCCAGGAAACCGGGAACTACGAGAACCGGGGTGACGGCCAGTACGACTTTCAGGTCTTTGACACGGCCGACGACCTCTATCGGGCTCTGAAGACAAAGAACATGGAAAACAAGGCCCGCCTGATCGCCGGGTATTCTTGGGAATGGCCTTCCAAGGGCCGCGAGCGGGGGACTAAGGCCAAGCACGTACAGGCAGATGGGCTTGCGTTGCCTTGGAACTATGACGGAGAGAATTGGGCTTCAGCCAAAGACGGTATCGAGCAGGTGGGTTGCATCCACACCATCCAGGGCCTGGAATTCGATTGGCTGGGTGTGTTGATCGGTGATGACCTGGCCTTTATAGACGGAAAGGTCTTGGGCAGACCGGAGAAACGGGCCAAGTCGGACAAGAGTCTAAGCGGCTATAAGGCGGCATTAATTGCTGCCAAAGGCAATGCCGCAACCACGGCCGAGGCTCACGCCAAGGCCGAGAGCATCATAAAAAGCACTTACCGTGTCCTGCTATCACGGGGCCGTAAAGGTACCTTTGTGTGGTGCCAGGATAAGGGACTGGCGCGATACTTCAAGCAACGCTTGGCCCTGGGTAAATCCAGGGATACCGGTTCGCGCTGAAATGAAACTCTGGATTGGGATCACAGACGGTGACTGGTTCAATCAGCTTAGAGCGCTGGTGCCGGAAGAAGTCAACTTCTGGCAACCCGGGGGCAACACCAGTTTCAAGGCATTACCTGAAGAGGGCCTCTTTCTTTTCAAGCTGCATCATCCTCAAAATTTCATCGTTGGGGGTGGATACTTCGTACGGCATTCTTTTCTACCAGTCTCTTTGGCCTGGAAAGCTTTTGGTTTGAACAACGGGGTCCAAAGCCTAGCCGAGTTTCATGACCGGATTCAAAAGTACCGCCGAGGCGAAGCCGGACATGATCCTACCATTGGCTGCATCATCTTAACGCAGCCGTTCTTTCTCGAGAAACCGGACTGGATCACCGTACCGGAAAGTTTCAAGAAGAACATTGTCACGGGAAAAATCTATGAATCTGAAACCGAAGAGGGTAAGCAACTTGTAACTTCTTTACGACATAAAATAACTCCACCGGCTTTCGCTGTAGCGGAGGAAGTACAGCAAGATGGCCCTAGATTTGGAAATCCTTTGATGATCCGGCCACGTCTTGGTCAAGGTGGATTTCGGGTATTGGTGACCGAGAGTTATCACCGGCGTTGTGCGCTCACAGGAGAAAAAACCCTACCTGTTCTTGAAGCGGCTCATATCAAACCCTACGCAGCCCAAGGTCCGCATCGAATTCAGAATGGAATGTTGCTCCGATCGGATTTGCACATACTCTTTGACCAAGGATATTTTACCGTGACGCCGGACCATCACGTGCTGGTCAGCAAGCGAATTCGGGAGGAGTTCCAGAATGGCAAGGAATACTATGCGTTGGACGGTGGGCAAGTAAAAATTCTGCCCGAGCGTCTGCAAGATCAACCAAGTAGAGAATTTTTAAAATGGCACAACCAGGAGGTTTTCTTGGAATAGATTCAGTCAATCGAACCTGGGTTCCAAATCTACATCTATTCCCCGCGCGGCCGCCTGAGCGCCCTCGTAGAATAGCGATTCTCTTGGCAACGTATCTGCCAACCTAATCGCATCGCGTGTTTTTCCGGTAGCAACCAACAACTTAACTTCACAATAAACTTTTCTGTCTCTATATTGCGGCTCCCTGTCAGCTTGCCGACCCAATAACTCGATCGTCGCTGCCAGTTGGTCCCAATTTCTTCCGAGTTCACAAACACTTATCTTCGCCAAGATTGGATAAACAACACCTGGATATTCATTAATTGAAGAATCAAGCATAGCTAACGCTTCGCCAATTTGTCCAAGACAATACGCTTTGTAAAGCGCTCCCTCCGATAATGCCATTTGCAGGGACAATCGTGATCCAATTTGGTTTAACTCGTCGATATACCCCTCAATTTCAGTCACCTTCCCTTTCCGAACATTCGACATTACTAAACACCGAATCAAAGGTTGGAGTACAAATGGATTTGCACCTCTCCGGTTATATTGGTCTTTTGCAATACTAAATGCTTCGCTAAATTTTTTTTGAGCCATCAGATTCTGAAGCAATTCTCTTGATGCCTTTGATATACCTCTAGAACGTCTCAAAACTTCCTGTTGTTTTTCGATAGCTCTATCGTATTCGCCAGCCAACCTAAAGTAAAATCCTTCCAGAAAATCTCTATTAGAGCCTTTCACATGTTTCACTTCTTGAAAAAACCTACTCTCGCTCTTGAGCCGCGCGAGCGCTTGACAAAGATAATACCTTGCCTGCTGTTCCTGGTGATCTTCCATCATCAAACCTGACGAAAGTAATCCCGAACACAAATCTACAACTACTTTTAGATTTCTGTTTTCGCCCTTTCGATCATAAAGTTCCTTTATGACCGCCAATCGGTAAGAAGGCAATAATAATGCACCAATTTCCGCTCCCCCACCCAGTGCAATTGCCTTCGTTGCAATACGTGCGTCCGCTTCCGAAAATTCATCTTCGAGGAGCGCTTTCCTTGCATCAATTCCCCATCTCCTAATTATCTCCTGTATCTTTTCATTCATATCAAAAGTATTTCTTTGAATATAATCCCCTACCAATGAATTGACAGATATCAATTCATTTTGACTTCCTAGAAAATCGCACGCGTTTATGGCAACCAAAGAATTGATCGCGTCTCCACCCGACTTTAATTCCGAAATATCATTTAACTTTAGTACATCGATAAATCCTATTTCCGACAATAATTGCAATAAGAAATATGCCTCTTTATTATTTTTAATACTGTTGACAACTGATGACGCTTGCGAATCAGCGTATTTTGAAATTTCGCCGGAATATTTCCAGGCCATGACAGGTCCTTCTCTAAGTATAAGAGTAGACGCAAAACAAATTTGTCCTGGATGACCATTAAAAAGGCTTAAGAATTTTTCGTATTGAGCCTTATCCAAGAGGTCCGCCCCGCTATCCAAATGGGCAGAAAATAGAGTCGCTCTATCTGTCGGACTTAATCCCTTGAGATTCACCGATAATAGTCTTGGATATTTAGCGATCTCCTTGGGATCGACCCTAAATTGAGCCGATATAGCTAACATAGGTTTCTTGGATTTTTCAAATGGTTCAACCAGTAATTTCGAAAACCAATCGACTAAATTTCTATCCGACCTGATAATAGCTCCATTATCCTGAATTAATATATATTCATTCAACTCTGATATCTCCTCAAGATATTTACAAACAAATTTGAATCTTTCTGCATGTCCTAAAGAGAGGTAATCCGACTTTTTGGTCGGAAGAATCCCCAAATCAATTAATTTTGCGGCGAAATCGTCTAACCCTTGTTCCTCTTCGAGTTGAATTTGCATTGGCTCAGAAAAATCTTGACCTACCCGGGCACGTCTATATCCCTCTCTTAGTAAACTTTTACGTCCGATACCTTCGATACCTGACGATACGGTACAAAGAAGCTTTGGAGAAGCAAATTCATTTATTCGATTTACTATTTTTGATATTTCCTCGTCTCTTCCAAAAACCGATCCCCTTCTACGTCCCTCAAATTTGAATGAAATCCTTGCCAGCGAAGAACGAACAATTGTCTCTACAGTTCGCACGGATTGAATGTGTTTAAGTATAAAACTATCTCTAATAATTTTAGGAATTTTAGGATCGTTCCACGACACTCTCGGATCTATGATGATTGGAATAATTTCCTTTTCCAATCCATTCTTCCAAAAACTCAGAGCTGAAGAAAATTCTCCTTGCACAAAATCGGATTGAAGTGCTTTTTCAGAAATTAAGAAAAGAATTAATTCAGATTCAGTTATACCCCTTAAAATTTCTCCCTCGATAAGTTTTCCTCCCTCAAAGGTCTGTGTGTCCAATTCATAATCAATATCTTTCAATCGCTCAGCTAAAGGCAATACGAATCTCTCTTTGTCGGAGCTGCTGTGAGATATAAAAACTTTAGGCATTATAAATTCTCCTCTCCATTCAGATAGAAGCTGAAACCTTCCTGGTCAATTGTGGCATACAACTTTAACATGTCGTGTTCCCCGGTCGTTGTAGGCCCTGGAGTTCACCTTAGCTCAACATCATATTTTGATGCGAAGGAACCGAAAATAGAATAGCGGATAGTTGGTACGGGGAGCGAATCCGTGCCGATGGATCCAGGCCGCAGGACAGATTCCCCTGTCCTAATTGGAATGACATTGCAGGCCTTTGAACCGTCTAGAACCACATTTTGGTTCAAAGGAGGCGAACGTGGAAGAGCAAAAAGCACCACGCCTGATGAGGCATGCACCCCCTTGATGACAAGAAGCCATCCTGAAGGCTCTGGAAGCCTGGATGGACACCCGTAAGACCATCTGCGCACTCGATTTGGAGATTCGCTAAATAAGTATTCCGGCTATTTAGCCAAGTGTTTGAAGTTCTTTCGGCTCGAAACTAATCAGTCTCGTTGATAAATTATATCGTATGATAATTTTATCTTGATCTAATCATATGATATAAGTTAAACTCTCCCCTATGAAACCAAGCAGCGAACGTCGCCAGATCAACGGTGCATGGATCAAGGCCCTGCGGAAGTCCCTCGGGCTCAGCCAGACAGTCTTTGCTGAGCGCGTGGGCGTCTCGCTCCCAACGGTGGCCCGTTGGGAGTTGGGCACCTTTCGGCCTTCCCTGCTCGCCGCCAGGTTGCTCCTGGAATTCGCGGATGCGAACCGCGAAGCCATGGACAGCCAGGCCGGAAAGCAGGCATCCCCGTTGACCGGGCTTAAGCGTCGCCAATCACAGCGCAGCCAACGGGGTAGCCATGCCACCAACGAACGGAAGTCGGAGCAAGAAAGGGCACCAGGCAAACGCCATTGACCTAAGGAGGCCTGATCAGGCCTTGAAGTGCCTGGGCCAGTGGGGTGTAATAGGGACGCTAATGGGCATTGGGAGGTCCTATGGGACGCACTAATGCCAACAACCTGCCGGAGCACCTGCGCCGGGGGGCGGACGGAGCTTTCATCCTGGATTTCAGAACCACCCTGGAGGATGGGAGCAAGAAACGGGTGATCAAGAACCTGGGGAAGATCCCCAAGGTCTTGGCGCTGAAAATCAGGGATAAGATCATGACTGACCAGGCCGAAGGGCGTTACTTCAAGTCCAAGGTCCTGTTCAGCCGGGCTGCGGAAGGCTTTCTGGAGTACTCCAGGAGCCGCAAACGCAGCCACAAGGCGGACGCGCGGACCGTGGCGCTCTTGGTGGAGCAGTTCGGGGACCGGACTTTGGATGCCCTGACGTTGGACGCGGTTGAGAACCTCCTCAACCGCATCCGTCCTATGGGTCCCAAGGGCCGGCCTCTGGCCCCGGCCAGCTTGAACCGCTACATCGCCTGTCTGAAGTCCATCGTCAACCGGGCGCTGGCGAACAACCTGATCGACCGCAACCCGATCCGGGGCGTGAAGCTCTTCAAGGAGAACAACGTCCGGGACCGGGTCTTGACCAGGGACGAGTACCAACGCCTGGTGGAAGCCTGCTCCGAGCATGTGGCACCCATGGTGATCCTCGCCTACAGGACCGGCATGCGAAGGGGCGAAATCCTCGGACTGCGCTGGGAACAACTGCGCCTCGCGGACAAGGTCATCCTTCTGGAGCCCAAGGACACCAAGACCAACGACGCCAGGGAGGTTCCCTTGGATGGCGACCTGGTCGAGATGCTTCGAAGGGTTCCAAGGGTTCTCGGCTGCCCCAACGTCTTCACCCGGCGGGGCAGGGCCTTCAGCAACTCGAAGACCGCCTTCAACGCGGCCTGCCGGAGGGCCGGGATTGAGGACTTCCGTTTCCACGACCTTCGGCATTGCGCGGTGACCAACCTCCGCAAGGCCGGGGTGCCCCAGAACGTGATCATGTCCATCAGCGGGCACAAGACCGACGCCATGCTCCGCCGTTACGACAAGGTGGACCGGGAAGACCGCCAGGACGCGTTGGAAAGGGTCAGAAAGATGTATGGGTCGATGCCGGGAGATATGGAAAAGACGGCATAGGCTGGTGGCGGAGTAAAGAATAGGAAAGAAATAGGAAAGAATGCCCTCTGAAACGCTCCAATCAGCGTTGAGCTACCGGACGGCGTCGTACCGAAAGAGGCCTGTTCTTTAAGCTCTTTTCGGAATAAAATCCCTTCACGGACCCGTAGCTCAGTTGGTTAGAGCAGGCGACTCATAATCGCTTGGTCGCAGGTTCAAGTCCTGCCGGGTCCACCAACTTTTTTCGGGACAAAGCGCCCGAATTGTTTTGAGCCGCAAGCACTTTCAGATCCGGGCCTTCCGGGCGCTGTTGCACCGCTCGCGCGGTCCTCGGGTCCAAAAAGGCCAAAGTGTCTTATTAGTGTCTTACTCTTCATGACCGCGCCCGTTTCCTTCGGTGCCGCAAGGGTTCTTGCCGACCCCAAACTTTTTTCGCAACTTTGGACGCTCACGCGGTCTTCCGTTCTTCGATGCTCCCGGTCTCGTTGAAGCGCCGCACTTGCTCCAACGCGGACTTCCGATCTTCCGTGTCCACCCGGTCATAGCGCCTCAGCATGGCGTCCGTCTTGTGCCCGCTGATGGACATGATGGTCGAGGTGGCGACCCCGGCCTTGCGCAGATTGGTGACCGCGCAGTGCCGCAGGTCATGGAAGCGGAAGTTCTCTATACCCGCCCTGGCGCAGGCCGAATTGAAGGCCGTCTTGACCGAGGCGATGCTCTGCCCCTGGTTGGCGAACACGTAGGGACAGCGCAGGACCCTTGGAAAGGCCGTGAGGGCATCCATGAAGCCTTGATCCAGGGGCACTTCCCTGGCCGTGGCCGTCTTGGTGTCCTCCCCGGCCAAACGTATCACCCCTTTTTTCAAGTCCACCTGATCCCACCGTAGCCCCAGGATTTCCCCCCGCCTCATGCCAAGGGTGTAGGCCAGTCGAACGATGAGCCTCAGGTAGCCGGGGCATTCCTCCAGGAGTCGGCTGTATTCCTCCCGGCTCAGGACCCTATCCCTCGCGTTGTTCTCCTTGAACAGCTTCACTCCCGCCAGGGTGTTGCGGTCGACCTGCCCGTTGGCCAGGGCCCTGTTCACGATGGTCTTGGCGCAGGCGATGTAGCGGTTCAAGGTGGCGGGCTTGAAGGGCTTCCACTGGGGCTTCTCCCCCTTGCGTTGGATGACCTTCTTGCCTTTTTCCCTGATGACGTTCAGGAAGACTTCCATGGCGGCCGGATTCAGGGCTTCCAAGGGCCGGTCGCCGAAGTGGGCGGTCAGCTTAGCCACCAGCATGACGTCCGCTTTGTACGACCGCTTGCGCCCCCGGCTGTATGCCAGGAAGTCCTCCCCCGCCCTCCGGAAGGTCATTTTGGGGGGCAGTAGCTTGAAGTCGTTCTTCGCCAATTCCGCCACCCTGCGGTCCCGGATCGTTTTGGCCAAGGTCCTTGAAATCGCGCCGATGTCTTCCCGCTCGCGTTGTTTGGTGCCGTCCTCCCGAGTGAGGTAGTAATCGAGGTAGTAGCTACCATCGGGGCGCTGCCGGAGGTACTCCGGCAGGCTGTTCTTGTTGGGGCGTCCCATGTCAGCTCCTCGCTCTAGCGGTTTGATTCAAGCCCAAAGGACCGGCCTCGGCAAGCCCCAAGTGGAGCGCAATCGGGTCCATGCCCAGGTCCTGCAGGAGCTGGTTTTCGAGGACCAGGACGCGGCGGCCTGCCTTGTGGACCCGGATCTGGTGCAGCATGCGCCAACGCTGGACGGTCTTGAGCGAGACCCGCAGCAGGTCGGCGACCTCATCAAGCGTCATGAATTTGAGGGCGGTGTCATTCATGGCAGCTCTCCGAAGGCATAGGGGACTCTGTGGTGGCCTTTTCGAATTGGGCCAAACGGGGACCCGCTCCAATTTGAGACATTGCGATCACATCGGGACACCCAGACCCGCCGCCCACAGGCGCCCTAGTTTTCCCGGCCGTTGGCACTTCGGCGGCCGGTAGATGATGTCGCGTCCTGCCACCGGCCGCAGAGGCCGGGGCGTCCAAGATCAGCAGTGTCATCATCTAGGCCTCCTCAATGTGCAGTCTCTTCTGAATCGTCATTTCAATCCTGTCGAGATTGGATGTTCGACCCCTGGGCTTGGCCGGTGGATCGGGCCAGCCCAGGGGCCGCTAATTAAAATCCTAAGCAGAGGTCCAATCCAAAGGACGGCCCTCCAGGTCCACGAAACCCGCCTTGAGTCCCTTCTCGGCCACAGAAGGAAAATCCGCAATGACCAGGCCGTCGGATCGGTCGGCATAAACCCTCGTCGCCCTGATGATGGCCGTCGCGGACCGCACCCGAGCCGGTGTCCGGCAGACCAGGAACACCAGGCGATCCGAGTGCTTAGACCGCAGCCGAAGCAGAACATTCGGCCAGCGGTCCCGGTTGTAACGGGCGTTCTCATACTCCAGGACCGCCAAACGGCGCTTGCCCTGGGCCTCCCACTCAAAGAGCCCATCGGCGAAGCGGGTATTGGGTCCGGCGCTGCCCCGGTTCTGGCGGAGCTGGTGGTCGGAAGTCCAGGTGATGGGAATGCCCCCGGTCTCCTCAATGGCGATCCTCAGGTCCGTGACCCTCAGGTCGTGGTCCAGGTTGAGGGTCATTTCCTTGGGCCTGCGGGGGTAGTCTCCCCCGAATGCCTCAGGCAGCAGGCCAGCCTCGACCAAGGCCAGGTTCCCGGCCTTGGCGCTGAAGTAAAGGGTCCGGTCCGCCCCCACGGGAAAGGTTTCCGAGGCCAGAAAACCGGCGTCCCGCAACTCGTTGAGCCTGTTGCGGGCCGTCACCGTGGCACCCTGGGGCCAGAACAAGCGCTGGAACTGGCGCACAGCCACAAAGCGCTGTTGCCAGGCGTACCAGAGGATGCTCAGGTCTCGGGGGGTCAGGCTAGGCTGCGGCACGACGGCTCACTCCCAGCATCTTGAGGGCTTCAACCGCGGTGGGATTCACCGGCTTGGTCGGCAGGGGCGCCGGCGTTCCCGCGGGCGGGTCGTCGGGAAGATCCAAAGGCGGCAAAGGGACGCCGCGGGTGGGGCTCAACAGATCTTCATCGCGCAGGGGCGGGATGCTGTCGGGGGCGTGGAGCATGGGCACCAGGAACGGAACCCGCCCCTTCAAGCCCCGTTGAATGAGGCAGGCCGCCGAACCCTGCGGCATGTTCTTGAGCTCGTTGGGATGCACCAGAAACTGCTCTTCCCAGACCTTGGTCATGCCTTTTTCCTTAACTGAACTTCCTGAAAAAAGGCCCCCCTCGCCGAGGCTATAGTTGATGACCTCCCGTTCCACGGTCTTCGTGCCGAAGAGCTGGGACATGGTTTCGGCGGTTTCCGCGGAGCCGACCTGGAAAATGATCTTGTTGCGGCTGCTCTCGAAAATGGCTTTGGCCATGCCGTCGCCGTGGCGCTGCAGGTCCCCAAGGGACTGGTGGGCAAAGATGATGCCCACACGGGCGCCGCGGGCTTTCGCGATCAGGCCCCCGACTTTCGGGTAGATCAGGTCCGCGAATTCGTCCAAATACAGGAATGCGGGCTTCAAACCCGGCTTTTGGTAGCGGGCCGTGAGGCAGCTCATCAGGTCCATCAGCAGCAGGGTGCTGACCCGCGAAAAACTCGAAGGGTAAAGGTCCGCCGCCAGGTCCACATAAAGGATTCCGCCTTTGGCCAGCGTCTCGCGAATGTTGATGGACGGGCTCGTGGTGTTGAGCGCCGGCGCGAAGGGGGCCCCGCACAAGGCCGTCAATTTGTTCACCAGGCCCTGAAAATTCTCGCGGTACAGGTCCGATTTCATGCCCGAGACCATCCGGAGGCGCAATTCCTTGGCTTCGCGGCAGTCCGGAGCCTCGCGCAGGAGCATGGCCAGGGCGTCCTGGTTGAAGGCTATGGACCGGACCTGCTCCATGGTGGGGACCACATTCATCTTGTGAAAGATCGCGAAGAGGTCGTAGAGGAAGCCCTGGGCCTGTTCCTTGTAGTACGGGGTCGCGGTGTTGTCGTCCTGGTAAAAGGCCTGGTGGAAACGCTCGGCGACGACGTGGGGATCCTGGTCGACCAGGGGGTTGTAAGTGTCGGACAAGTGGGGCTTGGACAGGCTCAAATAGCGGGCATGGAACTGACGGCCCGCTTTCTCGACGTAAGCGGCCACCTGGTTGCGCATGGCGCCCTTGGGATCGATGACGACCACTCCGGCGCCCCGGATAATATCCTGGTAGATCCAGGGCAACTGGCAGTAGTAGTTCTTGCCCACCCCCGTGGCCCCGATGACCTCGGTGTGCAACATGCGGGACTCTTCCCCCATGACCACTTGCATCGGCTTCGGGCTCAGGACCAGGTAATAGTTCCCGACCTCCTCTTGGGTCAGTTTTTCTTCAGGGTTCAGCTCCCTGCCAAGCGGCGCTGCTTCCGCCTTGCCATACAAGCCGCCCCTTAAGAATACGACCACGGTGACGATGGAGCCCAAACAAACCATCACCAGTACCAGCATTCTATTGGCCATATCCAGCAAGCTATTCGGATCCAAGAACATGTCGGGCCCCCTTCCCTTCACGAGGTGATTTTCCGTTGGCCTTTTTCTAGCGCCAGTCACGCAAGTCAGGTTCGAAATCCCCAGGTTCTTCCCTTTCGGGCCGGCGAAGAGCTTTTTTGCGCTTTTTCCGGAAGAGCTTGCCGGAGGCCCACTCTTCCCCCAGGTGGATCAAGGCGAGCATGGACAACGAAAAAAACAACAGCAACGTCGGGTGCGGCATATCGGGCCTCCTGGTCTTGAGGGCTATTCCCTTGTTTCACGACGTTCCTCACGGTCTTCCTTTCTGCGGCCCCAATGGTCTTTTCTTCGTTTGGGGAACAGTCTGCCGTCCAGGTGTAGTTCCAGCAGATGGTGAGCGACGAGCAAGGACGACGAGATGAACACCACCAACGCGTGCTGCTCCATATCAGACCTCCTGAAGAGTCCGCGAGGCCATGGTCCCGTCGATCCGCTGCAGGGCTTCTCGCAGAAAGTCCCGCAACTTTTCTTTGTCTTCAGCGCTAATCAGGCGTTTCAGGTCCACGATGATCCTTAGGGTCTTCCCTTCCACGTAGTTCAATACCAGGGGAGAGCGCACGGCTGAGGCACCGGTGCTAACTGCGGCTCTGCGGCCGGGCTTCCCGCTCTTGTGGACCGCCTCTCCGCGTTCCTCGCGGGCCGCCTTCGCGACTTCACCCGCCTTTTCATCGTGGTCGTTCACCAAGGCCAGCGCCCGCGTCAGGGGCAAGCCCAGCCGCAGCTCCTCCTGCAGCGCCTTGTCCCGCCCGACACGGAGATATTTCTCGATCGTGCTGATGGAACGCACAAAGGCCCGGCTCAGCCATTCGACGGAAGCGCCCGCCGCCTGCTCCTTCGCGACGTTGGCGATCAGCTCGGCGGGGCTGTAGTTGTTGCGGCCCTCCGGGCTGTTCTCCATGTAGCGCAGCTGGCGCCGGTAGTCCTCAGGCATGGAGGAATACCGTTCCGCCGCTAGGGCCAGGCCATTGCGCTGGGCGGCCAGATAGCGCCTGCGCCCGGCGACGAGGACATAGGGCGGCATGGCCCCGACGACGATGATGGGCTGGAAATTGCCCACCCCGTCTGCCGTCTGCTTGGCGTGCTCCTTCATGCTCTCGGCCAGTTGGTCCAGGCCCTGCTCCAGGGTCTCAAAGCGGTCGTCGAAGTCCGGGGCCAGAATGTCCTTGGGAAACACGGTCATACGTTGGGAACGGAACTTCACCGCGGGCCCGTCCTGGTCCAGGCCCTGCTGGCCACCGGTCGGGGCGAAGTTGATCTTGAGGGATGCCTTGGACCTGCCGGCGGACGCTAGGGTGGTGTTCATTGGACCTCCATGGTGTGGAATAGCTCCTTGGCCAGACTCCTGAACTGCTTGGCTGCCGCCGCCCCCGGCGCGGACCAGACCAGCGGGCAGAAGGCCGAGTAGGCATCAGCGAGGGGCTGGCTGTTCTTGATGACACTCTTGAACAGGTGCCGTCCCAGCTTGGCCTTGAGGATGTCCTGGACCTTCTCCTGGGAGGCGTTCTCCCGGAAACGACTTATGAAGACCCCGGCCAAGTCGAGCCCCGAATTGTGGGTCTGGCGCACTTCCTCGATGACGGCGATGAGGTTGTCCAGGCCCGTAGTGGACATCTCCTGCGGCTCCACAGGCACGATCACGGTATCGGCGATGGCCAGCCCCAGGCGGGTCAGGTGGCCCAGGCTGGGGGGCAGGTCCAGTACCACGAGCCCCACAGGCACCCCCTGGGCCGCGGCGGCCTCGTCAAAAGCGTTGAGTCCACCCCGGAGACGGCCGACCGCCCGGTCAAAGTCCTCCTCAGAGAGGCGGTCGGACTCGTCTTGCAGGTTGGGGCCCCCTGCCACGACGTAGAGGCCCTCAATCACGAAATCCGCGGAATCCGCGCCATTGGGCAGGCGCCGGGGATCGATGGCGTGGGGATGGATGACCTCGGTGAGGTCCACGCGACCGGCCAGGAACTCGTCCAGGCCGGACATGTCCATGGCCACCCCCAGCCCGAAACCGGCGTTGCGCTGGGGGTCCAGGTCCACCAGGACCGTGGCCCCAAGCCTGGATCGGACAGCCTGGGCGGCCAGGTTCGTGGCCGCCGTGGTCTTGCCGACCCCGCCCTTGTTGTTGGCGAGCGCTAGGATTTTCATGGGTGCTCCTTCAGGCTCTTGCAAACCCCAATAAAAACGGCCAAATACGCTTTGAAACCCGGCAACCCAATACCGCAATTCACCTTGACTAAGGGCCAGGGAGAGGTAAAATGACTAATGTTCACTGGTGACCTACTTGTTGAATGTTCAATGTTCCATATAGAACTTATAAAACATAATAACTGAAGATTCCACATTACGAAACTTTTTTATTGAAAGAGTTTGTAACAAGAACAAAGCAGCTTTTTGACCCCGTAAGGAGAGCGCCCGTGAAGATCTCGGACCAGATCAAGTACTACCGCAACATGCTGCGCCTGTCCCAGGATTTCATGGCCAAACGCATCGGCGTCAGCAGGTCCGCGTACACCAAAATGGAAAACGGAAGCCCCGACTTCTCGGCCGGCCACCTCAGAATCCTCGCCAACCTGTTCAAAGTGAGCGTCGAGGACTTCTTCAAGCCCTTGAGCGTTAAGTACCAGAACACCGCGCCCTTGCAGCACGCCCAATTCCGGATTCCCAAAGACGAATTCAGGATCGCCGGCGCGGAATCCATGGAAATCCTGCTGCAACCCGCCGGTGAACTCTTTGCGTGGGCTGGAGATAAGGGAAACAGCGAGGAACTCAAGAGGCGCCAGGACAGGGCGAAACAGACCTACGCCAAATTCAATACCCTGGATGAGGCGATCCAATACACGCAGCCCCTGGTCGAAAAGCACCTGGTGGGCGAGGCCATCGACATCGTCTCCCTGGCCATGCAGGAATTCGGACTGTGGATCTCATGGAACCTATTCGGCCCGTATTCCGGCCTGTATCTGAAGGCCGGCACCGAGATAGCCGATGACGAATTCCTTCCCTTGCCCATCGTGGCAATCCATTCCGGCCACCCCTCGGAACGCCAGCGATTCAGCGTGGCGCATGAACTCGGCCACCATCTATTCGCCCAAAAAGGCAAGATCGGCTCCCCGACCAAGCCGAGTACCGACAGCGACGAGAAAGTCGCCAACCTATTCGCCGCGAATCTTTTGATGGAACGCAGCAGGGTCATCAAGGTCCTGAAGGGCATGCAGGATTTCTATTCCAAAACCTTCGACTTCCCAAGCATCGTCCTGCTCGCCGCGAGCCACCTCCAAGTGAGCTATTCGGCCTTATCCAGGAGGGTGGTGACCCTGGGCCTGGTCCCGTCCGACCAGATCAAGCCCGTCCTTTCGGCGAAAGTCAGGGAGCTTGAGCTGAAGGTCTCAAAGAAGCAAAGGCCACAGCCGTTTAACCTTCAAGTGATCAAATCCTGTGAAGAGGCCCTCAAAAAGACCACATTCTTCAAGTACGACAAAAAAAGTGGGCCAATGGGACCCGAGGCCATACGATTCCTCCAGGATTACAGTTACGTGGAGTACCTGCACGCATGCAAGGCGAAGCCGCCGCTCGATTCCAGCTACGTCTTTCGGGAAGTGGTCCAATACGTGGAGGACACGTATCCGAACTATGTGGCAGAGACGTAAGATAACAAAAAAAGGCGCTTGGACCGGCTCTTCCTGGGCCGCCGGGGCGAGCCCCGGTACCCATGGACCGACCGCCGGCATCCCAAAGGCTACCTGATCAAAACCAGGCTGCCGGCCGACGTCACGCCCCTCCTGCTTCGCCATTCCTTCGCTACGCACTTGCTTGAAGGCGAGGCTGATATCAGAATGATCCAGGATTCCCCTGGCCATACCCCCTGGCCACGACGAAGGTCTACATAAATATCTCGGGCAAATCCGCGCAGGGGGAGAACAGAAAGGCGCATCCAAGAGATAGGATGTAATCGGATCCACGAAAACCTCAGCTCGATTGATGCATCCATGAAAGGCCATCATGACTCTCGAAAATAAGTTTTCCCAGGATTTAGATCGCCTCTGGGCTATAAGAACTGCCGAAATTCGTTCTCTCGTTGTAAAAAGAGGTGTTGGAAAACCCGCAAAATTTACCAAAAGAATACGGCAAAAAAGGATCGAACGAATCTTAGATTGTGCCTCGGAAATTTTGGTAAAACGGGATGCCGAACGGGAACTCAATAAAGTTGTGGACAGAAGGCACCTCTGGCACGTTAAAGGAAGAGGGCTGATCGAACGAGGTGCCAACCTGATCGCCTGGTCGGCAAAAAAATTAACGGGCCCTATTATCTATTCATTTTGGAGAAATAAAAAATGCCTGTATGTCGGCAAAGGCGAGACAGCAGCCAGGTTAAAAAACTATGAAAAGTCCGGCTACCTGTTGGAAGGAAATGGTGTTGAAGTATTCTGCCTTTATAGCGTAGGCCAGTTAGCCAAAGTTGAATGTCTTGCAACCCACCTTTTCAATCCGAGGGACCAAAAAGTTAAGCCTGCAAAAGTTAAATGGGGTAAGAAGTGCCCAATTTGCGTCAAGCATGACACGATTCGCAACGATTTAAATTCCCTCTTTCGGATGAGATAAAGATCCGTTCGAAATTTCTAATCTGGCACACCAGTTAACCCTTGAAATAGAGTGTAGAACCATACAGAACGCCGGGTTTCTCTCCAAGCTACCGGGAGCCTTCGTCAAGTCACACCCAGCCACATCGGCCCGCTGTTTTAAAATTGATGCACGATAGAGATCTCGATTTAGATAAACTTTTTATGGAGAAGTTGAAATGGGAGAACAAGAAGTAATCCCCGGGCTAATGACAAATAGAACAAGCCAAATGGACTTTGTGGAGAATTCGCTATCGGAACTTTCCAGGCAACCGTGTACGGTATGCATAGCTGTCGCATTTTATACAAATTCAGAACCAGTGCTTAGGATGGCCAAACAAGGATGTCAGGTTCGCATGGTGGTGCGCCTCGGATTCCCAACGTCACCAAATTCACTAAAAGATATTTTTGGAAGGCCAAACATTCTAATTCGATATGTCACCGACAGACATTTCCATCCGAAACTATATTGGTTTGGCGAGAAAGGCGCATTAGTTGGAAGCGCAAATTTGACAGGTGACGCATTGAAGAGAAATCAAGAAGTCGTGTTGCATGTTCCCCTAAACGATGCAAGGTTCGATCAATTAGGTATGCTATTCAACGAATATTGGAGAGACGCAGAACCGCTCTCAGAATCGGTGCTTACGACATATGAGGAAATATTCGAAAGGCACAGGAAAGCTCAGGGCGAAATGGATGTCGAGCTTCAAAATAAGTTGCCAAAAGTTTTTGTAAAAAATATCACGATCGCCACAAAAGCGCAGACGAAAGACATGGTGTTCCTTGATGACTACAGAAAGAATCATCAAGAATTTCAGGCTGAATTCAAGAATCTCGAAGAAATTTATCGCGCGTTGGGCCGTAGAAAGGTATTAGAAAAATTAATTCCGCTACGATTGGAAATTGATTCCTTTATCAGTTTTGTCAGAGAAATAGAGGCCCCAGGAATTGGATGGGAGGAAAGTTTGACTGGTGACCAAATCGAACGAAAGATAAAAATTAAAATGTTGGTTGAAAAATGGCTCGCCTCGGATTGGGGTTGGTTTACAGATCATATTGTAAAGAAAAGTTATCCAAAAATGAAATTGGTCTTCGCCACAAGGGAGTCAATCGTACACGCGAGTGATGACGAGCTCTATGAAGGGTTACTTGGGTGCCACGCTTTTAAAGAGTCTCGTCGTTACTTTGGCGGAGTGGAGAAATCCAAAGCTATCTTTTTTAATAATGGTCGTACGAAAATCAACGAGGTATTGACGTACCTTATCCACGGAGACGCATCACCGGAAGTTCGGATGTGCCATTGCATTTTTGATGAGGCCTTTTTCCTAAAATCGTTCGGTCGAAGCAGCATCCAAGAGTTGGTCGGTTGGGTGGGAAAAGAAAGTCTTCCCGTATGTAACGCGAGAACTACCAAAGTTATGCACTACTTAGGATTTAAAGTGCGCCAGCTAGACGACATGTAGCTTCAAGTTTTATCTGCTACTCTCAAAAGACCGTTCTGCGAATAAAGAAAAAACGTCGCTACATGGAGTAGTGCTTTGAAAAAATCATTTATTCGGTTGGCTACAGATACCGACATGGACAGCATCCGTTCTTGGCTGATTGAAGAGGCAAGTCGAGAAACTCATGGCAACTTCCTTTGCAATTGGGAAATAACCATGAGAAATCATAGGGACCGAAGGGTCTTGGTCTATATCGATGGTCCAACTCAAAAGCCGGTCGCCTATCAATGGGGCGGCCTGATTCACCCAGGCATTCTGCAGGTTCAAAGCGCCTATCGACGCCGCGGTATAGGCAAAAAGCTCGCCATGCATTGTATGTCTATCGCCTCTAAAAAAAACGAATGCCTATTGTTCATAAAATGCAAACCGTCATCATCTGTTCCGTTCTGGCAATCAATGGGTTTTACAATGCGGCCCGAGAACGATGGGGCAATCCACGCCTACAAAACCCTACCAAAATTGCTTGAACTCCCCAAAGATGGAACGCCGATCCGCGCCACCATTCGCTTTTTCCCAGAAGAAATTATATGGAATAGAAATTCCAAAGCTCTCGTCAAAAAAAGCCCAAAGGCACAAAAAACTAACGACGGCATCATTCACCTCGGGGAACGCGTCCTATTTCACAGAGAGGAATATCCCGATGCTCACGACGTTGTTATCGAATTAAAACTAAATGGCCGTAGAATACACTTCGCTAAAACCAAGCACAAAGAGAGTATACAACTGGGCGTCAAGACCTGCAGCAACGGCTATTTTATTGACCGAATATGGATTCCTCGCACCTATAACACTAAGTAGTAGTCGTCCTTGCAAAAGTCAAAAGCGCTACGCAAAGTTCCGAAAGTATTGGCGATCGCAGTCCTTGATCTGCAGCCGCCGTCAACCATTCCGCAATAAATAGGTCATTTTTCTCCAAGCCACCCTCATGGGCATAATTAACCCGAACTCCTTCTACAATTCGATCATAGTTGACGCCAAAATCATTTTTGACAACACCAGTAATGTTTGTCGGCCAAACTGAAAAATCACGCCCTATAATTCTGTTCTCCGGAAACGGGGCTGCCATGACATTTAGTAGAGAAAAAATAGCACGATTGTCTCTTTCATGCTTAATTCGATGTTCCTCTCTAATCGAATCCCCGTCAGCGTCAAAAATGACAAATATAGAAATTCCAAGTTCTCGGGCAATTGCTAAAGGTTGAATTAATTTGTCTTTTCCATTTACAGGTATCAAATGACATCCGAGACGCCTAAATTCAGACCACTGATTGGAAACATGAAGCTCTGTAGTAATATAGGATACGTCCTCTTGCCCTTCGACCAAGATCGGTATCCGAGCAAAAAACATCTCAGCAATTCCAGGCTGTAACGCTTGATGGATCTTTGCAATTCGACCTTGGATTCGGGGACCCTGAGATTCCACTAACGCTGCGCGAATCCTCTGACAAAGATCTTCAAAACGAAGTGCCCTGACTCTAGAACTTGCTCCTGCACTGTTACGCTGAACTAATCGAACATTCTCAAATCCCTCACCATTGACGAACAACGGAGAATGAGTGGTAACCAAAACTTGATTATTGCCCAATGCCAATTCACTAAATACTTCGGCAAGATACCGTGCCTGGGGGGGATGTTGGTACAGCTCGGGTTCTTCGCAACCCAAAATTAACGTAGGTGCATTTGGTGCCTCAGAATTCGCAAGCTCCTGAAGCAAAGCTAAAAGATAAGAACGCTGCAAACCATGTCCCATCCTCGATAGGCTACCCAAAAAATCTCCATCGCCCGTCTTGATTCCAGCAACGGGCGGTTGTAACGTCACTGATTTCTTAGGATCCGACAGCCAATCCATATCTAGCCGGACATTTGGATGGGCCCAAGATTCGAGGCGAACTTTGAGTGCCTGGGCAACATCCACCAAACTTGCTCTGTTCTGTTCCAAAAGAGCCTGATAACTTGCCAAGGTAACTGTTCTCAATGCTTCAAGTTGATCATCAAAATTTGTACGAGTTCTAACTGCGCGAGCTATCAATTTTCCAAGCGCTGAACTTTTAGACTCTTGCTCTTCATCTTTTGCATCTTTCACAGCGGGCACATATACCCACTGAACAAAAGGCCCCAGCTTTCCGGTGCTATTGATGCCATAAAAATTATCTTCACTCGGGATTAAGACGGTCTGATCTACGTGTACAGCCTCGTATGCTTGCAATGCAGCAACTTTTGCATCTTTTGTCTTTGCAACTGGCAATTCGGTATATGTAACCCTAAGCTGATCATATATTCCCTGAAGGTCGCCCGCCTTTGCGCCCGCTTTATCGGCTTCAAAATAGGCTCGAAATGCGTCCATCCCTTTGCGCTGACCAAAATAACGTGTTAAGCCAGCAGCACTCCCTTCATCAAAAATCGCCTCGACAGATACAACCAGCTCTCCATCCCGTACATATGCTGAAAGTTCCTGAGTGGCAACCGGACCTATGTTGTGAAAGGTCACAGTAACGCGAATTGGAACACTTGTATTCTTCATAAAATAATCTTCTTCAGAAAGACGAATAACATCCGTAGCTGAAGAGGACTGCTCTCTAAAAAATACATTTAACGCAGCTAACACGTTCGATTTGCCAACACCGTTTGGGCCAACAAAACACGAATAGGAATTTAAATTAATAGTTTCATCTTGAAAACTTCTAAAATTCTGAATTCGTATGTTCTTTATCTTCATATCGAAGGCACCCGAGTTGGCTAATCGTTCAATCGACGCTAGTTACAGCCCACGGCATCAGCTAGACCGATCATAAATGGATAGACTAACGCGCCAATTCCATTAACAACCGCTCGAGTCTGGCACCCGGTCTAGCAAGTTCATGTTCCCAGATCCTAACAACCGTCCAGCCAGCTTGCCGAAGTTTAGCAGTCTGAGCCCTATCTCGCCGGCGGTTCCCTCCGATTTTGTCCCTCCAAAAGGCCAGATTGCCGGTCGGGAGTCGGCCAGCCCGGCAGGCTTTACATCCATGCCAGAAGCAACCATCTACAAACACGATCGTCCTACTCGCCCTGAAGACAAAATCAGGCCGAATGCCTAGCACCAGAAAATGACGTCGCCACCCTGTCACCACAGCCTTGCGAAGCATACTGGCGAACTTCTGTTCGGTACTGAGATTCCCACGCCCCTTGATGCGAGCCATGATCTCTGATCGCCTGCGGCGGGTGAAAATATCTGACATCAGAGCCTCGGGTGCCTGTCTTTAAGGCGGGCCAGATCGAGCAGGTAAATCTGCCTGGAACTGAAGGTCTTGCCGTGAGCGGAATCCCACTTCTTTGCTAGTTCCTCAAGAGAAGTTAGATTCCAGACTTG
>Ga0206860_10033_pt3 | contig 32423 bp, 27 predicted proteins | sample Alteio_BWOrgCont_44_FD_152624 | JGI IMG/M metagenome (GOLD analysis project Ga0206860, IMG submission 152624) | Enriched cells from forest soil in Barre Woods Harvard Forest LTER site, Petersham, Massachusetts, United States -... | ecosystem: Environmental > Terrestrial > Soil > Temperate forest >...
GCGGGGCGGGCGGGTGGTGCAGGTGATGGCGCGGACCATTTCGGGATGGCGGGCCAGGATGTGCTGGCACAAGGTCGTCTTCCCGCCGCCGGATGGCGCGGAAATGACGATCAATAACGGTGAGGAAAGGCGAACCTTTCCCTCTGGCCCCGACTTCTTCATTCGACATTCTGGACTTGTTCGCGGAATTTTTCCAGCTCAGCTTTTAAGACGACAACTTCACGGGAAATAAGGCTGTCATTGGCCTTGGAACCGAGGGTGTTGATTTCGCGGTTGATTTCCTGCGCCAAAAAATCGAGGGTGCGCCCGACCGGTTCCCCGGATTTGACGCAATCGTCGAATTGCTGGAAATGGCTTTGCAGGCGGGTCAACTCCTCGGAGATGTCGGCGCGGTCGGCAAAATAAAAGACTTCCTTGAGCAGGCGTTCCTCTTCGAGGGCGGGCGATTCCAGCCCGGCGGATTTGATGCGGGCGAGCAATTGGACGCGATAGCGTTCGGCCACTTGCGGCGCCTGTTTCTGGACGCGGGCCACCCCGGCCCTCATGCGGGCCACGCGCGTTTTCAAATCCTTGCCCAGCCAGTCGCCTTCGCGTTCGCGCATTTTGAGCAACATGTCCAGCGCGGTTTTGAGGGCCTTGGCCGTGCCGGGCCAGAGCGCTTCGGCTTCCTGGATTTCCTCGTCCGGCTGCAAAACGCCGGGGGCGCGGGCCAGCATGTCGAGCGTGACATCGTCGGGCAGGCGGAGGGATTTTGCCAGGGCCCTGAGTTCCCGGGCGTAAACCTTGGCCAGGGCGGAATTGAGTCGCATCCGGCCGGCGGCGCCTTTGGCGGAGTGGACGGAAAGTCGGACGGTGAGACGTCCGCGCGCGACGCGGCGGTTGATTTCATCGCGGATCTGGGCTTCGAGGACTTCGAGGTCGCGCGGCAGATTGAGGGCGATCTCGGTTTGCTTGCGATTGACCGAACTGACTTCGACGGTGATTTTGAAGCCATGCTGGGCGGATTCGCCGCGGCCGTAGCCAGTCATGGATTTCATGGGTGAATTTCCTTTCGCCGTGGGTGCTGCGCCATTAGTTGTTTTGCATTAACCATCTGCCCCATTCTCACCATTTTGGCAAAAACAGCAATGAATTAGGAACAGTGCCCGAAAAGAAACGCGCTCAATCAAGAGCGGCGGACAGAGGCGGGGAGGTAAATGTTGAAGGCGGTGCCTTTGCCCGGTTCGGAGTGGACGTGCATGCAACCGCGGGCTTCCTTGAGCAGGCGATGCACAATGGCCAGACCCAACCCTGTGCCTTTGCCGGGGGCCTTGGTGGTGAAGTAGGGTTGAAATATCTTGGGCAAAACTTCTGGCGGAATGCCGGAACCATCGTCGCGCACGCACAGCAGTAATAGAGGCGGCGTGTTGGCGAAGCCCTGGCCGTAGAGGATGCGGTCGGTCGGGCCGTCCTGAATAGTGGAGAAGTCCGCGCCGGCTTCGACGAGCTGGCCGGAAATTTCAACCAGGTGCGGCTCGGTCGAGCATTGCAGGGCGTTGATGGAAAGGTTGAGGAGGATTTGGATCAGGTCGGTGCCGTTGATTTGCAGTTCGACGTCGTTGGCCAGGGATTGGATCTTGAGGGTATGGCCGGCCTTGCTGGGGTGGACGTGCAACAGCTCGCGCAAGTCCTCCAAAATTTGATTGACGTGGATGCGCGCCGGGGCGGTGGGCTGCTGGCGCATGAAGCTGAGATAACGATGGGAAATCTCAATGCAATTGCTGACCTGGCGGGTGATGCGGCGCAGACGGTCCCGGACCATTTCCAGGTCGTCGCCCTCCAGGCGCTTGGAATCGCCCATGCGCTGGTTGATGATTTGAATAAAGCCGGAAATGATGGTGAGGGGGCCGTTGATGTCATGAATAATGCTGGCGTAAATCTCACCGCGGGTGCGGGTGATTTCCTCCTGCATTTTTTGGTCGTGCAACTCGATCTGGAGGGCGGCCAACTTTTCGTTGTTGGCGCGGATTTCGTCGGCGAAAGAATGGCGTTCCATGGCGGTGGAGACGGCCTTGCGCACGGTGGCGACATCGAAGGGCTTGTTGAGATAATCGCAAGCGCCCAGGCGCAGGGCCTGGCGGATGGTCTCGACCGTCTCGTAGGCGGTGAGCATGATGACTTCGATGGACGGCTGGATGGCTTTAAGCCGTTCCAGGACTTCCGTCCCGCTCATGCCTGTCATGCGAATATCGAGGACGGCGACGTTGATTTTATGCTGCTGGGCCAGTTCAACGGCGCGCTGGCCGTCGGAGGCAATCAGCAGATTGTAATCCTCCTTGAAAACGACGCGCAGGGATTGCCGGGGCCCTTCTTCGTCATCAACGATAAGAAGGGTCCGGCGCGGTTTTTCCGCCGGGGCCTCTGCCTGCTCAGAAATGGTAGCCGACATTAATAGTGAGGGCATGGCTTAAAAAATCATAATTGCCATTGGCGACTGGGTAGGTGCTGTCACCGTTGACACCACGGGACGGGCCCCAAGCCAGTTGATATGCCACATCCCAGGTAAATTGCTTGTACTTCTTTCCCACGCCCACGCTAAAGATATACCGGTCTGAATCCGGCACAAGCGGATTAAAAGTATTATTGGGGACGGAGTTCTCGCTATACATAAATCCGCCGCTGACTTTCCAGCCTTTGCCCAAATAGCGGGTCGCCCCGATGTCATACATCCAGCTCGGGTGGTAATTGTAGGAAAATCCCTCGGGCAAAGGACTGATATTCACCGTTTGCAGATGGGTCCAATCCGTCCAATCAGCATCGACTTCAAAATTCCAATTGGTGGTGGGCCGGAAGGAATAGCCAAAAGCCAGCGTTTGCGGGAAATGAAAATTAGCCGAGACGGGGGCGTAGTTGGGGCCGGGAGGCAGAGTGGCGTGCCCTTGATAATTCATGTCCGTGGCGCTGCGGTAAGTAACGCCGAAGGAATGCTGGTCCCACGGATGCCACAGGACGCCGGCATTGTATCCGGTATCCCAGTCGCGGCCGCGGAGGCTGTCAATGAAGCCCGGATTCAATTTAAATTCGGCCTCGGAATAATTCAGCGTGGGTCCGGCGGCGATGGAGAGCGAGGGAATAATCTGGTAGGAGATGACGGGGTTGAGAGTGATGTAATCGAGTTCACCCGTTTGGCCGGCGGCGGCCAGGATCGAGTTGTCCGGCCATTCCATTCTCAGGCCGTATGGCGAATAGGTGCCCATGCCGAAGGTGAAATTATAGGGCAGGCTGATTGTCGAAAAAAACTGGGGCAGGCCCTCCCATTGGGTCTTGGTGCTGATTTCGCCGGCGGGGCCACGGTAGGTGGAACCGTAAACAATGCCATAAGCGCCGAGGGAAGCGTTCATGCCATCCAATTGCGAAATGCCGGCCGGGTTGTAATAAACCGCGGCGGGATCATCGGCGGTGGCGACAAAGGCGTTGCCGCGAGCTGTGGCAAACGCGTCTTGATCCGGCAGCGCAAAACCCAGCGCAAAAACCGAGCTGGGGCAGGCCAGAACACTGACGAACGAGACCAGGGCGATAAACCCTGCGATTTGGGATTTATAATTTGTTTTCAATTTTAGTATTTGTTTGACGGACATTTCTTCCGGGGTGACTTGTGGCAAAGAAAAAGTCATCCGACAAGGCAAATCGTTTCGAATAACGTTTTGCGACATCTCATCGGCGAATTTGCGGCTCAAAATTTTCACGTCAACACCCCTATCGGCCCATTTGCCGCGGGCCTTTAGCCCAATTTCAATGGGGATAAAGAGCAGGGAGAGAAAACCCCCTTTCTACTTCGCGCTCTTCATGATTGACTAGGTAAGTCGGAAACGCCTAACAATAAATATGTTACACGGAATTGGCCGCTTCTCCGACCCGCTCCAAAATGACCTCAACCATCAGCGGTTCGCTGCCGATGCTGGCTGTATACCAAAGACGTTTTCCCTCCCGTTCAGTCGGATTGCGCCAGGTCGGCTGCCCGGCCTGCAACCGCTCGCGCACCGTTTCTTTGGGCGCGCCGAGCATGACTGGAATATCTTCGTGCGAATGCAGGCCGTCGCTGATGAAAAACGGCACCATGACGATATTCTTTGATTGCGCGAGTTTGTAGCAATCGGCAATGCGCGGTTCCTCCTCCATGAAAACGGCATGGACTTCGGCGTAAAGTTTTTTTGCCCGGATCAATTGAACCTGGTCTTCAATCGCCTTGCGCGAGTTCTCATTATTGCCCGTGCCGTGGCCGGCGATGAACAGCGCGGTATCGCTCGGTTTGGGCGCGCGCGGGAAGGGATATTTTTCCACGATGTCCCGCGCCCGGGCCAAAAGGACGTCCGTCATGCCCGGATGCGTGCCGACGGGCCGGCAATAATACAACGTTTGTCTGCCGCGCCGTTGTACGCGCGAAAAATTCGTCTCCGCTTTGGCGCAGAAGCCGAGTTCGCGCGGGATGACTTCCTCGGTGAAATAGCCGTCGCTGATGAACAACGGCACGATAAAGACGCGCGGCGCGAAAATGCCGCGCAAGACCTGGGCCAGGTAAGGCTCCTGTTTCCAGAAAGCCTCCTGCACCTGGGCAAAGATATTGCGCCGGCGCAACTCATCCGCATGCTGGCAGGCGGGCGCGGCCGAATCCGCATTCACAGTCGAGCCATGTCCCACCAGCACCAGGGCGGCGTCAGAAAAGTTCTCGCTCATACTCGCTTCTTTCCAGAAAAACGCGCCAGCCACATCAAGGGATCGGAACGGCTCGGAATGATCGAGCCAAAAATCAACTGGTCGGCCATAACACCGTACAAAACGAAGAATGGGAATGCCCGCAGATTTTTTCGTCGCAATTCCCTGATAAGGGAAGATTCGCAGTTCAACAGATGGCCGGCGCTCCGGGGAGATATTCGGATGGAAGCGACCGCGTCGTCAACTTCCTGCCGGAATCGCGCCGCGAGCTTTTCGGAAATGGGAGAATAGCAGGCTTCAAATTTCCGAATGTCTCTCGAGAATTCAGGGTGAAATACCACCCTCATCGCAAAGCAGCGCGATATTGCTCTTCCGTCAATCCTTGGATGCGACCGGTGGCAATGTCTTCGATTCGCCGGATGCCCTCCAGAATTTCTTCATTCAGGGGTTCCGGTGCTACCACGCTTTCGACTAAACGCCGGGCCAACTCCAGACGTTCGTCCGGCGGCAGTTCAAAGAGGCCTGCTGTCTGCATGGGAACAAACTACAGTCGTTTCCGTCATAAGGCAAGCGGGGATTCAACGGACAAATCTCATCTTCCTGCTTGGCTTGAATCCGCATTTGCTTTTTAATTATCCGAATTTATTTTAAGATATGTCAGTGCCTCATTCGAATTTTCGTCCGGCCCGTCCGGGAACTTATTCCGCCAAAAAAACCGTCAAACCGGTCAACTTTATCTGCGTGGCGCCCGAGGCCAAAAAGGTGACGCTGGTGGGCGATTTTAATGACTGGGACCCTGCCGCCCTGCCGTTGAAACGCCATGTGGATGGTTCCTGGACGGGGCAAGTCACGCTGGGCCACGGCCATCACCATTATCAATTCATTGTGGACGGCAAACCGACCCTCGATCCCCGCGCCCAGGGCATTGCCCGCAATGAACAAAACGAAAAGGTGTCGTTGGTCGCGGTGAGCTGATCAAGGGATCCGGCGGGACGGCGGCTTGCTCTTGTTTCTCTGTTCGGCAAAAAATTCCTGCAACAGGGAGCGGCACTCCGCTTCGCGCACCCCGCGCGTGATCTGGCATTGATGGTTCAAGCCGGGGAATTGCAGCAGGTTGAGCGCGCCGCCCGCCGCGCCGCCTTTGGGGTCGCCCGCGCCAAAGACCACCCGCGCCAGGCGCACATGGACCATGGCGCCCGCGCACATTGGGCATGGTTCCTTTGTCACATAAAGGGTGCAATCCGTCAAACGCCAGTCCCCCGCCACTTCTTCGGCCTGGGTCAACGCCAGCATTTCGGCATGGGCCGTGGCGTCCTTGAGCAGTTCGACCTGGTTGAAGGCTCGGGCGATGATGCGCCCTTCCCGCACCACCACCGCCCCCACCGGCGTTTCCTCCGCCGCATAAGCCTGCGCGGCCTGGCGCAGCGCTTCGCCCATGAAGTAGTGGTCGCTCTGCAAATCAATGATCGGCTCGTCCATGAAAACTTTCTTCAAGGGTCCACTGCTGGCCGGCCCCGGGCGCGCACCGGCAATGCGCGGCAAAAAATCCGCCGCGATGCCGCCAAAACAGCGGCCAGATTTGTTCCAGGTCCGTTTGCGGGATGGGCAGGGCGGCGATTTTTTCCGCGGCGAAAAAGGCAAAATCCCCCTCGCGATGCGCGGGTGGGACCGCCGTCAGGCGCGGCAGGACTTCGAACAAAAACAGCAGCCAATGCCCCTGCCCTTCATAACCGAGCTCGCTGACAATTCCTGTCAAATGCAAATCGGCCGGGCTGAGTTGCAGGCCGATTTCCTCCGCGGCCTCGCGGCAGGCGCAGGTGTAGGGGGATTCGCCCTCGTCCATGTGCAGCTTGCCGCCGCACGGGCTCCACAAACCGAGGTTGGGCTTGAATTTGCGCCGCATCAACAGCGTTTCATCCTGGTGGTTGAAACAGTAGAGCAGGGTGGCGATTTTGTAGGGCAGCGGCATAGCGGCCGGCGGATTATTTTTTGCCGATGCAATAAAGGTTTTGCGCCGTGCGCAGGAACAGGCAGCCCTGCGCCGCCGCGATGGTCGCGTGGGTCATGCCCTCGTCCATGGGGATGGTGGAGAGCACCTGGCCGTCCGCGGCCGACATCACCACCGCCGTGGCATTTTCGCTCAAACAATAAATCTTCCCGTCCGCGCCGGTGGGCGAGGCGCGGTAAATCTCGCGGTTGCCCAGCGGCTTCTGCCATTGCACCTGGCCGGTCTTCGGGTCCATGCAGACCATCATCTGCCGGTCGCCATCCAGTTCGAATACTTTTCCCTGATAAAAAAGCGGTGTTACGCAATCGGTCGGGTATTCCTTGTAAGTCCAGGCCAACCCGCTGGTCGTGATGTCGCCTTTGCCGCAATCACGGAAAGCGAGCATGGGATTGCGCTTGGCCCCGCTCACGATCACCAGGCCGTCGGCCAGCAGCGGGGTGGGCACCAGGCGCGCATCGCCCAGATGCCGGAAATTTCTTATGCCACCGCCGCGCCATAATTCCGCCCCGGTTTTGGCGTCGTTGCCTGTCACGTAATCCCCGCCCACCACGACAATTTCTGTTCCGCCCGGGCATTCACTTGGCACCGGTGTGCTGTAGCCGTCCTGGGATTCTCCTTCCGCATCCGTTGGCCGGATATGCAGCCAAATGTTGTCGCCGGTTTTTGGGTCCAGGCACAAAATAAAAGACTGATGCTGCGGCGGGGCGTCGGCGGCGGTGGCATCGAACCCCTGGCAATTCCGGAGCACTTGGATGTAGAGGCGGTTCTTGTAAAGCATCGGGCTGGAACCATAGAGCCAGAGGATGGTGAATTTCCCATATTCCTTGGCCAGGTGGCGCGACCAAAGTTCTTTCCCGGAAAAGTCGAAAGCGGCCAAATCGCCGGTGCCGTACATGACCCAAACTGTTTTGCCGTCCGTCACCGGCGAGGGCGAAGTCATATTATTGCGGCCCTGGGTCCTGTCGCCGACGCCCACTTGTTTTTGCCAGCGGATTTTTCCCGTGCGGCGATCCAGGCAGAGCAGGAGCAGGTTCTTGTCGTCATCGGGACTGCTGACGAAGACGGAGTCGTCCCAAACGATGGGCGTGGCGTGGCTGGGGCCGGGCAGCGGGGTGGACCAGAGGACGTTATTTGTTTTGCTCCAGGTGGCGGGCAGATTTTTTTCGGTGGTCGAGCCGTTGAAAAGCGGCCCGCGCCATTGCGCCCAATTTTCGGCGGAACTGGCCGGCGGACGGAAACAAGCCAGCAAGCCCAGGCATACAAGAAAGAGTCTGTTCGTTTTCATGTCTCGTCCCCGGCATTGATTAACCAAAAGGCTTCGGAGGCAAGAAAATAAAAATGTTGATTGGGTCGGATCGGGTCTGGTTTAGCCGGACATTCGCTATTGAGAACTTCGGCTTTGGAAAAAATGAATAGTAACGAGGGTTCGATTCCTACCGCTTTAGACCAATCATGCTGATATCCGGTTCGGAGGATAACACAGCGTATCCGTCTGGTGGAGCACATTGGGTGAGCAGGTGTGCTGGTTGCGATACGGAATTTATCTCATCGCTATTGCTTGATCACCACAAACGTATTGGTCTTCCCCACAATCCCTCCAGGCAAGGTGAAGCAGGTGTTTGTGCCTGTGGCGGTTATCGGGCTGCCGGCGGCGGCCCAGGTCTGCGGCGGAGCCAGGCTGGTGTTGGTCAGGATCGTGTAAGTGACACCGGGCACGGACTGCCAGCAGAGGACGAAGTTCGTTCCGCTGACGTCAAGGGATGAAGAGGTGACAGTGAATGGGTTAAAGGGATTGGATATTGTGACCGAGCCGCTGGCGCCGGTCAATGTGTAGTTGACTGCATTGGCGCCGCCCAGCGCCAGTGTCCCGGGTGAGGTGATCGCCTGTGTCCCAACGCCCGCGCCGGCGAGGGTGGCGCTGCCCGAGGCCACAGTGACCACATCGCTGCCAACCTTGTTTGACACCGACAAAATCCCGGATGCCGCCGTGGCGGTTCCGTCATAACCGCGTGTGCCCGTCAAAACCACCGCCAACGGGTTGACCGTCAGCGTGGTGCTGGTATCGGTGGCGGCAATCAAATTGGAGGCGAAGGCCAGCAACCAATTATCGCCGGCATAAGAACAGGTGATGGTGTAGGGAGTGCCGCTGGGGGGGATGGTAGAGAGATTATAACTGAACGAAAAGTCGCCGGTCGAATCGTTGATGGTGGTGGTCTGCGCGTTGCCATTGATGGTGACGGTAATCGTTTCCCCTTTGGCTGGATAAGTTGTCGATGGGCTTGTGGCGCTGAGTCTGCCGGCCAAAGTGATTGAGGTGGTGCCGTAGCCGATGGACTGGCTGGCAGTCAGGCCTGAAAATGCGGGCGCTTCGGGCTGAAAAGCCAAAAAGTGCGGGGCTACCCCACTGGCAAATTTGGTTTGCGCTCCGTTGGGAGTGTATTCATAGATGTAGCCGTGGTATCCATCAATCGCAAAGAGATCGCCCGCGCTGTTAAAGGCCAGTCCGTAAGGATCGACTATGTTTTCAAAGAAAGCCAGCACCCTGCCATTGGCGGCGAATTCAAAGATATCGCCGTCGTCAAAATTGGCCACAAAGAGATTGCCCGCGCTGTTAAAAGCCAGTCCTTCAGGCTCGAACACATCGGTGGAAAAGATGCCTTTCTTTGACGCCACGCCATTGGTGAATTCGTAGATAGTGTCGTTGTAGTTATTCGCCACAAACAGGTCGCCCGCGCTGTCAAAGGCCAGTCCTATAGGTTCGTTCAACCCGCTGGCAAAGAGGCCTTTCATGGACGCCACGCCATTAGTGAATTCATAGATGTTACCGCTGACAAGATCGGCCTCAAAGAGATCGCCCGCGCTGTCAAAAGCCAGTCCTTCAGGTCCGTCCAACCCGCTGGCAAAGATGCCTTTCATTGACGCCATGCCATTGGTGAATTCGTAGATAATGCCGTTGGAATAATCGGCCACAAAGAGATCGCCCGCGCTGTCAAAGACCAATCCTTCAGGTGTATAAACGTAGGCAAAGGTGCTGCTTTGCGTTCCGCCGGCGGTGAATTCATTGATGTTCCCGGAATTGTCTGATTCAAACAGAGTCTGGAGCGGATTGACCAGGAGGGTGGTGCTGGCATTGTTGGAGGCGGCATTGAAGTTGGCATCACCGGCGTAGGAATAGGTGATGGTGTAAGGGGTTGCGCTCGCGGGGATGGTGGAGGGGTTGTAGCTGAAAGAAAAGTCGCCGGTGGAATCATCGATGGTGGTGGCCTGCGCGTTGCCATTGATGGTCGCGGTGATCGTCTCTCCTTCGGCGGGATAAACCGGCCCGCTGGCGCTGACTTTTCCCGCCAGAGTAATAGAGGCGGCGCCGTAGGCGATGAACTGGCTGGTTAACTGCGAAAAGGAAGGCGTGGCTTTGTTGACAGTCACACTGACGGTGCCGGCGGCGGTGTTATAATCGGCGGTGTTGTTCGGCATGTAAGTCACATTCTGCAAGGCCGTCCCAAGACTCGGGGCGGTGGAGGGACTGGTGAAGGCAAAGTTGCCCGCAGGCGTTGCCATCCCGCCGCTCAAGATCGAAGAGGCCAGCGTTTGTCCGTAAACAATCGCTGTAGCCATGGGCCAGGTGGTCACGCTGGAATTGGCCTTGTTCACTGTCAGCGTGGTGCTGGTATCGTTGGGAGCGGCATTGAAGTCGGCATCGCCGGCGTAGGAATAGGTGATGGCGTAGGGCGTTCCACTGGCCGGTAGGGTGGAAGGGTTGTAGCTGAAAGAAAAGTCGCCGGTGGAATCGTTGATGGTAGTGGTCTGCGCGTTGCCATTAATGGTGACGGTGATGGTCTCCCCGCTGGGGGGATAGAGCGGCCCGCTGGCGCTGACCTTGCCCGCCAGAGTGATGGAGGCGGCGCCGTAGTTGATGGTTTGGCTGGGGGTCAAATTCGAGAAGGCAGGCGAGGCCTTGTTGACCGTCACACCGACGGTGCCTATGACGGTATTGTAATCGGTGGTGTCGTTCGGTGTGTAAGTCACACTCTGTGAGGCGGTCCCGGCACTGGGGGCGGTGGAGGGACTGGTGAAGGCGAAGGCACCTGCGGGCGTTGCCACCCCGCCGCTCAAGATCGAAGAGGCCAGCGTTTGTCCGTAAGTAATCGCTGTAGCCGTGGGCCAGGTAGTCACGTTGGGAGTGGCCTTGTTTACTGTCAGGCTGGTGCTGGCTGCGGTTGCGGCAAACAAGTTGGACCCCAGAGCCAGCAACCAATTATCGCCGCCATAGGAATAGGTGATGGTGTAGGGAGTGCCGGCAGCGGGGATGGTGGAGGGGTTATAGCTGACGGAGAAGTCGCCGGTGGAATCATTGATAGTGGTGGCCTGCGCGTTCCCGTTGATGGTCACGGTAATCGTCTCACCTGGGGCTGGATAAACTGTCGATGGGCTTGTGGCGCTGAGTTTGCCGGCCAAAGTGATCGGGGTGGTGCCGTAGCCGATGGACTGGCTGGCGGTCAGGCCTGAAAATACGGGCGCCTCGGGCTGAAAAGCCAAAAAGTCCGGCCTGATCCCACTGGCAAAGGTGGTTTTCGCTCCGCTGGGATTGAATTCATGGATCTGGTTACCGGTATAATCGGCCTCAAAGAGATCGCCCGCGCTGTTAAAGGCCAGTCCTTCAGGTCCGTCCAACCCGGTGGCAAAGGTGCCTTCCTTTGACGCCACGCCATTGGTGAATTCATGGATCTTGTTACCGGTATAATCGGCCTCAAAGAGATCGCCCGCGCTGTCAAAGGCCAGTCCTGCAGGTCCGTCCAACCCGGTGGCAAAGGTGCCTTTCATTGACGCCGCGCCATTGGTAAATTCATAGATTTTGTTGCTGCCCGAATCGGCCTCAAAGAGATCGCCCGCGCTGTCAAAGGCCAGTCCAAAAGGCCCGCTCAATCCGCTGGCAAAGGGGCCTTTCATTGACGCCACGCCATTGGTGAATTCGTAGATAGTGCCGCTGTAAAAATCAGCCACAAAGAGATCGCCCGCGCTGTCAAAGGCCAGGCCTTGAGGATGGATCAAACCGGAGGCAAAGATGCCTTTCATTGACGCCACGCCATTGGTGAATTCATAGATTTTGCCGTCTAGATAATCGGACACAAAGAGATCGCCCGCGCTGTCAAAGGCCATTCCTTGAGGAAAGGCCAACCCGTTGGAGACAAAGGCGCTTTCCGTTCCGTAGGCGGTGAATTCATTGATGGCGTTGGTTTCATCCGACTCAAACAAAGTCTGGATCGGATTAGTGACCGAGAGGGTGGCGCTGGTATTGTTGGAGGCGGCATTGAAGTTGGCATCGCCGGCGTAGGAATAGGTGATGGTGTAAGCATCGCTACTCGGAGGGATAAGCGCGAGGTTATAATTGAAGGAAAAGTCGCCGGTGGAATCATCGATGGTGGTGGCCTGTGCGTTGCCATTGATGGTTACGGTGACCGTCTCTCCTTCGGCGGGATAAGCCGGCCCGCTGGCGCTGACCTTGCCCGCCAGAGTAATAGAGGCGGCGCCGTAGGTGATGGTTTGGCTGGCGGTCAAATTCGAGAAGGAGGGCGAGGTCTTGTTCACTGTCAGGCTGGTGCTGGTATTGTTGGGGGCGGCATTGAAGTTGGCATCGCCGGCGTAGGAATAGGTGATGGCGTAGGGCGTTGCACTGGCCGGGAGGGTAGAAGGGTTGTAGCTGAAAGAAAAGTCGCCGGTGGAATCGTTGATGGCAGTAGTCTGCGCGTTGCCATCGATGGTGACGGTGATGGTCTCCCCGCTGGGGGGGTAGAGTGGCCCGCTGGCGCTGACCTTGCCCGCCAGAGTAATAGAGGCGGCGCCGTAGTTGATGGTTTGGTTGGCGGTCAAATTCGAGAAGGAAGGCGCGGCCTTGTTGACCGTCAGGGTGGTGCTGGCCGCGGTTGCGGCAACCAAGTTGGAGCCCAGAGCCAACAACCAGTTGTCGCCGCCATATGCGTAGGTGATGGTGTAAGGGGTTGCGCTCGCGGGGATGGTGTAGGGGGTATAGCTCAAAGAAAAGCCGCCGGTCGAGTTGCTGGTGGTCGTGGTCTGCGCGTTCCCGTTGATAGTGACGGTAATCGTCTCACCTTTGGCCGGATAAGTCGGGCCCGGGGCGCTGACCGTGCCGGCCAGAGTGATGGCGGGGGCGCCGTAGGTAATGGACTGGTTGGCAGTCAAGCCTGAAAATGCGGGTGCCTCGGGCTGAAAGGCCACCCAGTCAGCCACCACCCCGCTGGCAAAGGTGGTTTGCGCTCCGCTGGGAGCGAATTCGTAGATGCTGCCGTAAGAATCGGACACAAAGAGATCGCCCGCGTTGTTAAAGGCCAGTCCTTCAGGTCCCTGCACGCCCAACCCGCTGGCAAAGGTGCCTATCTTTGACGCCACGCCATTGGTGAACTCATAGATGTTGCCGCTGTAATCGGTCACAAAGAGATCGCCCGCACTGTCAAAGGCCAGTCCAGTAGGACCCTCCAAGCCGGAGGCAAAGATGCCTTTCTTTGACGCGACGCCATTGGTGAATTCATAGATGTTGCCGGCGTTTTCATCGGCCATAAAGAGATCGCCTGCGCTGTCAAAGGCCAGGCCTAGAGGGTTGTTAAACCCGCCGGCAAAGAGGGTTTGCGCTCCGCTGGGAGTGAATTCATAGATGTTGCCGTTGCGTGACACAAAGAGATCGCCCGCGCTGTTAAAGGCCAGTCCTTCAGGGTCGTACAAGCTGGCAAAGATGGTTTGCGCTCCGCTGGGAGTGATTTCGTATATGTTGCCGCTGCCATTATCGGCCACAAAGAGATCGCCCGCGTTGTTAAAGGCCAGTCCTTCAGGTCCCTCCGAGGCCAACCCGCTGGCAAAAGTGCTTTCCGTTCCGTTAGTGGTGAATTCATTGATGGTTCCGTAAACGTCCGATGCAAGCAGAATCTGCTGGAGAGGATGGACCGACAGCGTGGTGCTGGCCGAGGTGGCGGCGACCAAGTTGGATCCCAGAGCCAGCAACCAGTAGTCGCCGCCATACGCATAGGTGATGGTGTAAGGCTCGCCGATGGGAATGGTTGATGGATTATAGCTGAAAGAAAAGCCGCCGGTGGCGTTGTTGATGGTCGTGGTCTGCGCGTTCCCGTTGATCGTGACGGTAATCGTCTCATCTCGGGCCGGATAAACCGGGCCGGGGGCGCTGACCGTGCCGGCCAGAGTGATGGCGGGGGTGCCGTAGGCGATGGACTGGCTGGCGGTCAACCCTGAAAAAGCCGGCGTGAACGGTTGAAAGGCGAGATACGTCGGCGCATCCAACCCGGTGGCAAAGGTGCCTTTCTCTGTCGCCACGCCATTGGTGAATTCATAGATATCGTAGTTGGTCCCTTGATTCGCCACAAACAGTGTGCCCGCGCTATTAAAGGCCAGTCCCGTAGGCACATTCAGCCCTGTGGCAAAGGTGCCTTGCATTGACGCCACGCCATTGGTGAATTCATAGATGTTGCCGCTGCCTTGATCGGACTCAAAGAGATCGCCCGCGCTGTCAAAGGCCAGTCCTTCGGGTTCATTCAAGCCGGAGGCAAAGAGGCCTTTCTGTGCCGCCACGCCATTGGTGAATTTATAGATATTGCCGCTGCCCTCATCCGCCTCAAAGAGATCGCCCACGCTGTTGAATGCCAGTCCACCAGGGCCATTCAAACCGGACGCAAACGTGCTCTGCGCTCCGCTCGGAGTGAATTCATAGATAGAGTTGCTGACATAATCCGCCACAAAGAGAATGCCCGCGCTGTTAAAGGCCAGTCCTCTGGTCTTGCCCAACCCGGTGGCAAAGGGGCTTTGGGTTCCGTTGGTCGTGAATTCATTAATATCGCCGCTGGTGGCATCCGCCTCAAACAGATCACCCGCGCTGTTAAAGGCCAAGCCTTGAGGATTATGCAGACTGGAGGCAAAGGTGCTCTGCGTTCCGTTGGTAGTAAATTCATAAATATGTTGGCTGCCCAAATCCGCCTCAAACAGATTCTGGGCGGACATTGAGGAAGGGAAGAGACTGCCCAATGTGGCCGCGAGCACGAGACGCGCAAACAAGTTTTTCATGGCTTTCGTTTTTTTGGCCGTGGGAATGTCCAAAATGAAGCCGGAGTCGCCAGAATAGAAGATTCACAGCCGCGAAACCTGGAATTGTGACAACTGCCGTTAAAGTATGGGGAAAAGAGTCCTGCAAGTCAAGCAGTTACCTCAATGAGCATGTGAGGGAAACCATTACATCCGCCTTCCACCGCGTTACTGTCCCAGTTGGATGGCTTGGGCGTCGGTTGGGGTCAGGTAATAGCCGCCGCCATTGGTGGCATTGAGCAGAATCGCGCCATAGCCGATCGTCCGGGTTTCGCCGTGGGCGATGGTTGCCCTCAAAAGTCCGGTCTTGAGGTTGATGGAACCGGTCACGGGCGACGGGCCGAGTTCGCCCAAGGCAGAGATCGTCACCGGGAAGTTCGCCAGGGTGTTCGTGTCATTAATATTGGTAAGAATGGCAAAATTGGTCAGCAGGTCAAGGTTCCCCGGGGGATTGGTCCACGGCGAAAGCAGGATTTGGTTGGTGAAAAGAATGTTGGTGAACCCGCTTTGGTATAATCCCGTGGCGCGTTCGGGATGAATCCAAGTCAGGCTGACGCCGGTCGTGTTGGTGAGTTCGAGATTGATCCAGCCCAGGAGCAAACCTCTGCCGCTGTAGAGATTGGCGTAGATGGGGACGTAGCCATCTCCAGAAACGGGCACCGTTTCATTAAAGGCGGTGCCATCGGCCAAGGCGCCGGTGATTTTGGCTGTGGCCGCGCCTGGATTTTTGGTCGTGCCCGGGTAATTGGTGATCAAGGCATAGCCGTCGCCGCCGGGCAACGGATTGGCCGGTGTATTATTGGTGTCGGGCGGAATCAACATGGTGTACTCGGCTGCGGGCAGGGTGTTGGTGGCGAGGTCGGCGGCCAGATTGGCCATCCAAGTGGTCCCCGTAACTGTGCCTGTCACCCGCGGGAACGGGCCGCTTCCATTTAATGTCATTACTATTTCCAAATCTCCCTGGGCCTCCGCCGGGCGTGCAATGAAATTGCTGGCCGTGCCGCCCAAACTAAAAGCGCCGCTGAGGCCATGACTGGCGCCATCGATTAACAGCGAGCCGGTATAAGTTCCCTTCGAATTAATGTGCAACCCCTTGATCATCCCCGCCGTTTGTTCGGTGACAATGCCGTTCGTATTCGTGAAGAGGCCGTTATATATCCCGACAAAAGGCGGAAACGGATTGGTGATAAAATTTGCCTGCAACGCCAGGCTGGACTCCAGCTTGAAGGTGAGCGGGTTCTTGTTGGTGGTAATGCTGCCGGTCCAATTCGAAAACACACTGCCTTCGCTGGCTCTCGCGGTTAGGGTATATCTGTTCCCCGCTCTCAAATCCTCCGTGCTCAAGTCTGGCGACACCGTGCCATCGCCCACGATGGTAACGCTCACGGTCGCTGTCGTCCCGGTGGGCGCAAAGTATGCCACAATATTCAGGTTCGTGTTCAACGTGACTGTCAGCGGGTTGTTGGTCCCGGTGGCGTCCCCAATCCAGCCTATGAAGGTAAAGCCGGTGTTGGGCGTGGCCGTCACATTGGTTGTCGTCCCCGCCGGAAAAGTTCCACCACTGCTGACCGTGCCGCCGTCCGGTGGGTAGGCGAGCACAGTGAGTGTGCAAGGCGGCAGGAAGTGGGCGACCAGTGCGACGTTGGTGTTGAGCGAGAAGGTGTAGTTGGTCGTTGCGCTGACCGTAACGCCATTCGACGTCCAGTTGCCGAACACGTAGCCGCTGTTGTTCGTGGCCGTGACTGTAATTGAACTGTTCGACACCTCTGTCCCGCCCAGGCTGGCCGTGCCGCCGCCAACCGGTGAGGCGCTGGTTGTGTAGGTGAAAAGCGGCGCGAAGTTGGCGACAAGGATCACGTTGGTGTTGAGTGTGACGCTGTAGTTCGACATAGAACCGACTATCACGACGCCATTCGACGTCCAGTCAACAAAAGCGTAGCCATTGCTATTCGTGGCCGTGACTATGACAGTGCTGCCCGACCCGCCCACCCCGCTTGAACTCACCGTGCCGCCGCCGACTGAGGAGGAGCTTACGGTGTAAGTGTAAGTTGTGGATGGCGTCGCCGGGGCGATAAACAGGGTGTGCTCGAATCCGCCGGCAATCGCCAGCACGCCGCTGGCAACAATCATTTCGGGAGCGTTGGTGCCGAAATCCTGGCCGACGCCGGTTTTGCCGTCGCCCAATTCGCCATAAAAATCCGCGCCCATGGCCCAGAGACTGCCGTCATTTTTAATAAAGAAACTTTGGAAGTAACCGCACGCAATTGCCGTGACGTTGCTCGGCACAATCATTTCGGGATAATTGCTTTCATTGGTGGTGCCATCGCCTAATTGACCGTAGAAATTGTTGCCCATGGCCCACAAGCTCCCATTGGTGCGAATGAACAAGCTATGATCCTCTCCAGCCGCGATGGCAACAACGCCGTTGGTGATGAACTCCGGGCGGTTGGTGGAAACCGGGGTGGCGTTGGATGTGCCAAGACCGTCACCCAACTGGCCGTAGCCATCATCGCCCATGGCGTAGAGATCGCCATTGGTGTTGATAAACAGACTGTGGTCGCCTCCGCAGACAATCGCCACGACGCCGTTGGTGATCAATTCGGGCTTGTTGGTGAAATACCCCGAAGCAGTAAAGCCGTCACCCAATTGCCCGTAACTCTGGCTGCCCATGGCCCACAGAGTGCCGTTGGTCTTGAGAAACAGGGTGTGATACAATCCACAGGCAACGGCTGAAACACCGTTAGTGATAATCATCTCAGGCTTGTTGGTGAAAACGCCACTGCCGCCAAGGTCGTCGCCCAACTCTCCGTTACTATCATCGCCCATGCCCCACAAACTGCCGTCGCTCTTGATAAACATACTGAAACTGAGTCCGGCGGCAATGGCGGTGACATTGCTGGACACGATCATCTCAGGCTTGTTCGTCATTTGAATATTACCATCGGAAAGAACGCCGTTGGTGCCGTCGCCCAATTGGCCCAGGTTGTCGTTGCCAACAGCCCACAGACTGCCGTTGGTCAGGATGAACAGACTGTGGTAACCACCGCCGGCAACCGCCATGACATTTGTGTAGACAATTGTCTCCGGTTTGTTGGTATCACTCAGGCTGCCCCCGTAAGTACCGTCGCCCAACTGGCCATAATAGTTGTAGCCCATGGCCCATAGAGCGCTGTTTGTTTCCATCTGGGCCGAAGCTGTTTGCGCAAACAAGAGGGTGAACAGCAGCGTAAAAATGTAATTTTGAGTTTTTAATTTCATTAGCCCGTTATCTTATCAGCGGATTTAAAACCCATCCATACGACGTATGACGTACTGGGTTCACGGAAGGGCGTGCCGGGATTGCAAACAACCTCGCCTTTTTGCGGGGCAGGGTTAAATTCAAAAAAAGGATTCAATTATGAAAAAGCGCAAACTTGGGAAGAGCAATTTGGAAGTCTCGGCCGTCGGACTTGGCTGCATGGGAATGAGTTTTTCCTACGGCCCGCCCAAAGATAAACAGGAGATGATCACACTTCTTCGGGCTGCCGTCGAACGCGGCATTACGTTCTTCGACACCGCTGAGGTATATGGCCCGTTCACCAACGAGGAACTTGTGGGCGAAGCGCTCGCCCCATTTCGGAAGCAAGTGGTGATCGCCACTAAATTCGGATTCGATTTGAGTGGCAGTGACAAGTGGCCCGGAGCGGCGGGCTTGAACTGCCAACCCGCGAATATCAAGCAGGCCGTCGAAGGCTCGCTCAAGCGGCTCAAGGTGGAGACGATTGATTTGCTCTACCAGCATCGCGTTGATCCGAACGTGCCGATTGAAGATGTGGCGGGAGTCGTGAAGCAGTTAATTCAACAAGGCAAGGTCAAGCATTTCGGCCTGTCCGAGCCGGGCGCGCAGACCGTCCGCCGCGCCCATGCGGTCCAACCGGTCACCGCGCTCCAGAACGAGTATTCGCTGTGGACGCGCGGGCCTGAGACCAATGGCATCCTTGCAACGTGCGAGGAACTCGGCATCGGCTTCGTTCCCTACAGCCCGCTGGGCAAAGGCTTTCTGACGGGCGCGATGAACGAGAACACCAAGCTCGACAGCACCGATTTCCGCAGCACGCTGCCGCGCTTCACCCCGGAGGCGCTTAAGGCGAACCAGGCCTTGATTGATCTGCTCAACAAAATCGCACGAATGAAGAAGGCGACCCCGGCTCAAATAGCGCTGGCGTGGTTGCTGGCCCAGAAGCCGTGGATTGTGCCAATTCCAGGCACCACGAAACTGAATCGTTTGGATGAAAATATCGGGGCGGTTGCAGTGGAACTGACGCCGGACGATCTCCGCGACATTGAAAGCGCCGCTGCCAAAATTACGGTGCAAGGGGCCCGGTATCCCGAAAGACTGGAGCAAATGACCGGACGTTGAGCAAATTGAAAAACAGGAGAACGTATGGAAATAAAAAGAATTGGCTCACAGCCATCCAATAAAGGACCAGCCGACTGGTTTACCGGGACGGTGCGGATAGACCCCTTGTTTCAAACCAGCGCTCCGGCCCGCGTCGCCGGCGCCAGCGTCACATTTGAACCGGGCGCTCGAACGGCGTGGCACACTCATCCTCTCGGCCAGACCTTGATCGTCACAGCCGGTTGCGGCAGGGCGCAGCGCGAAGGCGGACCCATCGAAGAAATTCATCCCGGTGACGTGATTTGGTTTCCGCCGGGCGAAAAGCATTGGCATGGCGCGACGCCAACCACGGCCATGACGCACATGGCCATCCAGGAAAATCTCGACGGCAAGGTCGTGGACTGGATGGAAAAGGTCAGCGACGAACAATACCGAGGGTGAGCGCACTCAACCGGGGGGGCCGGTGGGATGGCATTTCAAGACACGGAAACAATGTGATACTTGACAACTGAACCGCCCAATTTGGCCGTCCAGCGCTGGCCCGCTTTCCGGCCCATCAAGTTCTGGCCGAGAGGAGATTGAGGTGTGATCACCATGATTTCCTTGCGTTGACATTCGATCTCCAGGCCGCCGTTCTTCGGCCCGATGAAATAAGTGGAGCGCGCGCCGTCGGTTTCCAGTTCCACCAAGGCAGTGAGATCAACGGGTTCATCGGCGGCGAAATCGTGGGTGGTCAGGGCTTCATAAAGTTTGATTGAGTCCAGGATTTCCTTCGCCTGCCGGGCCTGGCCGCCGGCCAGATAAGCGGCTTCGAGCCCGCGGGTGTCGTATTTACTCTCCGCCTTGCTGCTTTCGTGCGTGGCTTCCGCATGGGAGGCCCGGGCGGCCTTTTCCAAAACGCCAAGGCTTTCGGTCAGGCTGGCGACAATCTGTTTGATCAACCGGGCTTTTTCCATGGCGCAATCTACAGTCCGGACGGATGGTGCAGAAATGTCCACGGCACCCGGTATTTTTTCGAGAGCGTCGCAGCCAGGGCCTTGACTCCGAAAGTCTCGGTGGCGTAATGGCCGCCGTAAAAAATATTCAAGCCCGCGTCCTCGGCCAGGGCGTGCGTCCAATGCGGGCCTTCGCCGGTGATGAATGTGTCAACGCCTTCTTTGGCCGCAGTTTTTAACCCATCCCCCGCGCCGCCCGTCACAACGCCGATTCTTTCGCACTGGGCCGGGCCGCCGGGCAAAAGAAGGGGCGGTGCGCCCAAAACTTTGGCCAGTTTTTTTGCCAGTTCGAGGCGCGAAATTTTTTGGCGCGTCTGCCAGCCGATGAATTGGCCTTTCTCGAAGAAAAACGGCTTGAGGTTCCTGAAGCCGAGCGCGGCGCACAATTGCGCGTTGTTGCCCAGGCGCGGATGGGCGTCCAGCGGCAGATGGCAACTATACACGGCCAGATTGCTTTTGATGAGGAGGGCCAGCATTTCGCGGCGCTTGCCGGTCCACGGAAAGGTCGGCCACCAAAACAAGCCGTGATGGACAATGAGCAAATCCGCCCGGGCCGCCGCCGCCAGTTTGAGGGTGGCGAGGGACGCGTCCACCGCGGCGGCGATGCGCGTGACCGTGCCGTCGTTTTCCACCTGCAAGCCATTGACCGCTCCATCCGAATCCTTAAACGTTTCGGGACGAAGGAGTCTTTGACAATCGCGCACTATATCAGCCAAATTTGCCTTGGACATGAGAACATCAAAACAGAGACCGGCCGGATTATCAATGCGGGGCGAAAGATTTTTGCAACGACCTATTGAATTTTGCAGCAGTCTTCTTATAGTGCGCATTGCTGTGTTACCGAAATGAGCCAATTCGCCGCGCCAATCCCGCCGTGGGACATCCCGGCGGCGCGCGCCCTTTACAACATCACCGGTTGGGGCGCAAAGTACTTCGACATCAATGATGCCGGGCACGTCATCGCCATGCCCTTGCGCGAAAACGGCGCGGTGGTCGATGTGACCGATGTCATCGAGGAGGCGAAGGGGCGCGGCTTGAAATTTCCCGTGCTTATCCGCTTCCAGGATATTTTGCGCGACCGCGTCGAGGCCATCAACCAGGCTTTTACCTCCGCCATTGCCGAGTTTGGTTATCAGAATAAATATCGCGGCGTTTTTCCGATCAAGGTCAACCAGTTGCGGGAAGTGGTGGAGGAAATTTTGGACGCGGGCAAGCCGCACCAGTTCGGTTTGGAAGTGGGCAGCAAGCCGGAATTGTTCGCCGGCCTGGCCATGCAAAGCCAGCAGGCTTGCCTGATTATTTGCAACGGTTACAAGGACGCCCTTTTTATCCGCATGGCCCTCATGGGCATCAAGCTGGGCAAGAAGGTCATCATGGTCGTGGAAAAGCTTGAGGAACTGAAGCAGATCATCGCCGTCTCGCGCCAGATGGGGGTCGAGCCGCTCATCGGCATCCGCGCCCGGCTGCTCAGCAAAGGTTCGGGCAAATGGGCCGACAGCGGCGGGGAAAATGCCAAATTCGGCTTGAACACCGCCGAACTCCTGGCCGCCACCGAAATTTTGCGCGCGGAAAAAATGGAGCATTGTTTCAAGCTGCTCCATTTTCACATCGGTTCGCAGGTCCCGGATATTTTGACCATCAAAAAGGCCGTGCAGGAAGCGGCCCGCTTTTACGCCAAGCTGTACAAGATGGGTTTTGCCGTGGAGTCGGTTGATGTCGGCGGCGGATTGGGGGTTGATTATGACGGCAGCCGCTCGGCTTCCGACAGCTCGACCAATTACACCTTGCAGGAATACGCCAACGACATTGTTTTTTACATCGGCGAGGTTTGCAACCAGGAGCAGGTCCCGCACCCGCAAATCATCAGCGAAAGCGGACGCTCCATCGTCGCCTACCACAGTGTGCTGGTCGTGGAAACTTTTGGCACCATCGAAAAAATCAGGACGGCGGACAACATTCAATATGGCGACAAGGAGCACGCCCTGGTGCGCGACCTGCTGGACATCCGCAAAAATCTGCCCCGCCTCAACATGCTGGAGGCTTTTCACGACGCCTCCGAACGGCGCGAAGAGGCGCACAACATGTTCACCCTCGGCCTGCTGGATTTGCCCGACAAAGCAAAAATCGAGACGCTCTATTGGGAAATCGGCCAGGCGGTGGTGCATAGTTTTCGCGGCCAGCATTACATCCCGGATGAAATCCGCAAGCTGGAGGACAGTCTGGGCGATCAGTACCTCTGCAACTTTTCCGTTTTCCAATCGCTCCTCGATCATTGGGCGCTGGGCCAGCTCTTTCCCGTCATGCCGCTGGGCCGGCTCAATGAAAGGCCCACCCGCGAAGGCACGTTGGTGGACATCACCTGCGACTCGGACGGCGAGGTCAAAAAATTTATTGACCTGTCCGACGTGCGCGACACCCTCCCGCTCCACGCCCCGCGCGGCAACGGCAACGGGCCCGAGCCTTATTATCTCGGCTTCTTCTTGATGGGCGCTTATCAGGACATCATGGGCGATTTGCACAATCTCTTCGGCCGCGTCAACGAAGTCCACGTCTTCCTCGATCCCGATGAGGCCACCGGCTATTACGTCGAGGAAATCATCGAAGGCTCAACCATCGGGCAGGCCCTGACCTCCGTGCAGTACGACGAGAACGAATTGAAACGGCAGATGAAAACGCAAATCGACGAAGCGATCAAATCCGACCGGCTCAAACCCTCGGAAGGCATGCGCCTGCTGGATGATTACGAGCGCGGCCTCAAGGAATACACCTACCTCACCATTTAAGACGGGATGGACGCCGCAAAAGTCGAACTGTTGCGGGCCCTGGGACGATTGGTGCGCGGCCTGTCCACTTTGTTCTGGGGAATGCCGGTGGCGCTATTCATTTGTTTGGAAACGGCGCGCACAGATTGGCTCGGTTTTTTGGGCGACGCCGCCTTTGTGCCGGCGATGCTGGCCGGCGTGGTTTTGTATTACGCGCTCCGGCAATTGCGCGATTTCCAAAAACAGGAACGCATCTGGCATCAAGCCTTGAATCGCGCAGAGATTCTCGCCGTCATCAATGCCGGCTTGGCCCCGTTTTTATTTTGGTGGCACAAGTTCCCCGCCATTACTTTCTACATTGTTTGTGTTGACGTGTTTGTCTTCTCGCTTTTGCTTTTCCTGATGCAGATCAATCAGGTGCTGCGCCGCCTTAGCGCCATGCTGCCGGACGAGAATCTGCGCGCGGAAACGAAAATGTTCACCGCCTTCAATATCGCGTTATTCATGGCTGCATTCATCGGGTTGGCCGTTTATTTTGGATTGGCCCAGGCGCAAGTTCTACCCCGTGCCATTGCGAGGATCATCGCCGGCGACGATCCGCGCGGCCTGTGGCTTCTTTTATTCCTGAGTCTGATGCCGCTGGCCATGACCCTGGCCATCCTCTGGAAAATCAAGGAAGTCATTTTCCTGAGCATCTTCCATCAGGACTGAACCTGGTCAATTAATGGTTTCCGCGATTTGATAGCGGAACATTCGCTTCTTCATCCAGCGCACCGCCAGTAAATCATAAAATGACGCAAAGAGGCGGTTCCAAACGCCGTAATGGCTTTGCCCGGCGAAACGCGGATTGTTGGAAACCGTGATCTCCGTCACGGTGAATCCTTCGATTTTGAAAAGCGTCGGCAAAAAACGGTGCATGCCTTTGAAGAACTTTAAATTGTCGATGCACTCCCGTTTGAAAGCGCGATAAGTGCAGCCGGCGTCCGAGATTTGTTCGCCGGACAATTTATTGCGCACCCAATTGGCAATGCGCGACGAGGCGATGCGCACAAAATTGTCCCCCTGCCCGCGCGTGGCCACGCGGGTGCCGCAAACGCAGTCGAATTTTTCCAGCGCCTTCAAAAAGCCCGGCAGGTCCTTCGGATCATTCTGCAAATCGGCGTCAACGGTGACAATGTAACGGCCGCGCGCCGCCTTCATCCCCGCCCAACTGGCGGCCGATTCGCCGCAATTAAAAGCGAAGCGTTGCGGCCGGATGCGTCGGTCCGCCGCCGCGAGTTCCTTGAGAATTTCCCAGGATTTGTCCTTGCTGCAATCGTCGGTGAAGATGACCTCGTAAGGCAGCTTGAGCGGGTCCACCGCCGCGCGAATCGCCTCGATGAGCGCGCGCAAATTGTCCTGCTCATTGTAGCAGGGGATGACGAGACTTATTTCAGGTTGGGTTCCGTTCATCGGGAAATTTCAATCCATTCTTCAGCGGTTTGGCAAAGTTCGGCATGGACTTTCTTCTCGTCAGAACCATGAACGCCGCCGCCAAACAGCGTGGGACAACGACCAATAAAACACATGTCGTCGTCGCTCCATTCGACATATTTCGGGTGGCGAGCCGATTCGACTTTGATTTGCTTGACTGTCATAATCTTCACTCTTTCGTTTTTTCAGAGACGACGATAAACCTCGGAGCGATGTTGGATGCGATAGATGCGGACTACTTTTTGGCCGGGATAATTCCAATACAAAATGCGATAATCGCCTACTCGCAGTTTGCACAAACCTGCCAAGTCAGTCGGCATGCCAACAAGCCTCCTATGCACCATGACGGCGGCATTTTCAGCAAGCCATTGGATTTTACGTTCAATGCTACCACCGATGGCAGCGTCCAGTTCGGCGAGTTGCGCGTTGGCGTTGCTGCCTATTTCGACCCGGTAGGGCATGGCAGATGGCGTGGCTTCCAAGTCTTGAATTTGCCAGCCCGATCTTCCCGGCGGGCGGCGCGTAGCTCGGCAATGACTTTGGGGTTCTGCGCCGTAAGCCAATCCTGCAACTCGTCAAGTGTTTCCACCGAGGAGAGCACAGGTGTCGGGATTTCAACGGTATCTGCTTTCATGCAACTGAACCTACACTAATTGCCGGTCTTTGCCAAGAATTCATTACCGAGATTACACTTATTTCTTCCCGTAAAACTTCGCCACGGTGTCGCAGACTACATCGGCGGCGGCCAAACTCATTTCGCCGTGGATGGGTAGGGACAAAATTTCCTTCACGACTTGTTCCGTGCGCGGCAGGGCGGGGATTTTGCCGAACTTGGAGGTGATGGCCGGTTGTTGATGGTTGGCCACCGGATAGTGGATGCCAGTCTCGACGCCGTTTTCCTTGAGAAATTTTTGCAGCTCATCGCGGCGTTGCGCGCGCACCACGTACATGTGATAAACCGCCTTGGCCCAGGGCCGTTCCGGCGGGGTTTGCACCAAGCCGGCCAGACGCTCGTTGTAGCGCGCGGCGATGGCCCGGCGGTTGTCGTTGAACGCGTCCAAATGCTTGAGCATGACGCGCCCAATCGCGCCCTGGATTTCGTTGAAGCGCACGTTGAAGCCGGCGAATTCGTGGTGATACTTGTCCTTGCGCCCGTGATTGCGATACATGCGCACGCGTTCGGCCAGCGCGGCGTCGTTGGTGCAAAGGCAGCCGCCGTCACCGAGCACGGTCAGGTTCTTCGAGGGGAAAAAGGAATAAGCGCCGGCCAGACCCATTGAGCCGACGCGCTTGTCCTTGTACTTTGCACCATGGGCCTGGGCGCAATCTTCCAACACCCACAATTTATGTTTGGCTGCGAGGGCGAAGACGCGGTCCAGGTCCGCCGGATGGCCGTAGAGATGCACCGGGATGATGCCGACGGTGCGCGGCGTGATGAGCGTTTCGACATGCGCAACGTCCATGCAGAAGCTGTCATCAATATCGACGAAGACCGGCGTCGCGCCGCAATGGATGAGCGGTTCCATGGTGGGAAAGGCGGTGTGCGAAGGGACAATGACTTCGTCGCCGGCCTTGAGGCCCTGCACAAGGTGCATCATATAGACGATCATGGTCCAGGACGATCCGAGCACGCAATGTTGCGTGCCGGTGTGCGCGGCCAGTTCGGTTTCGAAGGCCTGGCATTCCTTGCCAAGGATATATTGGCCAGAACGCAGGGCGCGCAGCGCCGCTTCTTCAACCTCCGGATTTACGAAACATTTCGACAGTGGGATTTTTTGCATAAATTTTTCAAGCAGGAGTTTCTTTTCGCAATTTGGCTTTTGCTTTCGCCGTCCAAAGCAAATGCGTAATAAAAAGAATTATTTGCGAAAATAATCCTCCTATGACAAACGGTGTGGGCGAAAAAATAGAGATTAAAGCTAAAGGAAAAAGCAAAGCCACGGCACGAAATCGAGAAATGGCCAGAATCAGCAGGTGGCTCATCGTGACTTCCCCGGATACAGATTCCGGGTGACGAAGAATATAATTGAACGTGAAAATGTTCGAAACATGTTGCCCAATGATGCTCCCGAGATAAATGGTGATAAATCCAAGCATCCCTTCCATGGTATTGTCAGGGAACGTCCAACTACTTGACCACCAGAGACAAAGTACCGTTACGGCGGACACAATCCCTAGGTATCTAGGATTGAACCATTGCTTTCGGGCAATACTATTTTGCCAGACTGGATTGAGCTCATAATGCTCCATTTTGAAATGGTGCCTGTACTTCCGCTCGCTTAAAATAGCCCCCCAAACCGTTAGATAATAATCCAAAAGCATCATGACTGGAATCAGCAATAGTTCTGGATGATTCATCGCTCGAGATTTTATTTTAGCTTCACCCTTTGTCCAGTGCGGGCGGATTCCAGGGCGGCATCGAGCACTTTGACGGCGTCATAGCCGGCCCAGCCGTCGGCCAGCGGCTTTTGCCGGGTCTCAACGCATTTGATGAAGGCGCGCAATTCGGCCAAAAGCGGCTCTTCCGGCGGACATTCGACCTGCGTCATGAGGCCTTCCACGCCCTTGAAATCCGCGCCGTCGCGCACATGGCGGTTTTCATACGCCTTGATCTTGTATTGCGCCACGTTGTAATCGCACACCGCGCTCAACTTTTCGCCCACCACCGTGACGTCACGGAACTTGCCCGGAAAAAAATAATCGTTTTCCACCGTGGCCCAAGTGTTACCCAAAGGCGTTTCATATTCCAGCGAAACGAGCGAGACGTCGTCCATGCCCCGCCCCATGAAATCATGGTGAATGGCCAGGACGCTGGCCGGGGTGGCGTTGAGAACGTAGTTGAACAGGTCCACAAAATGAATGCCATCCGCGAACATGACGCCGCTGTCGTTGCGCGGGCGTTTGAATCCGCCGAAGTGTCCGCGCAGGATGTTGACCTTGCCGAACTTGCCGGATTGCACGGCGTCGCGCAGCCATTGCGTGGCGGGGTCGAAGCGGAAGATGTGGCCGACTTGCAGAAGGCGCTTTTTTTTGTCGGCCAACTCGGCCAGTTGTTTGGATTCCTCCGGCGCGAGGGTCAGCGGTTTTTCGACAAAGACGTCCTTGCCCGCCTCCAAAAACTCGCGGCACAGCGGAAAATGAGTTTGCGCCGGCGTGACAATGACGGCGGCGTCAACCAGCCCGGCGAAGTCTTTGTAATTGGTGGACAGGCGGGCGTCGGGGATGCCCAATTTGCGTGCGGTTTCTAGCCGTTTGCCGTCGAGCTCGCTGACGTAGAGTTCGATGGGTAGGGAATGGAGGACGCGCAAGTGATTGGCGCCCCAGCGCCCGATGCCAAGCAATAAGACTTTTATCATTAATTCAGCAGATTGTACCAGTTATCCCGCTGGTGAGGTTCGTATCCCAAATCTTCGATAAGCCGGCGCATGTCGGCCACGCCCATGCGATAAGTCGTGCCGGCCTGCGACACGACATTTTCTTCGATCATAATGCTGCCCAAATCATTGGCTCCAAATTTCAGCGCGATCTGCCCGATGTCCAACCCCTGGGTTACCCACGAACTTTGCACGCTGGGAAAATTATCGAGGTAAATCCGGCTGAGCGCCTGGGTGCGCAAATATTCGTGCGCGCCAACCGTCGGCGCCTTGAGCTTGGTATGCTCGGCCTGAAACGTCCAAGCGATGAAGGCAGTGAAGCCCTTGCTTTTGTCCTGTTGCGCCCGGCAACGTTCCAGATGTTCGATGCGGTCCTCAATACTCTCCACATGGCCGAACATCATCGTGGCCGTGGAACTCAATCCGAGGCGATGGGCCACGTCCATGACGCTGAGCCAATCGTCGCTCATCGCCTTGAGCGGCGAAATGCGCTGGCGGACGCGATCCACCAGGATTTCCCCACCGCCGCCCGGGATGGATCCCAGGCCGGCCTTGGCGAATTGGGAAATAATGTCCTCCAACGGCAAACCGAACACCTCGCGAAAATGAATGAACTCGCTCGGACTGAAGCCGTGGATATTAAAGCCGGGGAATTTGCCCTTAATGTGCGAAAGCAAATCCAGATACCATTGCAGGGAAAGTTTTGGATGATGACCGCCCTGCATCAGGATTTGCGTTCCGCCGAGGGCGATGGTCTCCTCGATTTTTTTGTCCATCTCATCGAAGGAGATGACATATGAGTCGGCGTCCTTTTCCGTGCGATAAAAGGCGCAGAATTTGCAATAGACATTGCAGACATTGGTATAATTGACATTGCGATCGACGATGTAAGTGACGATCTGGTTGCCGTGGCCGTCGTGGGCCTGGGCGCGGGCCAGTTGGCGCCGGCGATCGGCCAGCGCGCCCAAGTCTTCGAGCGGCAGGTAATAAAGGCGCAGGGCTTCCGCCGGGTCGATGCGCCTGCCGGCCCAGACCTTTTCGAGCAAAGATTCCAATGAAGCGTCGTAAATCATGGCACTGTCGGGATGAGTCTGCCTTTGGCGGCGGCAAAGTTCAATAGCGCAAGGAGGTCGGATTTTTTGCCACAGATGAACACAAATTTTCAGAAAGAATTGTTTTTTCCAATCTGAGTTGATCTGTGGCAATCTATGGCATTAACTGGCTTTTTTATGGCAAGTCAACCGAAACGGGATCCTGTTTGCGGGGCGTTGTCCATCGCTGCTTCATTCAGCAGTTGGCTGGCGCTTTATTTGTTTGTCAGACTGCATCCGGACACCTCGGGACCCGCCGGCGCGGCGAAGCTTCTGTTGGTGCAAGCATTTGTGCCGTTTTGTGCCTTGGGCGGATTGATATTTGCCATCGTCGCATTGGTCCGTCGCGAGCGGCTTTGGTTTCTGCCGCTGATGACCCTGTGCCTCGCCTTGATATTGCTGGGACTGCTTTGCTGGATTGGTGGACGGGCGGGTTGAATCGAAATATGCCGCCTGACGTCGATTAGGATTACGATGGCTGAACAAAACAAATCGCATCCGGTGCAATGGACGCGCCGCTCGTTTTGCGCGCGGGCGCTGGCCGGGACCGCAGTCGGGTTGATGGCAACGGCACTCAAAGGCGCAGAGGAGGCGGCGGGCGACAGCAAGCCGGGTTTCAAGCCGGAGGAACTCCACGCGATGGAAGCAGCGGCAGCGGCCCTGATGCAAAAGCATCATGTGCCGGGATTGTCCGTGGCGATTACCAAGGAAGGACGCCTGGTTTATGCGCAGGCATTTGGGCTGGCGGACAAAGAGAAAAATGAAAAGGTCACAACGAACCATCTCTTCCGTATCGCCAGCGTTTCCAAGACGATTACGGCCACAACAATCTTTCGGCTTATGGAAGACGGGAAACTGAGTCTTTCGGACAAGGTTTTTGGCGCACAGGCGATTTTAGGTGCGGACTATGGCCCGCTTCCCTATAAGCAGTATGTCGAAGAGATTACAGTCGATCAATTATTGACTCACACGGCGGGCGGCTGGTCGAACGACGAGAATGATCCGATGCGCCACCACTCTGGCATGGACCAGAAACAATTGATCACCTGGACAATCGCCAACCAGCCGTTGGAAAACCCGCCGGGCAAGCATTTTGCCTATTCAAATTTTGGGTTCTGCATTCTGGGGCGTGTCATCGAGAAGTTGGCGGGCAAGCCCTACGAAAAGGCCGTCCAGGAGCTGGTTTTGGGTCCCTGCGGAATTACCGACATGCGCATCGGTGGCAAAACGCTGGCCGAGCGCGCTCCGCGGGAGGTCATTTACTATAGCCAGACTTCGAGGAATCCTTACGGCAATGATGTCAGGCGCATGGATGCACTGGGCGGATGGCTGGCGACAGCGACCGATCTGGCAAGGTTTTTGGTCCATGTGGATAAGTTCCCATCGAAGCCGGATATTCTAAAACCAGCCACCATCGAATTGATGATGACTGCTTCAGCCGTGGCGCCCGGCCAGGCCAGAGGATGGAGCGTGAACAAGTCCGGCACTTGGCGGCACTCGGGAGGTTTGTCGGGAACAACTGCCCTCATCGTGCGCACTTCCAACCAATTCTGCTGGGCCGCCGTGGCGAATACCTCCACCGGGGGCCTCGACGAGCTAATGTCGGGCATGGTGAAACAAGTCACGATCTGGCCGGATAACGACCTTTTTTAGTGGGATTATCTCCCGGCGCAATAAATTCGTTTGCAAATCTGATTACGGCACACTTCCTGCATCTCTACAATTGCGTGTCTCACCAAGCCGCTTGTGCGGTTTGGAAGGGTCCGGTCGCGCTCAACGACCGGACCTTTTTTTTGCGTTTCGTCAGTCCGGCATCTCGTCCGCCATAGCGCTTTGGCGACGGCGGAAGCTGCCTTGCGGAGCGACGGCGGAAGCCTTTAAGATTTCGCCCGTGCCGGAAAAACAACGCGCCACGCTTATCTGCCTGCTGCTCGCCTTGGTCACCTTGGTGCTGTATTGGCCGGCGGCCCATTTCGGTTTTACCAATTACGATGATACAGATTACATCGTTTATAATACCCCCATCCAACACGGCATCACTGGCAATAGTCTGGCTTGGGCTTTCCAGACCTTTCATGCAAGCAATTGGCATCCGGTCACCTGGATTTCGCACATGGTGGATTGCGCCCTCTACGGCCTCAACCCGGGCGGTCATCACATCACCAATCTCATCCTCCACACTGCCAATGTCGTTCTGCTCTTCCTGGTCTTATGCCAATTGACCGGGGCGCAATGGCGTAGCGCGCTTGTTGCTGCCCTCTTTGCGTGGCATCCGCTGCACGTCGAATCCGTCGCCTGGGTGTCGGAGCGCAAGGATGTCCTGAGCGCATTCTTCTGGCTGCTGACCATGTCGGCTTATGCGCGTTATGCGAAGGAGCACAAATCAGATTCCCGATTCACTGGCTGGTATTGCCTCGCTCTGTTCTTCTTTGCCTTGGGGCTGATGTCCAAACCGATGGTCGTGACGCTCCCTTTCGTGCTGCTTTTGCTGGATTTCTGGCCGCTACGGCGAAAGGCGGCGACGGGATTGTTCCTGGAGAAGATTCCATTTTTTGTCCTGGCGGCGCTGGATTGCATCGCAACTTTCCGGGCGCAAACGGAAGCGAATTCGGTGGTTGGTTTTGCAGTCCTTCCTTTTTCCACGCGCCTCGCCAATGCGCTGGTCAGTTATGTCCTTTATCTCTGGAAGATGCTCTGGCCGGTGGACCTTGCGGTGCCGTATCCTTACTCCGATGCTTGGACATTCTGGCCGGTGGCGGGCGCGGGCCTTTTATTGTTTCTCATTTCTGTGGGCGCGATTTTGCGGGCGCGCCGGCAGCCGTATCTCGTAATCGGCTGGCTTTGGTTTTTGGGCACGCTGGCGCCGGTGATTGGCTTGGTGCAGGTGGGGACTCAATCCATGGCGGACCGTTACAGTTACGTGCCGTTGATCGGGATTTTTATCATGGTTGCTTGGGCCATCCCTGTCGCCTGGACGCGCTGGCCGCGGCCGGGGTTGGTTTTTGGCGCGGTGGTGGCGGGCGTGTTGGTGTTTTTGATGGCCGGCACGGAAATGCAATTACAATACTGGCGCAACAGCGTGGCGCTCTTCAGCCATACCGTGGCTGTGACCCGCAACAACCTTCTGGCCGAATATAATCTGGCCTCGGCGCTGGAACGGCAGGGTAATAATGCGCAGGCCGTCGTGCATTATCAAAAGGTGCTGGCCATTGAGCCCAGTCGCGTGGAGGCGCATTGCAGTTCCCGAACCCAGGCGCATTACAATTTGGGGCTGATCTTTCGGGTGCGCAAACAATGGCCCGAGGCCGAGGCGCAATTTCGCGCCTGCGTGCGGGACGATCCCACTCTGGCCCGCGCCCGTTCCAATCTGGGCATAGCGCTGGTGGCCTTGGGACGCGTTGATGATGCGCTCCGGGAATTTCAAACCGCCGCCCGTCTCGACCTGGACCGGGCCGGCCACGCGCGACTGTTGGCCACGCTCGCCGCCGCGTATGCCGAAACGGGCCATTTTGAGGAGGCAATTGTCACCGCCCAAAAAGCCCGCGAGGCC
>Ga0206860_10014_pt1 | contig 32243 bp, 24 predicted proteins | sample Alteio_BWOrgCont_44_FD_152624 | JGI IMG/M metagenome (GOLD analysis project Ga0206860, IMG submission 152624) | Enriched cells from forest soil in Barre Woods Harvard Forest LTER site, Petersham, Massachusetts, United States -... | ecosystem: Environmental > Terrestrial > Soil > Temperate forest >...
AACACAAAAAAACATGCAGGAACAATTAAAAACAGGTTTTGAAACTTGCCAAAAAATAATTTAATAGAATTATTTTTTAAATAAACTTTTTGATAATCTTCTTTTTTAAGAAAAAACATTACGATAATTAGTTTTGTTGTGATATGTTAAACGGCTATAAGTTTTACTTTTAGCAACAGAAAATCATATTTTATGAAAGCAGTATGTAATAACTATAATTAAAAATCAAGAAGTTGTTTTTTGTTTTCAATTACATTAATTTATTTGTTGTTGTTAAAGATTTTGTTTAAAAATTGTAAGGAAACACTAATTATCAATTTTATTTTTTAAAATGTTGTAGATACTTTTTGGCAAACGAATGATAAAAGTAGATCCTACTCCAAGATTATTACTAACTCATGAGCAACGCTCTGTGGTACTAAATAACGACTGCGAATATCACGGATCGAAGCGGATCTTTGGAAATGTTTGCATTGCATAAAGACATTTTATCGGATGTGTAAAACGTTCTTGTAAGCTGTTCTGCTTATGAAAAAATTATAACCCCCTGGTGCGATCGGTCACATAGGTAACACTTGATTCACCCACATAGGTAACACTTTTCAGTACTCCCTAAATGCTTTATCAAATACAGGCCAAACATACTCTACTGTATGTTTATTCAGATGAATGCAGCTTATTAAATATCTTGAATAATTATCTGTTATAGTTAAAGGTTCATATTTTTTATCATCTCCTGTCAAAAACCATCCTTTTAGGTCTATCGACCATGTATCATTACAGTCAGTCAAATCTCCCAAGGGGGCTGTTGCTGGAACCATACCTTTAATTCTTCGGCTGGTCACTAGATGATATTCTTTAAGAATTTCGTATATCCTTGCCAATTTTGATCTGGAAATCGATCTTTAATTATAGCTAATATTTTTTTAGGTCACCATGTTAAATGCTTAAGTTTAAGATGTATAATTTCATCAATCTGGGTTGAGGAGTAAACGATTTGAGATTCTTTTCTAGCACGAGATTGATCACTTAACCCTGGTATTCCTTTTTCTAGAAATCTTTGAACCCATTTATATCCACTTTTCCTGCTAATTCCATATTGTTTACATATATGCGACATTGTTGCATCGCCATTAATATAAGCTTGAACAGCCTTTAATCTTTGTTGATCCAAGTTGTATTTCTCCCATGCCATAATACACTCCTTTGGGAAAACCTTCATTTTTGAAGGTGTCTCTAAATGTATTATAAGCTTTTAGGAAAAGTGTTACCTATGTGGGTGAATCAAAGTGTTACCTATGTGGGTGAACTGGCCCCCCCTCTGTGTCCTCCGTGGGCTCTGTGGTAGTTTTTATTTTTGAGATTTATTTTTTTATACAAGAAGAATTTCAAGGGATATGATACATCAAAAAGATTAAGAATAAAATGCAGCCTGTAGGGCTGCCATAGTCTTTGTGTTACACTTATTATGAAAAAATTATAAACTACCACAGAGCCCACAGAGCCCACAGAGGGGGTATAAATTATTCAGCCAATCTTTAAATGTATCAGAAGAGATAGATGGACGTGAAACTGGGTAATATTATAGGAGCTGCTATCGATGTACATCGTGCATTGGGGCCTGGTTTACTTGAATCAGCCTAAGGAAGCTGCCTTCTTTATAAACTAAGGCTAAGGAAGTTAAAAGTTGAAGCGCAAAAACCCCTACCCATCTTTTATAAAGATGTTATGCTTGACTATGGCTATCGTCTTAATTTGTTTGTAGAGGATCGGGTAATTACAGAAATTAAATCTGTGAGTGCAATACCCCAATACACGAAGCACAATTACTATCTTATGGAACTTGCGCTAGAGGATTACTTATCAATTTCAATGTAAAATATTTGGTAGAAGGCATTCCTCGAATGAAGATATAACCACTCTCTGTGTTTTCTGTCTGAACAGGTTGTAGGAAGTTTTTTTAGTAGATTTGATTCCAAATTTTAAGAGCATATTGGCAACTAGGCCCGAAAAATTTGGAATTAAAGATGCCAGAAAAGGCAATTTTAATAAATGAATGTGGTTTAATCAAGCCAGCCTCTTTCATTGTTAATGGCTCACCTTCCAACTGCTTTTTCTTTACTAATATAACTGCATTTTGTTCCTGGCTTGCTCTTTCTTTGAGTTCATCTATTAAGCTTCGTACATCGGTGGGGCTTCTGGTGCATCTGGCACTACTTCTTCATTTAATATAATCGGTTGCTGGACGGTTAGAGGAGAGTTGGCCGCAGCTTCTCTTGCTGCTCTTCGCTCAGCTATTTTTATTGCTTTTTCTGCTTCTGTGGCTTTTGATTTAACACTATCGATTTCTTCATTAGCAGCTTTTACTAATTTTAAAAATTTAATATTTGACCCAAAAGCTTCCTTAGCTTGAGCGTACGATGGTAATTCTTGATAATTGTCTACAGTTACATCGACTCCTAGCTTTTTTAGTTGCTCAATAGGACTTTCCTTAATTTGTGAATTTTGTCCTTGTAGTTCAGGATTCGCGGTTCTTCTAGCTAAGTTGGCATGATGTACTGCTTCTCTTCGCTCAGCTATTTTTCTTGCTTTTTCTGCTTCTTTTTCTGCATCTCTGGCTCTGATTTTAGCAAGGCATAATTCTAAATCAGGAGTCACATCGATTCCTAGCTTTTTTAGTTGCTCAATATCACTTTCCTTGATTTGTGAAGCCCTTCCTTGTAATTCAGCGTTTGCCGCTTTTGTAGCTAAGTTGGTGCGAAGTACTGCCAAAGGATCTACTCTTTCAGGACGAGATTCAATTGGTGCTGGTCCTGGTGGTGGGAGTGGGGGGAGCGGTGGAGTGCCTGTTCCGTTTATAGTTGACATATTTTACCTCATATTTAGTTTGTTATATTGTTTATTAATAGTGTTCTTACTGCAATTGTTATTATATCAAGCTTTTGTTTTTTCAAGCAATTGTTTACTATCAAACATTTTAAATAATATTAATTTAAAATTATTTAATTAATACAAAAACCTATAGTATTAGTTGAAAACAAGTTTTGGGATTTGCAAAAAATAATAGACTTCTTTCGAAATTGTCTTTTTTTGGAAAAATTGATGTTTTTTGAGCAGATTTGATTCCAAATTTTAAGAGCATATTGGCAATATGATATGGTCTTAAAATTTGGGATTAAAGATGCCAAAAAAGGCAATTTTAACAAATAAATGTAGTTTGGAAAGAAGTCTAATCAAGCCACCCTCTTTCATTGTTAATGGCTCACCTTCCAACTGCTTTCGGTGGGGCTTTTGGTGCATCTGGCACTACTTCTATAATCGGATGCTGGACCGTTAGGGGAGGATTGGCCGCAGCTTCTCTTGCTGCTCTTCGCTCAGCTATTTTTCTTGCTTTTTCTACCTCCCTGATCTTTGATTTAGCACTATCGAGTTCTTCATTAGCAGCTCTTTCCAATTGTAAAAATCTAATATTTGACCCAAAAGCTTCCTTAGCTTGAGCGTACGATGGTAATTCTTGATAACCGTCTACAGTTACATCGACTCCTAGCTTTTTTAGTTGCTCAATATGACTTTCCTTGATTTGTGAAGCCCTTCCTTGTAATTCAGCGTTTGCCGCTTTTCTAGCTAAGTTGGTGCGAAGTACTGCCAAAGGATCTACTCTTTCAGGACGGGATTCAATTGGTGCTGGTCCTGGTGGTGGGAGCGGTGGAGTGCCTGTTCCGTTTATAGTTGACATATTTTACCTCATATTTAGTTTGTTATATTATTTATTAATAGTGTTCTTACTGCAATTGTTATTATATCAAGCTTTTGTTTTTTCAAGCAATTGTTTATTATCAAACATTTTAAATAATGTTAATTTAAAATTATTTAATTAATACAAAAATCTATAGTATTAGTTGAAAACAAGTTTTGGGATTTGTAAAAAATAATAGACTTCTTTAATAAATTAATGATCGATTTTATTTTTTAAAATATTATGGATACTTTTTGGCAAACGAATGGTAAAAGTAGAGCCCACACCAATTTTAGATTCCAAGACGATGGAACCGAAGTGTTTCTCGACGATCGTTTTAACAATTGATAGGCCTAAACCTGAACCACCCATTTTCTTGGAGCGGGCTTTATCGACAGTATAGAAGCGATCAAAAACATTTTCTTGATCTGCCTCAGAAATGCCCATACCTTTGTCCGAAATGGCAATTACAACTTCATCGGCCAATTGAGAAGTTTTTACTTCCACATGGGCAGGGGCGGAAGAATATTTAATGGCATTTTCGATTAAATTCATAATCGCTAGTTCTAACAAATTGTGATCGGCAATAATTGTAATATTTTCTTGTGTGGCGCTGCTAGCCAAGCCATTGATCTTAATATTGGCATCTTGAAAAACACCTGCTAATATTTTGCAACATCTAATGGCCAGTTCGTTGATATTGCACTCACCTAAGCGATGTGAAGGGATGTTTTCAACATCAGCCAAAGTTAATAAATCTTTGATTAACGCTGTCATGCGATTGCAGTTAACCATAATTTTGCTAGTGATACTGTGTTGTAATTCCGCTGTTAAATTAGGATTATCGTGCAAGGTTTCGGCAAAACCTCGCATAATGGTAATAGGGGTTTTTAATTCGTGCGAAGCGTTAGCTACAAAATCGCGCCACATTTCCAAAAGCTTATAACGATCACTTTTATCTTGTAAAACCAGTATGGCACCGGAGCTATCTTTTTTTGGAGCAGCTACGACATCTAAAAATATTTTTTTACCGTCACGGCAAATTTCTATCATCTCTGTTAACGGTGTTTTTTCTTCTTGGCAGCGAAGCAACAATTCTTCGCATTTAGTTTGCTTATAATCTGAAAAATTTACACCGACAAAACTGTTAATTGGGGAATTAAATAACTTTGTGGCAATAGTATTGTTATAAATGACTTGCAAGTTTACATCGACTGCAATTACCCCTTCACCTAAAGACTCCAAAATAGCTTCTTTTTCATTCCGCTCCTGCGTGATAGTATCAATATGATTCTGTATTTTGGATGATAGACTATTAAGGGTAAGTGCTAACTTGCCAAAATCATCTTTAGAACTCATTCTTTTAATTTCAATGGCTGGTAGGATGTTTTGTAGACCTTCTTGGTAGGGTTTAATAGCAGTGATAATGCGTTGAATTGGGCTAGTTAAATGTTGAATGGCAAACCATGTTACTAAGCTAAACATCAATAAAATGATGGTAGAGAATTCTAGAAAAGCAATTTCAAAATCATGAGTCATCTCTGATAAATATTGATAGGGAAACGCGGTACGTAATACATAAGTGCGGCCATGAAAATCAAAACTTTTCCCTATGTAAGAAAATTTTTGATGTAATATTTGAGAATAATCTTCGTGATAACCGGTCCCTTTTTCAAAAGCTTGTAGCACTTCGGGGTGATCGACAACATATTCTTGACTAAATTTGGGACCTAATAAGCGTTTAGTGTGTGAATCATACAATACTTTTTTTTCATCAGTAATAATGCTGCTGCGAAAAAACATTAGTCCTTTTAAATCTTTTAAGCGTTTTACCAGAGCTTCGTTATTAGGAGCTTCTTTAATTTTATCTATGATTTTGGAAGAGCGCGATTCAATGGCGTGAAAAACAATGCTATTTACCCATATTTTTACAAAAGCAAAGATTAAAATATTAAACACGATAAAAAGAGAGAGATAACTAATGATCAATTTTTGTCTAAAAGTAAACATGTATGTGAGATTAATCCTAATTTTAATAATTTTGATTTGAAATACGATATGTATATTTTTATAATTTTCACTCTTTTTATCAATGCTTTTTTAATTATTTTAATTTTTTTCTTCCGAAAGAAGTTAGCCCAATAAATGCTATAATTGAGTGGCAAGGACTGGGCCACAGCTTTTAAGACTAAATCAAGGACACTTGGTACAATTCTTGCATATTAACCTGAAAGTTTAGGTTATTATCTAGTATTGCATAATTTGTAAGCAAAAAATTATTATGCATCCATATTCTACTTATTAAAATAAAAAAAATGCAAACATTAATTAAAAATTAAATGTTTTTGTATAATAAAACAAACAACACTGATAGAATTAAATTAAAAGATCTGTTGATTTGTAGTTTAATTAAAATCAAATTAGCTTAATTAACTTCTTGGAGGAGGTGTTTCATGGAAACAGGATCAGTTGGATCTGGTAGTAATGCGCCACACACTCCACCTGCCGAACCAAGCTGGATTAGCTGGGATAATGCCAAAAAAATAGCTAAAGCTACCGCCGCTGCTTTATATAGCACTGCTGATGAAAATTCTGGCGGCGCATTAAGTGCCGGCGTATATGTAATTAAAGCAAGCGGTGGTGCGGTTGATAAACGCTTTGGTAAGAAAATAGGTAATTTAGGAGCCAAAGCCGTATTAAAATGGAGCGGGGCGTCTAAAGATAATGATGATCAATTACTTAAACTAAAAATAGAATTATCGCAAAGCTATGCTACCAGTTTAGTCGATCGATTAATAACGATCATATTACCCCAGGTAAAAAGTATATTGCTGGCCAAAGCAGAAGATAAAGAAGCTTTGAAAACAGTGAGCGGTTTATGCGAAGCACTAGCAAAAGATCCACTATTGCTTGAGCGCGTATTGGATAAACAACTTTCTTTAGTATTAGTTAGTATATTAGAAGGCGCTCCACCTCTCACCGAAAAACAACAAAAAATGGATTCAGATTATCATAAATTAGAAGAGAAAATCAAAGAAACACAGGAGCAGTGTGGCCAATTGCAACAAGAATTAAGCGAATTAGTCGATGATCAACAGGTTGCTAAGGAGAAAATTGCAACTAAACTTGAAAATTTACAGACAGAGTTAGGAAATGATGAAAAACAATTAGCAGTTTTAAAGAGCGCGCTTGAACATATTGCTTTGGGTCGCATATTGGGCAGTGTCAGCAAACTTATTCCAATACCACAACCCAATGAAGATTTAAAAGTATGGTCAAAAACTGCCACAGAAGTGCTAATAAAAAAAATATTTCCGCAAGGAGCTACTGATACTGATTTGTTAGCTGGTATTCGCAATAATTTATCTAAAAGTTTGCCGGGGGCTGGTAAAATCGGAACCGCTAACCTAGGGTTGGATGCTCATCGCGCCTTATTAGAATCTATTTTACTGAATTTAGGTTCTGTTTTTCAAAATAAACAACAAAATCACTTGCAAGTAGCCGATGAATTTATCGACAAACAAATGAAATCGGTGATGGCTTATGCGCTAAACGATTTAACTGGTAATCCAGAAATTACACCAGAATTAGAATTTGCTAATGCGGTCGTAATGCAAGGTGTGGCGCCAGTAGCTAAAACATTGTTGACTTCTGCCATCAATTTGGAAAAAGAAAAAAAGGCATCCTTAGATCAAGAAGTAGGCGCGCTAGTTTTAAATGCTGTAGCTGAACATATGAAAGTTTATAATAAAGTTAAAGCCAGTGGTGCCGTTACAACCGAAGCCTTAGTAGACGCTGCCCAAAAAGCAGGTGTGTTGCACGCGGCCTCTGCCACAGAGGAGATTGAAAAAGTTTACCAACCTTATATTTCTGATGTTTTAAGAATGCTTTGTCCTAATGGAGCAGATGACCTGGCATTCATATCGCCAGAATTGCGCCAAACAACTTATGATTCCATGGAACATCTTTTACCACAACAATTGCCTGCCTTAGTGGACACCTGTATTAATAAATTTTTATCACCTCGCTTTGCCAAAGAGCTGGTATTAAAAATTATGGATAACGAGGTGAAAAGGCGTCATAATAAAACAGATAAAGCGGGGCAAGTAGCGGTAGAGAAAAAACTAGTGGGCGATCATACCTCTGGAAAAATGAATGAATCCGTGGGTAAACTTTCAGAGCAAGTCTTAGCCTTGCTTGATTTAAGTACTTTGCCTAATCTGATTAAACATTATATTCAAGATAAAGATGGTAAGATAAAACCTAAGTATCAAGAGCTCGTCACTAATATGCTTTTGGAACAATTTAGTGGCAATTTTTTGGAAGCGACGCTGCAAGCGCAAGTTGATGCTAGCAAGCTACCTCAATTTAAATTGCCATCATCTGATCAACAAATTCAGGCTGCCCGTAGCCGCATCGATCCTGATCGATCCCAGAAATTGACTGATGCGCAATGGAATAAAGCTGTGCAAATTGTCCGTTCCACTGCTTTAGTTGATATGACAGAATTAGAACTTGATACTGCTCTTATTAAAGCCTTGAACTCCGAATTATCCGAAGAAGGGCTTGATGCAGAATTAGCACATGCTTCACGCTTAATGGTTAAAACTATTATGAGCGATACTATAAAAGGTTTTTGGAATGCCTACCAAGATAAATTAGATAGTTATTGCGCCACCTTAACTTTAACTAAATATGCCAAAATAGCCTTGGACTATGGCTGTCGATTTGTATTTTTTACATGTATAGGTACAATACTAACGTTTTTATTCAAAGATCTGATTTTACGAGCTACCTATCGAATGATTAATTTAGATGTCAATCGAGCTGCTCTAATAGAGTTTTTTCAATTACCCGAAAATCCGCTGAACGCTACTAAAAAAATCAATGATCAAGAACAAGCGAATGTCACTCTATTTCATAAAAGTATGTTGTTGCGCATTATGCACGACCTTAAAGCCTCAGTAGAGCGATTAGCAAAACAAGAAACTTCAACAGAAGAATAAATTAATGTGACTTAATTAGTTTAATAGATTGGTTCTATGCTTGTGTTAATAATCTAATTATCAAGCTGTTGAGCAATTTATTTTAGTGCATAAGATAATTTTGATAAAGCTTATTTTTGTATAATTAAATGACATAAATTGATAAAATTGTATTTCGATCTTAATTTAATATCAAAATATTAGAGGTTATTATGGATATGTATATTCCACCAGGTTCAGAAGGAAGGCCATCACCTGATGAAAATGTTGATAAAACCGGCAGCAAAAAAGTGGGTAGTTCTGGTTGGACGAATGTAGCCAAGGTAGCTGTTGGTGTAACTAAGGCATTAGCAAAAAAGGCATACGACATAGGCGATCTTGCTACTTACGGGGCTGTTGGTGCAGTAGGTACTAAAATAGCTCGAACAGTTGTTAGTGGACCCGCTCCAGCAAATGATAATGAGGATGCTGAGTTACAAGCTATTAAAAGCGAACTGTTATTACATAATCTAGATTATTGCTATGATCAATTAGTACCCGTTGCCTTATCATCAATTGAAACTATTTTATCGGCGCAAAAAGACTCAGGTAATACAGCTTCGGCAAATACTACTAATGCTGTTTTAAATGATATAAAAAACAAGCCACATATTGTAAAAAAACAAATAGCTTTAGTACTAGCTGCTTTATTGAATAGTGCACCTGTTTACACAACTAAACAGATGAATATGCGTGAAGAACTTGCACAATTAAAATCAAAAATAGTAACTGATAAGAATCGTTATACAGAACTGGGAGTACGTTTAAAGGAGTTAAACTCTGACAACTCTAAAGGCTCTCCTGCCGAAACTCAAGCTGAATTTGATAGACTGCAAGAGAGTCTAAAAAATGATCAACAATCTGCACTCTTATTAAAACTTAGACTTGAGCGTATTGCAATTGGACGGGTGATAGCAAGTGTAAGTAAACTGGCCTCTTTGCCAAACCCTGGCGAAGATTTAACAAGTTGGGCTAAGCGCACCAGTGAAGTGCTACTAAAAGGTATATTTCCAGATGGGGCAACTGATAAAGATATTAATGCTGGTATTCGCTCAAATATAATTAAAAGCTTCCCCCATCTCGCTCGAGTACCAATGCTCGATCACGTATTAGGCTTATCAAGTAATCAACTTTTATTGCAATCAGTATTAGAGCACATGGGTGCAGCCTATTATAAAGAACAACAAGCAGGCATCCAGGTGACTGATGAGTTTGTAGATGTACAACTTAGAATGGGTATGGGCTTAACCATGTATGAATTGACACGCAGTGCCGGGGTGCCAGAAGAATTTCAATTTGCTCATGCTTTAGCTGCCCGTGCCGCTCCTCCAGCTGCCAAAACATTACTTGGCGAAGCAGTTAAATTGGAAAGAGACAAAAAAGCAGCTTTTGATCAGCAAATAGGGGCTGTAGTTTTAGATGCAGTGGCTGATCATTTAAAAATTTACAACGAGGTTAAAAACAAAGGGGAGGCAAACAATCCTGCTGCATTGGCCCAGGCTGTGCAAAAAAGCGATATTATGATTGCGGCAAATGCTGATCAAGAAGTGGATAAGTTCTATAAGCCACACGCTCAGGCTATTATACAGATGCTTCTACCCAACGGCTCAGGAGATCTTACTTTTTTACCAGAAGAACTACGAGCATTAGCTTTTGATGGTATGAAAACTGTTCTACCTAAACAATTGCCAGTGGTTGTCGACTTGTGTTTAGTTAAATTTCTCTCTCCACGCTTTGCCAAAGAATTAATATTGAAAATAATGGATAATGAGGTGCAGAGGAGACGTAAAAAAAGACCTCGTAAAGCTACTAAAGAGCCCGTAGTCGATCATACATCAGGTAAAATGAATGATGCGGTTGGAAAATTATCTGAACAGGTCTTGGGGTTGCTTGATTTGAGTACATTGCCTAGTCTTGTAAAACATTATATTCAGGACAAAGATGGTAAAATCAAGCCAAAATATCAAAAATTAGTTACAGAGATGCTTTTAGAGCAATTTGGGGGCGAATTACTTGAAACTACGCTGCAAGGACAGGTAGATGCTAGTAAATTACCTCAATTTAAACTACCATTTTCTGAGGACCAATTTAATGCAGCGCGTACCCGTATTGATGGAGATCGTTCCAAGCCATCGACTGACAAAGAATGGGAAAAAGCTATCCAAATAGTACAAGATGGTCCCTTTACAACTATGACTGAACTAGAGTTAGATTCTGCTCTTACTAAAGCTTTAAATTCAGAGCTTTCAGAAGAAGGATTAAGTGAAGAACTTGCTTTTGCGTCGCGCTCTTTAATTAAAGCTGTGGCAGGTGATACTATAAGTGGGGCATGGGAATCATTTCAAGCGGTTTTAGATGACTATTGTGCTACATTTACCATAACTGAATACGCTAAAATAGCTTTAGATCAAGTCTGCCGTTTTGTATTTATTACCTGTATTGGTACAGTATTGTCATTTCTATTTAAAAATTTATTGCTACGCGCTATGTACAGTATGATGAATCTTGATGTAAATCACGCTATTTTACTTGAATTCTTGCATTTACCTGCTGTAGATACAGGTCCTGATGGTTTACGACAATTAAGTAAAGAAGAGCAATCCAATTTGATTTTGTTTCACAAAAATTTATTATTCCGTATTACAAACGATTTAAAAGCCACGGTAGAGCGCTTGTCAAAGCAAATAACCTCAGATTAAGCAAAAAAAACATATAAAAGATTATGAAAATGTATATTCTTTCATAATCTTTTATATTTTTGTGCATGGAGTTTTATGTTCGAGATAATGTTATATCCACATTCCAATACTAAGAAAAAAACGACTAAGCCTCTTCAGAATCAATTTCAAAAGACTTTTAACAAGCTAAAAAAACAAATAGCCAACCTCCAAGCTCAAATGCTTTCTGCTAAACAAGAGTTGGATGAGTATTTACTTTTTTATCAGCGTACAATATCGCCCGCTCAAAATGAATTACACGCGGCTCATATAACTATTATTAAGCTGCTATATAAGCATTATAGTTCTACGATTTCTTTTTCAAGAAAGCAACGCCATATTCTTAAAAATATCATCATCGATAAAATTGTACAAATTTATAAAATTTTCGATTTTAGATATGTAGATAAACAACTAGCCGATATTTTTAAAGAGTTAGAAGGTATTGATTATCAAGAAGTTGTTCTTATGCAATTAAATGATTTGAAGGAGCGTCTGCAAACTAAGTGTAAAGCACGGGGGCTTGATGTAGATCTATCAGATATTACTATCGCCGATGATCAAGAACAACTACATGAAAAAATTGCAGATATTATTGCACAAGCTGAAGCAGATGAGAGAAAGCAAAAAGAAGACCTTCATAAGGATTATTTTAACAAGTTCAAGGCAGCAGTTGACAATGCAGATCATTTAGATTTTGTCAGCAAACAAAAGCAAGATTTGAGTGCTATTTATAAAAAGTTAGCTAAAATTGTCCATCCCGATTTGGAATTGGATATGCAAAAAAAAAATGAAAAAGAACAAATCATGAAAAAACTTAGTTGCGCCTATAGCAGTAATGATTTGCATACCATCTTATTGATTGAAACAGAAGTAATGAAAAAATTTACCAGCTCTCTGCAAATGCCGACTAGCGATGAACAACTTAATAATTTCAATTTATTATTAAAAAAACAAATAGTCGATTTAAAAATTGAGTTAAAGGAATTGATTAGGCAACCAAAATATGCACCTATTGAGCCATTTTTTGATTTTTGTGCAGATATGGCTTTCAATAATGTTTACAACGAATTAAAAAATGAAATTAAACAAATTAAAGCGGTTATCAGAGATTTGAAAGGTAAAAATGCAGAAAATGTGCTTTGGCATATTATGCAATAGACTTCTTTCGAAATCTATTATTCACCCACCTTATGCATAATTTGAAGAGTGCCTTTAGTACCTAATTACTTTTTGCTTGTTTTTTTCTTAATTGCAACGGTCCCTTTTTTAGCCGTGGGGATGATACGCTTTACTTTTACTTTTTCCGGTTTTGCTGATTCGGTTATTTTGGCTTTTGGTTTTGCTTTAGCAACTGCTCCTTTTTTAGGAGCTTTTTTTGCACTGGCCGTGGTACTTGATTTAGCTTTAGGTGCTGGTTCATACGCCACTTCATCGATAAAATCACTTTCAGTATCATCGTCATCGTCATCATTAAAGACATCGTCCATAGCATATGGGCTATTTTCACTATCATTGGCAGATTTGTCTACCCAGCGACTGGCAATAGAGCGTAGGACAGATAATTTTTGATTAAGCGAAGCGGTAGAATCGGCAATATTTTGGCGGCGCGAAGCAAATAAACCTTCATCAGAATCAAATTTTGCTGAGAACAGTGAGGAGGCTGAAGAAGCAGTAAGTTCTGGAGTAAAAAGAAAAGGTCGTACAGCTATTGATACGGTAGTATAAATATCAATAGAAGTTTGCGGTTCAAGATCAGGTTTAGCTGTTTGTTTAGGTGGTCGACCACGCTTGGGTCGCGGATTTAGGGCTTCACTTGAATAATAGGTCTTGGCTTTAGCTACCAGCGTCTTACGTGCGTTTTGAATTTCTTTACTAGCTTTAACTTGGAAAAGTGATTGTTTTAATCCCTCAATAATCGAGCGGGTTAATTCTAAATCTTCTTCAAAAACAAAGTAAAAATGGTGAGAGCGTAACCACTCAATAATGCGAATGCGCGAGCGTTCCTGATAAAATTGTTGCCATTTTTCTTGTTCCATATGGTGATCGTAAATAAATTCTAAAAAATTTTCTCGCGCTTCTTTGCACTGAATAATGTCTAACAATTTTTCTTTGGTGTCAATATCGTAAACTTTTTCATTCACAAAACTTTCCATGATTTTTTTGGTTTCGTAAAATGATAGTTTTGGGATGAGGCAATAACGATCACCATGTAAGTTAATCTCTTCGTATAAGGCATCAAGCTCGGCTTGACTTTTGTCCAAATCGACATATAATAAAAAACCTTCAACTCTATCAATATAGAAATATCTTTCATCATCTGATTTGGCAAAAGCTTCCATCAATCTATGACAGCGCAGAATCAGTGGCGTTTGAGCTTCTTGTTTAGGGTTTACTTGTAGGTCTGATTTGATTTGTGGGCACATACTGAATTTTTCCTCAAAGTAAGATTAACTAGCGATGAACTAAATGTTAGCAATCTTACACTTAAATATCAAAATAAGGTATCAAAATATTAACGATGTCGCACTTCGATGACACATTTTTTCTTAGCTAGTTTATCAATTAAAGCCGAAAGTTTTGTTTGATTGTCATTATCTAGATTAGCATCCCATTCATCAAGTAATAATATATCGACATCAACCATTTCTAAAATTTCTAATAAGCGGTTACGCAAGGACTCACCAGTTGAATATTTATTAGTTTCAGCGACAAAGCTTAATTGATTGTGTGTAGGTAGAAAAAAAGCACGATCACAAAATGAGTTTTTGACCAACATAAGTAAAGTAGATTTACCTGAGCCGTTTTCACCACGCAATGTAATACGTCCCGCTTGTGCAGTATGAGTCAATAAATCCTCATATGAGGAGAGGGTGTGGACTTGAGTTGGCTCATTTTCTTGCAGTTGTTCCGTGGAAGAAGCTAAATGAATTTTGGGCCATTTTATTTTTTTAGTCATTGCTAAATGGGGCTCTTCAATTGGTTGAATAGCTTTATAAATAGCAAATAGTTTGCTGCGGTGCATTGTCCAGCGGAAAATTAAACTTAATGTTTGATAGGTGTAGGACAAAATAGTAAATAAAATGGGTAGCGTTACCAAAAAGGCCGTTAAACTTGGTACATCAAAGCGGTGTAGATAAACATAATAAACTACTACCGACAAAGAAGGAATCGATGTTATTAACGAAATTAATATAGCCAAGATTTGATCAAAACGTTCGACTTCAATATTTTTTAATAAACAACGATTAATACGTTGATTGGTCTTATCTTGCCATATTTTAAAATTATAAAAGTTCCCTAGCAACACGTTATCCCAAGCAGCTAAAAGCGATTGAGTAAGATCGATGCGTGCTGTTAATGCTTTTTGTGTCAATTTTCGCTGAATTCGATATTTAAAACGGATTACAAAAATAACAACGAGCACACTAAAGGCATAAGCACAGGCAAATAATGGCTCAACTACAATCGAAAGGGCCATAATATTAAAAAAAACGCTTATCACATAACTATATAGATCATAAACGTAAGTAATCCAAGCGTTTATAGCTTGTGGTCCTTCGGATGTAAGAACGGATAGTTTTTCTTCTTTAATGGCCTTATTGTTCCACTCACCAATTTGATTGCGATTGACATCGACAAAGTTATTGACAAAAGAGCGTTGTGCTTCTTGCTGCCAATGAATACAACTAATTCTTGAAAAGCACCCAGGAATATATGTAAAGGCTAGTGTAAAAAGATATAAAGAAAAAGAGAAGAAAAATGATTCGCCACTGACAATGTTTTTCATCATCATAACCAACCAAATAGTGGAAGAGGCGTCAATGATTTGTTGCACCGTTAAAAGAGAGCAACATTTCCAAGCCCAACTATTAAATATGAGTTTCCAAAATTGTTTTGATATATTAGAAGAAAAAACTTTAAACATAAATACGATTAAAAACCATGTTAATTATTCGTGGCATTACACCAGATTTGGGTCAATTCTAATGCTATTTATTATAACAATTTTCTATCGTTTTGCCACTTCTTTTTTACATATATCAAACACATTTAAAGCTATCAATTTTTAATTAGAAAAAATGTTAATGCAATTTTTGTAAAAATAGCTTTGAGCGTATTGAAGAAGAGAATATGGCTCTTCATATTTTGAATTCAGTATTTGTTGCCGATATTCTAATAATTTTTGATTTTTAAATAAAAAGCTTAGTAATTGTTTTAATTTGTTCACTTGTATGCGCATCGGTATATCAGGGGACATGCTTTTCAAAAACACATCAAAATAACCCATCATTTTTTCTCCCAGAGGAATAAAATCTTCTTTTGCAAAAAAAGCTTTAATCTGATGAAAAATGAATGGATTAATGACGCTCCCTCGTCCAATCATTAATCCGTCACACTTAGTAGTGTTCAACATCTCCCTGGCATCTGATACAGTGAGAATATCTCCGTTCCCCACCACCGGTATTTTTAAAAGAGACTTAGCTTCAGCAATAAGCTCCCATTTTGCGGGAGGCCCATACCCATCGACTTTTGTTCTTGGGTGAAGGGTGATGTAGCACACACCACTCTCTTGTGCAGCCAGTAAATTTTCTTTGAATAAAGCAGTGTCTTCATATCCAGAACGCATCTTCACTGTAACCGGTACTGAGACTGCGGCCACAACGGATTTGGCAACTTCATACAAAGTGTTGGGGTCTTTCAATAAGCTTGAACCAGCCCCTTTTCCCGTAACAGTGTTAGAAGGACAACCACAATTTACATCAATACGTGGTGCCCCTCTTAATACAAGTTCTTGAGCCATAGCGGCCATCAAAATAGTATCCGATCCCATGATTTGAGCGGCAAGGGGAACGGGCCATAGTTCGTTTGAACAATAGACTTTACTCAATGATTTAACATGTGCATTTGATGGAACGCGCAGAAAATCTCTTACCGCTTCATCAAAGCCTCCGATGGTGGCGATTGCTTTACGAAAACAAGTATCACCAACACCTTCCATGGGAGCTAATTGCAGGTATGGACAACCATTACCATCTTTGGCAAGCAGCTTATTTGTTAACATTTTGAAATTTTCCAGCAGCGATGAATTTTTTGATTGTGATAATCAAGTGGGATTGTTTTTTTAGAAATATCGACAATGGCACATCTATCAAACAAATTTTTATCAAAATTAAAGTGTCTGGAATTAGTGCTAAAAATAAGTACCCCATTTTCCGATAAAAGATTTAGCGCTTTGGAAATTAAAAAATAGTAATCTTCTTGAATATCAAACATTTGATTCATTTTTTTGGAACGCGATATAGTGGGAGGATCGATTATTATGACATCATAAGTAGCACGTTCTTCTTCAAGAAAACGTAGGCAATCTTCCCTGATGATTACATTATTTGTAAGAGGAAGGTTATTTAATAGAAAATTTTCCATCCCCCATTTGCAGTAAGTATTTGAAAGATCAACACTTTTGGTAAAAACGGCGCCAGCAGCGGCAGCATGCACGCTAAATGAACAGGTATAAGCAAAAAGATTTAGTAATCGTTTTCCTTTAGCAATAGTTGCAACCATGCGACGCGTTTCTCGATGATCAAGAAAAAGGCCACTATCTAAATAATCGTTTAAATTTACTCTGAAGTGTAATCCATACTCACATACAGAAAAAAAATCTGCAGATGTATCAATTTTTTCATACTGCTCCACTTTTTCTCTTTTTATTCTTGTCTTAGAGAAAATCAATTCAGGAGTAGCACAAAAGAGGGTTGAAAGTGCCATTAACACTTCATCATAAAGATCTTGCCGAGGCAGATCATTTTCTCTGTTTTCAGTAAAATAGTGTACGCAAAAACGGCCATTATAAAAATCAACAGCTAAAGGGTATTCTTTGATATCTTTATCATAGATGCGAAAGCAATTGGTATTAGTCCGTTTACCCCATTTTCTTAGATGGCGGTAATTTTTCCGTATCCGATTTTGAAGGGGAGAGTCTTTGTTTTCATGGTCTGAAATAAGTGGCAAAAACAATTCTGAAGGGCTCAATTGACCTCAAAAATTAATGATCTTTTATATTAGACTTCTTTCGAAATTACATTTATTTGTTAAAATTGTCTTTTTTGGCATCTTTAATCCCAAATTTTTCGGGCCTAGTTGCCAATATGCTCTTAAAATTTGGAATCAAATCTGCTCAAAAAACATCAATTTTTCCAAAAAAAGCTAGTTTCCAAAGAAGCCTATTATTGCTTTATAACGTCAGTTAGGCTTCTAACAAACTTGAATCAAGCTCCTTATGAATTGACGATAAGAGATAAATAATGACATAAAAAAGTGATAATTTCAAGCGATCTTAAAAGATATTTTAAAAAGATCTTATAATTGTATGAAAAAACTTTTGCTCAAAGATTAGAGAAAATGATAATCTGAGCTTTTATACCAGGTTATAAGTATCAGATTTTTAATTAAGGAAAACTGATTATGAAATTTTTTGCGTTAATTTTAACATACCTCACCCTCTATAATGTCTGCCAAGCTCAATCGCCCAATAATCAAACAGAAGATAATCAAAATGAAAATAAATATTTGAATGCCATTTTTTTGCTAGAAGTTAATCAAGCTGGTAGTCGGTTTGTCGCTAATTTAGATGAGCAAAAATACAGTGATTGTTGGCTTGCTGGCGATCCATTATTCCATCGTGCCATATCGGAAGAAGAGTGGGCGGTAGCATTAAAATCTTGCCGTAAAAAAGTAGGTTATAATCAAGGACGTACTTTATCTAAAATCGTGGCTTATCAAAATCCTCCTGCAATGCCAGAAGGTCAGTATATGTTATTGAAATATCAGTCTGTTTTCACAAATAATCCTCGTTGTCAGGAAATTTTAACTATGCGCAAAGTAGCAGGTTGGCCATGGTGTGTAGTAGGCTATCACTTAAGCGATCAAAAAAGTGGCCTCACAGGCACTAGTGCAAAATTATAAATGCAAAGTTTTGTTAAGGACAAACCTCTCATGTATAGCTTAAAAATAGCGGTATTTTATTTTTTTGTTTCTGCTCCTTTTTTAATGGCTGATGAGGATCTGAAGAAGCAGCAGATGATTGAAGATCTGCAAGTCATCAAACACCATTTTGAGGTAGGTTATGCTCCTTGTCAGTGGAAAGATGAAAGTTTTGGGTGGTCCCTTGAGCGATCTTGCCAAGAAGCAAAAGAGAAAATTCTAAATACCCCACGCATATCGACTAAGCAATTTCAAATTATTTTAAAAAATTTTGTACAAACCATGCAAGACTATCATGTGGGGATAAATTTTATATCGACTGAAAAAGCTGTCTTACCATTTCAAGTAAAAGGAGCTGCTAACAGATATTTTATCACCTGGGTAGACCAATACAAACTGCCTAATATTGAAGTGGGGGATGAATTAATAGAATTTAATAATGAACCTATTGCTGCAGTCATTGCTGCTTTAAAAAAGGAACATGGTCGCCAAACAAACGATTTAACTGATCAAGCCTTAGCAGAAATAAGTCTAACTGAGCGAAAAGGTAGTTTAGGTGAAATTGTCCCAAAGGGGGCTGTTACAATTAAAATATTACCCAAGCAAAATAACTATTTTAAAGCGCAGACCCATCAATTAATTTGGTCTTATCAGGCTGAGAGTATTAATAATCCGCTTGATTATAATCTTTGCAAACTCTCTTGTACTAAAAATAAAGTGCTAGCTGATTATAAATTGACAATGGCACCACTTTGTCGTATTGATAATAGTCATAAAAGCGCCCTTAACCCGCTATGTGACGGCAACCTTGGTGCTAGTAAAGGATTTTTGCCTGATTTAGGAGTTATATTATGGAAAAATGGCCAAAATAAGCAACTTGTTGCTAAATCAGGTGCTTTAAAAGCAAGCATAGACTGGCACGCTTATATATATAATCATCCTAGTATAGGTCCTGTAGGGTACATACGGATACCACATTATGACATTAATGAATTTGATGTAGAAGAGTTTGGTAAAATCGTTTCTTATATGGAAGGAAACACTCATGCTTTAATAATCGACCAAACTAACAATTTTGGTGGTTTTTTAAACTTTCAATATGAAATAGCATCAATTTTGGCAACTAAGCCATTACTAACGCCCCATCATCAACTTAAAATCACTCAAAAAGAAGTTTACAATGCCTATAGAGAATTAGATATTATTAAATTTTTTGAGTATCAATCTGCTCCAGCTGATATGGATTGGGATGAAGAAAATTATGCAAAGGAAAATTCAAAACACAAGATAGCCGAAATAGCCGAAGGCTATCGTCGACTTTTATTTTTAAAAAATTACAACGAATCGATTATAGAAGATTGGAATGCAGGACAAGTATTGACACGCCCTACACCATTATTAGGTGTCGATATGATCCATCCACATGCCAGGCATCATTATCGCAAACCAAAAATATTATTAATCAATGAAATGTGTTTTTCCGGTGCTGATATAATGGCTGCCATGTTGCAAGATAGTAATACTGATGGCAACATGGAAGCATTATTATTTGGTACTCGAACGGCCGGAGCAGGTGGTTTTGTTAAAACCTTTGAATTTCCTAATAGGCATGGTATTAAGTTTTGCTCTTATACAGCATCGCTGGCACACCGTGCAAATAGTATGAAAATCGAAAATGTCGGTGTTAGCCCCGATCTTGAGTATGCGATCTCCATAGCAGATTTACAAAATGATTATGAAGAATATGTGACTGTATTAAATAAAGTTATAGAAGCATGGTTACAGGTTAATTGATGGAATTTTTTGTATTAAAAGATTTGCTAATCATCCTTATAATAGCCATTGCTATATTGCTTGTAGGGCATCGCCTACATCTACCGCCAATTGTGGGATTTCTTTTGACTGGCATATTAGCAGGACCGCATGGTTTTGCCTTAATTGGCAAAACTGGAGATGTGGAGATGTTAGCTGAAATAGGCATTATTTTATTGCTATTTGGCATTGGTATGGAGTTTTCAATAAAAAAATTAATCAAAATTAAACGACTATTTTTATATGGCGGAGCACTACAAGTTGGTGTGACAATTTTATTAACCTTTATTGTGGTGCTTGTGAGCGGTCTGCTATGGCGCCAAGCACTGTTTTTAGGTTGTTTATTATGCATGAGTAGTACTGCAATTGTAATGAGTATTTTGGATGAAAAATCAGAGTCAGCTACCCCCTATGGTAAGGTATCAATAGCTATATTAATTTTTCAAGATATGGTAGCTATTCCTATGATTTTGTTGTTGCCATTATTACAAGCTGATGACTCCACATCATCTTCGACAGTTGGGCTATTGCTACCGTTGTTAAAGGGTGTTGTCATTGTGGCGTTTGTTTTTATCAGTGCGCAACGTTTTGTCCCAAGACTATTGTTATTGGTTGCCAGAACCAAGAATAAAGAGCTTTTTCTTTTGACCATGATTGCTTTATGTTTTGGCGTAGCTTGGTTTACAGCAAGCCTTGGCTTATCTTTGAGTATTGGGGCTTTTTTAGCAGGCTTGGTGATTTCTGAATCTGAATATAGCAATGAAGCCATTACAAACATTTTCCCTTTTCAAGCATTATTTATCAGTGTTTTTTTTATTTCTATTGGCATGCTAGTCGATATGCATTTTGTATGGCAGCATAAGTTTGTAATTATAGGATTAGCCGCTGTTGTATTAGCAATCAAAGTATTAGGTGGTATGTTAACCACTGGGCTATTAAATTTACCGTTGCGTACCATGATCTTAATAAGTTTCGCTTTATGTCAGATTGGTGAATTTTCTTTTGTTTTAGCCAAAACTGGTGTTAATTATAGTTTGTGGTCTGGTTTTGAATATCAACTATTTTTAGCAGTGGCCTTATTGACAATGGGGTTTAGTCCATTATTAATCAATATAGCGCCTGCCTTTAGCACTTGGTTAACCGATTTGACATTTATTAAAAAATATTCTACGCAACGTGCTACTAAGAGCTCCACTTTGACAGACTCTAAGGCGGTGCTGGAAAAACATGTTATTATTGTGGGTTTTGGCGTGAGCGGCCGCAACTTAGCACGCTCTTGTAAGCATGCTGGAATTCCTTATATTATTTTAGAAATAAATCCGGATATCGTTAAACAACAAAAAATACAAGGGGAGCCGATCCAATTTGGCGACGCTACAAATCTTGCCATCTTAGAGCATGCCCATCTAGCGCAAGCCAAAGCATTGGCAGTTTTGGTTAATGACACCTGGGCTGCTGGACGTATTGTTAAAATTGCCAGGAGGAATAATCCGGCATTATACATTATTGCACGCGCAAGATATATGCATGATATAACAGCGATGAGCACTTTGGGAGCAGATGAAGCGATTCCCGATGAGTTTGGTACCTCGATAGAAATCTTCTCGCGTGTGCTACGACAGTATCACATCCCTAACGAGGACATTCTAAATTTAATTAGCGACATTCGCGCTGATGGCTATGAATTATTGCGTAATCAAAAGCCTATATCCACTAAACTTTCTGAGATTAAACTAAACTTAGAACATATTTCAATAAGCTCTTTTCGCATTCACAGTAACTCAACATTAGCAGGCAAAATGCTCTGCCAATCAGAATTGCGCAGTCATCATGGCCTAACCGTCTTATTAATCAAGCGAGGTCAGCAAATAATTTCTAACCTAGCCCCTGAAACCATTTTGATGCCTGAAGATATTTTGATAGTGATAGGGGAGACTATTAATACTAAACAAACTGCCGATATTTTCGGAAATATGGAACAACTAATTCCAGTCACTTGATTCCATTATATTTCTTTCGAAAGAATTCTATTATTTAAGGAGGTTAAAAATAATATGTTATTTTTGAAGTGGATTGCTGTGTGGGTAGATCGCCTTTGTGTCCTTATTGGTGCCTTTGTTGGTAGTCAAATACCTGCTTTCATGCAACAATACAGCCAACGATTAGCAGGTCATATTGCAGAATTAAATTACACGCTATTGCAAATCAAGAATATGGCCCAATTCTCAAATAAAAGTGTCGATGGCTATGTACAAAAATTTTTAATGAGCAGTGATGCCGATTTTGTAATGCATGGTAAATTTATGCAAAGCTTGCAACTGCGCTGGGAAACTTTTTCACATGCTTATAATAGCCTTACTCAGAGTTCTGTATGGTTAAAGGCATATGTTTTTATAAACGAACTGCAGTCTGATATTGCCTATGCGACACTGTCAACGTTTCAACCAAGTATGATATTTAATCTTGAAAGTTTAGCCTATGCTCTTTTTGGTATTGTGTTGGCTTTGACCATTTATAAAACACTTTTAAAAATCTTTCAAATTATGTTTAGGAAATTTTTTCGCAAACCAATCTTGCAAAAAAATTAAATTCTATTCCTTTCCAACAATAGGTAAATTGTGTGGCACAATCTTTTTTAGCACTGTTTCATCTATATGTAAATGTGATCGTACAAGTTCATGCGGTGTAAAGGCCAGCCATTGCGCAAGTGGAATATCCTCGTACTTTGCGCTGCGAAACATCTCAAGGCACCAAAGTGTTGTTTTTCCAGTGTTTTCTATATAGTGAGGCATGGCACGTGGTACTGAACCTACATCGCCAGCTTGATAGTCAAAAGTCTGTGCGGCGGCACTTGAGGCAAAGACTGTCATACGTGCTTGTCCTGCAATGTAATACTGCCATTCATCTGCATTAGGGTGCCAATGCAACTCGCGCATACCACCAGGCTTGATCTCAAGTAAGGCCGCGGCAATCGTTTTGGAAGCAGGAAAATTGGTTGAATCCAATATACGTACGCTACCAAAGGGCATACGCATTGGCTCCATTTTAATCATCTGATGACTAAATGATTCTACTACCGTCCCTAAGCCTATCGGGTGATCTTTATTCAAAGGGCCAGGCAGTGTTGATTTAAAAATGTAACGCTCTTCTTTGGGGAGATGTTCAAATGCGCTTTCGGCAACGTTAAAATTCTTTGAAAGTATTGATTTTGGAATGTGTGCTAACCAATCAGTCAACAGAAAAGTCTCATTTTCATTAAAGTTTCCATCATCAAAAACCAATAGAAACTCGCAACCATCTGGCCCTAGTCCCTGAATTGAATGAGGAATGCCAGCTGGAAAATACCAACCCTCTCCTTCCCAAACATCGTCCTGAAAAGTATGTAAATTTTGATCCACTAGTGTAATGCGTGCACCGCCCTTAATCATATAGGCCCATTCACCTTCTTTATGCCAATGCATTTCTCTTATCGAACCAGCAGTAAGGCGCATATTAACACCAGCCATAGTGGTGGCAGAGGGCAGCTCACGCACAGTAGTTTGTCGTGCCCAACCACCTTCGGAAACACGATTGTAGCTATCGCAAAAAGACCAACGTAAGTTTGGTAGTGTTCCATGATCTGTTGGTGGGGGTAGTACTCTATCAGGACCTTCTGCTTCACGTGCCGGGTTAGTGGGTCCCATTACAGATGCGCCTTCACTACCTCGTATTGGTTCGTAAGGATCAGATTTAGTCATGCTTACATCTCGTCTAAATTTTTGTAATCTTAAAAAACGAAAAGATTATTTTTTAATAACTTCATCTATAGCTATGTACTATCAAAAAATATAAATCAATCTGATTGTTGCCCCTCTAATTAATAAAAGCATCTATAGCATTAGCTGCAATGGGTTTAAAGTTAAACCCATTGCAGTTTTTTATTTTTTATTTTAATTAATTCTTAAAAACAATACTTTGCACAAAAAATCTTTTATAAAAATCAATAGCAGCCCCAAGGTAATGGGAGGCTTTTCTATCTTGTCCATTAGCACTTTTCCATTCGCCTAGGCGCACTACCTCAGTACCTCTATTAGTCATATATGCTTTAACTTCGGCAATGGTTGCCACAAGACCGTAAACGGCTTTATCAGTTTTGTTATAAGTTAAAATAGCGCTCTCCATGGCAGCGAGCAAATCAGCTGCTTTAAGTGGTGTTTTACCGTCAAGAATTGCCTCTAGTTGTCCAGTTTTATTTTCCTTATAGGTCATTTCATAATGCATTTTTTTAAGTTCAGCTAGTACGGCTTGATCTTTAATGGAAAACAAGTGTGCTCCGCATAAAAATAGTACTTTATGCACACCATTAGGTACTCTTGGGGTATCGAGCAGATACTGTTGGTTACAGCTTTCTTGCACTACAGCTAATTGTTCAGACTTGAGTCTATCGCGAATTTCAAAACCGCCAAACTCTCTTGATTGCACACGTCCTGGGCCTTGTCTTGAACGATTGCCAATATCACCAGCTTCGCAGTCTTCTAGGTTAATATTTCCAAGAAAATCGGGATTTAATTCTAATTCTGCCTGAATATTAGTTAACAATGCTGTTTGAGCAGTATTACCTTCCTCAATTTGGGAAACAGTTTTTGAAATAATACGAAAATAAGAAGCGTGGGTTCTTAAATTTTCCTCAATCTCTACAATTTTAGCTGGAACATTTTCACTAGCATAGTCTGGATGTCCTTCTTGTAGGCGCGCCCATGCTGAACGTAGGAGAAAAACATCGATGATGCCGTTTTCTTCGGCAATTATAAATATTCTTGTTAAGAAATCCTTTACTTTTTCACCTTTGTTTGGCTCTATTTTATCACCCATTTGCGGAAATAAGGAGACTGCAAAGCAGATAATGCGAGCACTTGGACCACCGGAACCCCAGTCAACCAGCATAAAGACGGTCTTAGCAGTTAGATGTACTAAATTGTCTATATTTTTGTCAACAAAGCCTACTGGCCCTTTTGGGCCTATTACTACAGAACCGTTATCAGCAAGATGATACATGCTTAAGTTTGTGTTTGTTTCCATAGAAGCAAAACTCCAATTTTAAAAATTAAATTTTATTTATATAAACAGAATATCTACAAAAGTTTGAGTAGACAGGCTGTTGCGTCTTATAATAGCACTTTTGCATTGTCCAAGTTTAATTTCAGGCTCTAGAAAGCACTGAAAACTCTATTTAATCTATCTATATTGTGTAATTATAAAGCGCATATAAAGAAATAACATTCTATATATTAAATTGCAACGGCTGTTAAAAAAATAATTGTAGCAAATTAAAATAAACTATTACACCTGGCACAATTAAATTAATTAATTGAAAAAGGTGTTTAGAATGTCAAAAAGTGCTACCCAAACTCTGTTTAAAATTTAATTTTGTTGTTAATAATTAAAATTAAATATTACTTACATAATAAACAATTCTATTTTTTAAAACTACTTTGTGTATAAATATTTGCTTTTTTTGTTAATTTTTTAATTTGGTTTTGTTGTATAATAAAAGAAAGTCAACGTATTTTTTGATTAAAAGGGGATATTATGAGTATTAATAATATGATCAATTGTGTAGTTCATTTAGCCTGCCAGTCGGAAACTCAGAATAAACATTACTCTTATGTAAAATTAAATGAGAATAAAGAATTTGTCTGTGTCGATAAACAGGATGCAAAACTTAATGATCTTGATCTTTTCATACAAAAATTATCAGAATCAATCACAAATATGAAAAAAGAAGATTTAAATACTGTTAAAACAGCTCTTCAAATGATTAATGGTAGGATTGTAAAAAAAATGGAACCAAATTTTCTTACTAAAATTTGGTTAAGCCTATTTGGTGGCTTGCATAAAGAAGAATTAACCAGTCTTCATAATAAAATTAATAATGTTATTTCACAAATTGATGATGAAAATAATGGGCTTGTTTTAACTAACCAACATGCTCGCTGCAAATTTTTTTCTGAATTTAAAGATATTTTTTCTACCACGCCAAAAGCTTTGACAAGAAATGAAGCTATTTTAGTGGAAAATATCAGTAAAAAGATTTGGGATTCAAAAAACATACAAAATTTACCTGATAGTGATAAGTATGCGGAATACAAAAAATTAATGACTGAATTTTATATTGGTACCCATATGCTTTTTGAGGAAGAAGAAAATAATTCATTGCTTAATACTCTTTCTACAAATGCACAAGTTGAAGAGCGTTATTCATCTCATTATGGGAGGATTGGTGGGGAAAAGCAACATCATATCCGTGGTGCCCAAATTCCTGAAGCACTGTTTCATGAAGGATTTTTTGCCGTAAAAAAAGCGGATAACAAACCATTAGTAGGCAAATATTTTAAAAATCTAACGGCTGAGCAACAATCCGACGCCAAAGCTAAAAAGTTTTTTTGGATTCAAACTGAACGAACTCCCGATGGTCCAGATTTAAAAAGTTTAATTTATCATCGTACCGTTGATTTTGTGCAGTACATTTTTTTAAAACATGTTCTAAGATCAGAACGTCCCCAAATAGCTACTTACAAAGCTGCACAGGGGAGAGGATTGCCTGATTCCAATCCAATTGTAGTTGAACTCAATGCCAAATAAATTGGCTATGTATTGAGAGTATTAAAATAATCTTTTATTGGCTCAAGGTCTGCTATTGTATCATAGGGACCACAATAGCCGATATAGCCGTCTGGACGAATTAAATAAACAGTCCCATTTCCATAAAATTCTTTAATTTGATTTTGTGTATCATCAAAGAACGTTTCAGCAGGTAAGTTTATTTTTTGAAATTCTTGAGGGCGCATAATAAAAAGATTTACTATGCCATCGTACTTATTTTTAAAATTTAAAAATTCGGCAATCTCTCTTTCGGAAATTTTAAGAGCATTTTTTACTACTAATAGAATAAAGCAAATACTTTCTTTCCATATGTTAAAGATACTAGTTTTATCCCCTTTGTAACATAAGTAAGCATTAGGAGCTCGCATACCAGCTTTTAATTTAAGCGCTCTACTTTTTTTTTGTTTTATCCACCTACTTTGAGGATAAGCGATGTTGATTTGGGACAACGTATTGACGATTATTTTTTTGAAAACAGTAAAGGCACCAAAAAAAGCGATAAGGCCGTTTCTTAAATAAAATAAAAAAGGGGAGCGTGTTAGTGCAAAATTGGTGGCTTTTTCAGTGCCATGCAGTAAGTTTTTTCCAACCCAATGACGTTCTTCATGATAGCTTTCAAGTAAATAATCTTTAGCTTGCCCTTTGGATACTAAAGCTAATTTCCAACCGAGATTAAATGCATCTTGCAATCCTGTATTCATTCCTTGTCCACCCACCGGGCTGTGAATATGAGCGGCATCGCCAACCAAAAAAAATCTCTTTTGTTGATAATGTGAGACCATTCTACTATTGATGTTGAAATTTGTCATCCAAATGGCTTTTTTTACAACAGCTTGTGAATCAGCATATTGGTGGATGATTTGCGCAACCTTTTCTAAAGTGGGAGCAGCGAGTAAATTAGCCGAGATTTCGCCATGTGGAAGGTTTTGCTTGTTTTCTTTTAATAAATCCAATACCTCTTGGGTTTGAAAAATGAGACGCACACGTTTGTTTTCGGGCAAAGGAATAGCTGCTAGCAAACCTGATCTATTTAAAAAGGCAAAGACGCTGTTGCGTGCATATTTCCATTCCAATTCAATATCAGCCAGTGAGAAAATTTGCGGGAATGACAATCCTTCAAACGTTTGGTTCGTTTGTTTGCGTACTATACTGTGAGCACCATCACACCCAATAAGCCAGCGCGCCTGGCTATAGTCAATTTCACCGGTAACATTATTGCGTGTTGTTACTGTTATTTTTTGCTCATCTTGCGTGCAAGCCAATAATTCAATTTGCCGCTCTACCAAACAGCTTCGTTCTTCCAAATGTTTAATTAAAATTTTCTCAAATTTATTTTGCTCAAGTGAAAGGACAAACTTGAAAGGGGAGGCGATCAGATCAAGTGTGATATTTGCTAATGCTTTCTGCTGGCTATAGGGGGCAAATTTTTCAATTTTTAATCCTTGTGCAAGACAAGTATCTGCAAGGCCTAGACACATCAAGATTTCCAAAGTGCGTGCTTGGATGGCAATGGCTTTGGAGTGAAAACTTGGGGTGGGTGATTTGTCTATCAGGCGGCATGTTAGCCCCTGTCTTATTAATTCAGCCGCCATAAACAGACCGCTGGGTCCTGCGCCAACAATAAATGCATCAATCATATTTATCCTTATAATCAGACGTTTAGAAAATAATGTGCAACTTTTCTAATCAACATAATGCTCTACACAATCAAATAAATATTTTAAAAAAATCAATGAAAGTCAATTATAAAAACGAGAAGGAATCGTATCTCCTAGACTAAATTTTTAAACATTTACCCAGGAAGGCAATGAAAGATAAATTTTTGTTAAAAGGTTCTCATAAATTTGCGATAAGCATGCCAAATTTTAGTTTTCAAAAAAAAATAGCGGCAAGTTTTTTATGTATCTGTTTTTGTTTGCCAACACTAATACAAGCGCAAGAAATAACAGATATATTTCCACATCATCACCATCAATGTGATTCACACCATCATTGTGATCCACGTGGACCTACAGGCGCAACTGGAGCAACTGGAGCAACTGGAGCCACTGGGGCAACAGGCGTAACCGGAGGCACAGGTGCAACAGGCGTAACCGGAGCGACTGGAGCCACAGGTGCAACAGGTGCAACAGGCATAACCGGAGCGACTGGAGCCACAGGTGCAACAGGTGCAACAGGTGCAACAGGTGCAACAGGCATAACCGGAGACATTGGTGCAACAGGCCCAACTGGTCCTACTGGGGCAGCTGGACTAGGTGGTGCAACAGGTGCCACCGGCCCAACAGGTGCAACGGGAGCCCCTGGTGCAGCGGGAGTAATTGGTTTAACAGGACCCACGGGTGCAACTGGAGCCCCTGGTGCAACAGGACCAACGGGTGCAACGGGAGTGATTGGTTTAACAGGACCAACGGGTGCAGCTGGAGCCACTGGTCAAGCTGGAGGGACTGGTGCAACTGGCTTGACTGGTCCTACAGGTCCTACAGGTCCTACAGGGGCGGCTGGTACAGCGGGAGTAATTGGTGCAACGGGCCCTAGTGGACCTACAGGGGCGTCTGGATTGGCTGGCGCAGCTGCGGTGATTCCTTACGCTTCCGGTGGACCAATTGTTATGACTACTATTGCAGGAGGGTTAGCTGCTACTGGCTCTTTAGTAGGTTTTGGTAGCTCGATAATCGATATTAGTCTTCTTGGCGGTGAAATTGACTTAACAGGCACAGCCTTAGGTCCAAGTATTGGCTTTGCCTTTTCAGTGCCACAGGATAGTACTATTACGGCTATTTCAGGTTATTTTAGTGAAACCTTAGCATTAGATTTGGTCGGTACTAATGTAACCGTAACAGCGCAACTTTATCAATCTGCGACACCGAACAATATTTTTACTCCAGTTGATAATGCATCTGTTAATTTAAATCCACAGTTAACAGGTGTTGTTTCGCTTGGAGAAATTACAAGCGGCACTACATCAGGACTTAATATACCAGTTACAGCTGGTACACGTTTGCTAATGGTGTTTACATCTACGGCAACAGGATTGTCGCTAATTAATACAGTGACTGGCTACGCTGGTGCAGGAGTTGTATTAGTTACAGGATCACCAGCCTGATAACAAACATTTTCTACTACACATGTTGATCTACTCAAATAGATCAACATGTGTATCTCAATAACTCACATACGCGACGTACATTTTACGCTGATTAGCATCATAGTCAGACTCTTGAATATTTTCATGAGCAACCAATGTAGCAAGAAAGGTCTCATCATTAAAAAAGAAAAGCTGAAGGCTTTTCTCTGCTATAAAATAGTCTTCTTGATTCTTTAGATTCTTTGACGCTCGCGGTCCTACAAACCAATAAAAAAATTGTAGAGTAAAAAGTAAATAGATAAATATTCATATTCTAATGGGTTTAAATATTAATTTATTGGGCAAGGACAAAGAAGTAAGGTGAGTAATATAATTATATGTTTTAATAATGTGAACAATTATGCTATTATGATTGTATATATAGTTTATTAATTTAAAAAAATCTTTTAAGGAGGAGGGGTTGTAATGAATGTTGAAATTAAACCAAATCAATTCTTTGTCATAGAGGATGATGAATTAAAACTAGCGACTGAAAAAGTCGAAGGGATTGTGGCTATTACCGATTATGTGGTGCAACACAGCGCTCTTTTTAGTAAAGAAACTGACAAAAATAAACTTAATAATTTAAAAAATAATTTAATTTATTTGCGAGAAAAAGGGGTGCATCATAATGGAAAATTTTTAGTTAAGTTATTTAATATAATCTATTTAAGCAATGTTTTTACTAGTTTTAAGGAATGCGATATTAAGTTTTTAGATGATGAAATTAATAAAATTGAAGATAAATTAAAAGAGATCAAACCAGTAGTGTCATCTACTTTGCCCGTGGCACAGCTGACCACGTCAACGCCAACCCCAATGCAAACGACTTTGCCATCTGTACAAAGAGTTTCAGAACAAGCACCTACAGTAGTGTCATCTACTTTGCCAGTGACAAAGCCAATAACAAATAATGATAATACTAATGAGATACTTAAATCCAATGCAACGAAAACAAGCAACAGAGCAGGGGAATTCAGAGACTTTTTTAGCCTTTTAACGCAGGAATATAAAAAACTAGAAACCAATAATATAAATAAAGCCAATGCCATTCAAGAAATTATTAAATGGTGTATCCCAGAAAAAATTAATGAAAAGGAAATTTCTCCTGAAATGCTCATTAGATTGGAAGGCGGGCGACGGGTTTTTGCTTTATTACAAAATAATGATCAAAAAACTTTAGATTTAAGTGGTTTTGCTTTAAGAACGCTACCTGAATTTTTATCTACTTCTATTTTTGCAGATAAAATTGAAGTTCTTAACTTAAAAAATAATGATATAAGGATGCTAGATTGTAAACCTTTTAAATATTTAAAAGAATTGATAGTAGATGACAATCTAAATTTCTCTGTATTGTATAATTTTGAAAACTTGATCAAACTAGAAATTATAAGTCTACGCAATTGTGCAAAATTTCGTACTATTATAAGATCTGAATTTAGTAAGCTTGAGAATTTAAAAAGCCTAGTGCTAGTAAACACACAACTCGGTGAAGGTGAGGCATTATCAATCACATGGGCGCTTCCTGAAAAAGCCAAAGATGCCGAAATAATTTACACTCTTCAACCAGAACCCAAACCACTAGAACCATTTTATGAATCGGACGAGGACTAAATTTCAAGAGATTCTATCAGTATCTTGCAGGCGTAAAGATATGGTTGTAGCTAATTAACCAGAACTTTGAGTTCAGGTTGCGTCAAAAACTCGTATTAATAGTGAGTGAAATAAACACAATGCAACGTCTGATAATATATATTATGTTGTATAGTCCTATGTTTTTTATCACAACATGCTAATAATAAATCTTTTGTGTAAAACAAATTTTTACTAAATTTTCTTGACTCTTTGGAAAAATTGATATTTTTTGAGTAGATTTAATCCCAAATTTTAAGAACATATTGGCAACAAGGCCCGAAAAATTAGGGATTAAAGATGCCAAAAAAAGACCAATTTAACAAATAAATGTAGTTTCGAAAGAAGTCTAATTCTAAAAAATTAGCTATTGTTTGCACTAAGATAATGCCAAATATCGCTTACCACACACTGAGTGTGTAATACAGTTTTAACATCATGAGCTACATATTCAACATCATGAGCTACATCATGTAAATTAATTATTCTAAGGCTTACTGATAATGGTAAATATGCAATGATCAACGGACTAAAGAAGTGCACTGATTGCTCTACAAATTCAGCAATTTTTT
>Ga0206860_10046_pt1 | contig 31944 bp, 23 predicted proteins | sample Alteio_BWOrgCont_44_FD_152624 | JGI IMG/M metagenome (GOLD analysis project Ga0206860, IMG submission 152624) | Enriched cells from forest soil in Barre Woods Harvard Forest LTER site, Petersham, Massachusetts, United States -... | ecosystem: Environmental > Terrestrial > Soil > Temperate forest >...
GAAGGCGGCATTTTCAATGATGATCGCCGGTCCGCGGCTCCATCCCAACTGCAAATTGGAAAATTGGGCCTCAATGCCTAGTTCGAGCAAGCGCTGCAGCATGGGCCGTTTGACAAAATCGGGCAACCCGTTCAAATGCGGATAGGAAACGGCGGCCACCGCGAGAAACAGCACCAGCCAGATGAAGATGCGGCACCAACGGAATACGATCCGAGCGCGGCGAACTTCCGGGCGTTGAAAAAATGGGTGCATGTCTTACGGATGTTGCCGCAACGTTGCGGAGATGGTCATGTCATGCTCCACGAAATTTTCGTACAAATCCACGGGAAATTCAAAAATGAGCCGCTGCCCGTTCTGCATCACCGAGGCGTAGGGATAGGAATAGGGGGAACGTCCGCCAAATTCAATGGATAGAGTCTCGTTTGTGTCGCCGCGTTTCACCTCCAACGATAAACTATAATCCATTTTGGCAAAACCGAATTCCCGCCAATGGGCGTCACCGACGCCGCTCCAATAGGCGGCGCGCAATTTACCCAGGCGATACACCCCTTCTTCGAGGGACGGCCAATTGACCAGGGGCGGCCCGACAAAGCCGGGGGCAAAGGTCCATTCCCCTCCCGGATCGCGCAGAAATTTGCGCGTCTTGCCGAGTTGATGGATGGTGAGGCTGACCACATTGCTGGAATCGAACGTCCAGATGCGCCGGTCACGCAGTTGCCAGGCGGCGCGCGGCAGACGGTTAAAATCATCGGGGCTGATGACGTTGACCGATGATTCATCCGGGCGGCGTTCGAAAATCCTGCCGTTTGTATTGACGCCGAATTCAATCCGGGCCATAGGGCTGCGCGCGCTGTCGTCCGCTTGCAGCGCGTATTGCAGGAGTGGATGTTTCAAACCGTAGGGCTGCAAATCTGTTGCGACCGTTTTCTCGATTTGGGTTTGTATATTGGTAAACGAGGCCAGCCAATCGCGCATCAGTCCGGCATCGACCGGCATGTTAGTGTCGCCGCGAACCTGCCATTGGCCGTTCGTTTGTTTTTGGACGGCAAACGGGCTTTCGTCCTGCACGACAATCGCGCCAATGGTTTCCGGAGGCAGGCTGATGAAATGGTAATCGAGAAAATTGGTATAAGCGCTTTGCCAGGGTCGCAATGCTTCCCGGGCAATCACCACGACGTTGCTCGGGTCCAGCCGGCGGGCAAAGGCAAAATCGGGTTGATTGGTTGGGCTGGCCCCGACTTGCAATTCAGCCGCCAGATTGGTGCCCTGCCAAAAGGACAAGTCGAGGTCCGGCGTTTGTGGCGATGTTTGCAAGCCATACGATTCCAAATCGGCCCGCGGGTCGTCGGAAACAAATTGCCGGACGCGCAACCCTTGCAAGTGCCCGATCAATTCGTTGATTCGGGCGGTGTCGGCCCTGGCCGTGACCGGCTTTTTCATAAACCAAAGGTGGTTGGTGGCGTCGCGTTCCAATTCGAAACCCCCACCCGCAGAACGCACTTGAATGGATTGATAGGGGAACTGGGCCGGATTAAGCAATGAAAGATCGCGCCACAGGTCTTTGTTGGAGGGGATGGATTGCAGTTGGACGGTGTTGACCAGGTAAACATCGGGGTTGCCGACGACCTCCAGGAAAACCTGGTCGCCCAAAGCCGAGGACTGGCCGATGAGAATCTTGTCCGACACGCCGGGACCTTGCAGGGACACTACGACGATCGGTTTGGTGAAGCCGAATTTTTCCTGCGCCTCCGGCTGGTCCTTCAATTCGCTCGCGGGAATGCGCCCCTGCCACTCCAATTTGGCCAGCGCCTCCAGCAGGGCCAGGATCGGCTCGCCTTGCGCGGGATAGGAGATGGGCTGGGTCAACTGCCACAGAGCATTGCTTCCGCCCACGCGCACTGCGCTGATTTCATTTGCGTCGCGCAGCTTGATCGCGACGCTGTTGACCGCTGCGGGATCAAAACCCGGCAGGATGAGCCGGCTGGCCTGGCGCTGGCGTTCCAGGCGGTTGGGCCGCTCCACCAGCCAGATGAAGGAGAATAAAACCGCGGCCGCAGCCAGCAAAATTCCGGTGGATTTCCAATTCATTGGATCAACTCCGCCGCCGCAACCAGACCAATCCGCCCAAGGCAAGAATGCCGCCCGGCAAGCCGGCCAGGAAAAGCCAGCGAAGCGATCTCTCCTGCGCGATAGTCATGTAGAGTTTGTATTCCTTGATGGGCTGAGGCCCCAGGCCGCTGAGCATGATTTGCGGGCGTTGCAAAAGCCAATCCAGGGCAAGTTGCGAAAAAATATGATTGCCCACCGAGTCGATGACCTGATCGTCCAAAAAATCCGAATCGCCCGCCACCACGATGCGCGTGCCACCGCCGCCGGGAGAATTAACACCCTGGATGCTCCCTTGTTCGACCGCGACGAGCAGCGGAAAAACGCCCGTCTGTTTGAGTTCATCCTGCCCTTGGGCACTGGTCGCCGCCAGGATGGTGACTTCCGGGGCGCCGGGTATCTTTGACTGGTTTTCTGTGGGGTAAACCGCGCGGGGCAAAATCATGCGCAAGGGCATTTTTTCACTGATTAAAGGGTCCATGATGGGATGAGGCACCAATTGCGCGGTCAAAAAGGTCCCATCCGGAAGGTTAAAATCCTTATTCATGTCCTCGACGCGGCTGTTTCCCACCCGCACTCCCCAGGTGGTCAGGACAGACTCCAGTCCCGAAGGCGCCGTCAGCAAAGCAAGCATCCGTCCGCCTTGTTTCAAATACGTTGCGATCTTGACCAACTCATCCAGTTCCATCCTACCCTCGCGCGCGCCGGCCGCGACGATGAGCAACTGGCAATCCGCCGGAATGGCATTGGTGCCTTGCAAGGAAAGCTTCTGCCAGTTGCAATCCACTTCTTCCTTGAGAATGGCGGCCAGCTTGGAATATCCGTTATTGGCCTTGTTGTCCTCCGGGTCGTTTTCACCGTGACCGTAAAGAAAATAAGCTTTCATCGGCCGGGGGTTGCTGACGTCATAAATGTCCCCCGTGAAATAGAGTTCGCCGAGGAAGGCGTTGCGGCGGACTTCCTTGCTTTGTCCGGACAAAAGCGCGCTAAAATCGTACTTGGCCAGTTCCTTGGCATAAGCCGTCCGGGTGTTTCCGCCGCTCTCAAACAAAACAAAATCCTTCTCTTTCAATCCGGTCAGGCTGTGTTTGGCCAAAAATTCCTTGGCCTTCCCGACCTCACGGTCATAGTCCAGGGTGGTGAGGTGGATATGGCGCGGACAGGCCTGTTGATATTCCGCCAGCAAACCGGAAACCAGCTCGTAAACCTGCTCGTTCGCCCCGTGCGGCTCAAAAAATATGGTGACATTGACGTCGTTGGTCAGGCTGTCCAGGACGCGCTGCGTCTGTTTGGAAAGTTTGAAGATGGAATTGCGGTCCAGTTGGAATCTTTTGAAATAACCGTCAGCCAGGTAATTGGCCATGACGATCATGGCCAGGACGGCGGCGACGGCCAGGAAGGTGTTCAGCCAGTTCAACCAGCGGCGGCCGTTGGAAAAGCTGTGTTTTGAGCTGTCGGGTGCGGGCATGTTATTTCCAGCGGCGACTTTCGACCACGCGGCAGGTCAAAAATAAAAAGAAAAAAGTGGATGTCAAATAGAACACAACGTAGCGGGTGTCCACCACGCCGCGGGCGAAGTCCTGCATTTGCCGCCAGACGGACAGGTGGTCCAGGACCTGCGTCGCCCAGGTCTTTTGCAGCGCGAGCTGGTCCGTCAAAAAGCTCAACAGGAAAAAAGTAACGCCAATGGCAAGGCTGATGATGGCGGCAACGATTTGGTTCCGGGTCAGGGACGAGGCAAAACAACCAATGGCCATGTAGAGGCCGCCCAGCAGGAAAATCCCCAAAAAGGCGCTGCACAGCGTGCCGGCGTCCACCAGGTTTGAGCCGCGCGTAAAGGTGTGGAGCAGAAACACGCAACCCAGCAGCGGCAGCCACATGATCATGAAGAAAACCAGCGCGGCAGTGAACTTGGCCAGCACCACCGCCACATCCCCGACCGGGGCCGTCATAAGCGTTTCAAATGTCCCGGAATATTTCTCCAGGGCGAACAATCTCATGGTGATGAGCGGGGCCGAAAAAAGCAGGATGAGCCAGAAGGAGAAGTTGAAGAATATTTCCATGATGGGCATGGCAATCGCCTCGCCCTGCAATTTGTGCAGCAAGGTGTAAAAGTCCAGGCCCATCAGAAAGACCGCCCCGGCGATGACGATGTAGCCAATCCACGAGAAAAAAAATGTGCCCAGCTCGCGCCGGGTCAGCGTCCAGTAAACCTGCATCAGGATTTTTCCTCCTCGCTTTCCGGCCGGGTCAGACGGATATAAATGTCCTCGAGCGAATGGCGCAGGCGGGAGAGTTCGCGCAACTTCCAGCCGCGTTCCCGGGCCAGCGAAAAAATGAGGGGGGCGCAAGTCCTGGCCGCCGACGGCGGTCAGGGCGCAACGGTGATATTCACCCTCGACCGCGGCGATGTTGTAGTGGGCGATTTCCGGCATCTGCGCCCAGCAGGTTTTCAATTCTTCCAGGGGCGCGGCAATTTCAGTGATGATCTGGCCGTTCTTGCCCATGGTCTTCTGCAAATTCTCCGGTGAATCCGCCGCCAAAATCCGGCCTTCGCGCATGATGAGCACGCGGTTGCAGGTCATTTCCACTTCCGGCAGGATGTGGCTGGAAATCAAAACCGTGTGACGCTGGCCCAATTGTTTAATGAGGTGGCGGACGGACCGGATCTGGCTGGGATCCAGGCCGATGGTGGGTTCGTCCAAAATTATCAATTCCGGCTCGTGCACCAGCGCGTCGGCTAGGCCAACCCGCTGGCGGTAGCCTTTGGAAAGCTGGCCAATGATTCTTTTGCTGACATCGGCCAGGCCGCATTGCGCGAGGACCACATCCACTCTCTGCCGCGTTCGGGTGCGGCCCAGGCCCTTGAGCCGCGCGCGAAACTTCAAATATTCCCGCACCCGCATGTCGGGATGGAGCGGATTGTTCTCCGGCATGTAGCCGATGCGCCGCCGCACTTCGTCTGCTTTTGTCACAACGTCCAGTCCGGCGATGCGGGCGTGGCCCGAGGTGGCGGGGATGAAACAGGAAAGGATGCGCATGGTCGTGCTCTTGCCTGCGCCATTTGGGCCGAGCAGGCCGACAATTTCTCCGCGCGCCACGGTAAAGGACAGGTCGGCGACCGCGGTATTTCCCGCGTAGCGCTTGGTCAGATTTGTAACCTCGATCATCATGGGCATTGCACTGGAGCCAGACCGGACACCCGGCCCACTTGCCGCAGCTTAACCGCCGCCTGTTCCTGTTGATAGCCCAAAATCATTTTGCAAAATGCGGCGGGAAAAGCAATGCCGGGCTGAAAGAGGGAAAAGAAGAGGGAATTGCCCTTATAAATTCAAATCATGCCAGCCTTGACAGCAAGTTCACAAATGTGCTAACTTTGTGGGAATGCGTGAAATTCAATTTTACCGCAACGCCAGTGGCGGTTGCCCGGTGGAAGAATTTCTCGATGGTCTTGGTCCGAAGCAGGCCCGGAAAGTGGCGTGGGTGCTCAAATTAGTGAGCGGAACTGCCGCTTGTGCCAAAGCAATATTTAAAGAAACTTGAAGGCACAGACGGGCTATGGGAAGTCCGCGCGGAGTTTGGCGGAGATGCATTCCGGTTGTTGGGCTTTTGGGACAAGGGCAGCCTGATCATTTTGACCAATGGATTTGCGAAAAAGACACATAAAACACCCAATCGGGAAATCGAACTTGCCGCCCAGCGGCGGAACGATTACCTGAACCGGAAGGCAAAACGATGAAAAGCGACCTCGATAAATATATCAGCCGGCGCAAACGCACCGACAAAAAATTCGCCGAAAACTTCGAAAGCGGCTACCAGGAATTCAAGGTGGGCGTTCTTCTGCGGCAAGCTCGTGAGCAGGCGGGCATCACGCAAGAGGTTTTGGCGCAACGCACCAAGACGAGAAAGTCCGCCATATCGCGGCTGGAGAATCATGCCGAAGACGTGCGCCTCTCCACCATCGAGCGCGTTGCTCATGCCTTGGGCAGGAATCTTGTCATCCAACTGGTGAAAGCATAAGAATCAGGGTTTGAACAGCGCAGGCGAAGTGTTACTATGCAAGTGAAAGGGAAAACTTATGAGCTTATTAGACGCGTATCGGCAAAAATTGGAAGCGCAGATTCAAGAGCACAAAGCTAAACTAAATTTGCTCAAGGCACGGGCCCAGCGAGTCGCAGCCCAGGGCAGAATCATGGGCTACGAAGAGTTGGCCCACGCGGACAAACATCTGGAGCATGTCAAAGCGAGGTTCAAGGAACTCAAAGGCGCGGGCGGCACCGCATTGGGAGAAATCAAGACCGGGGTGCGAAAAGCCCTGGCGGATTTGAAAGTGTCAACACAAAAGGCCGCGAAGCATTTCAGCGCCCACGTCAATCACGCGCCGCCGCCCTCCGCCAAAAAACCTCGGGCACGGACCAAACATGCCGCGAAGGTGGTCCGGCATTCCAAGGTGGCCAAGGTTGTGAAACGTGCCGTAAAGTCCGCCCGGCACATAAAAAAGAAAAAACATTAATCAGTGTTTTTGAGTCGCTTCACAAGGTTTGGCCGGGCGGTGGAACATGTGCATCGCTTCCGCACCATCATCGGCGTGTTTCTCAAATACGGCTACGGCGACCTGGCTGAACGCCTGCCGTTGCCGAGCCCGGTGCGGTTGCCCTTCCGCAAAATGCGCCAGGAGCAGCAGGAGATTTCGCTGATGTCGGCGCCCGAACGGCTGCGGCGCGCCTTCGAAGAACTGGGGCCGACCTTCGTCAAACTGGGCCAGCTTCTCTCCACGCGCACGCTCTTGCTTCCGCCCCCGTTTATTGCGGAACTGGCCAAGTTGCACGACGAGGTTCCGCCCGTTCCATTTTCCCAGGTCCTGGCGGTGTTGCACACCGAATTGCGCCGCCCGTACACGGATTTTTTCCTGTCGATTGAAGAGGAGCCGATAGGCTCGGCTTCGATGGCGCAGGTGCATCGAGCCATCCTGGTCAGCGGCGAGAAATGTGTCATCAAAGTGCAGCGGCCGGGCATTGAGAAGGTGGTGCGGGTCGATCTGGAGATCATGGCGCAACTGGCTTCTTTGCTGGAGAACCACGTCGAGGGTTCAAAAGTTTATCAACCGCGAGGCCTCGTGGCCGAATTCACCAAGCAGATGGAACAGGAACTCGACTTTACCGCGGAAGCGGCGCATCTCGAACGGTTCGCGCATCAATTTATAGGCGAGGCAACGATTTACGTTCCCAAGGTTTTTTCCGAGAGTTCTACCCAGCGCGTGTTGACCATGGAATACATCGACGCCATCAAGGCGTCGCGGCTGGATTTGCTGGAGGCGGCGGCGCTGGACCGGCGGGAGATAGCCACGCGCATCACGGATTTGGTGATGAAGCAAATTTTTGTGCACGGCTTTTTCCATGCCGATCCGCATCCAGGCAACATCCACATATTGCCGGGGAACGTGATTTGCTTTTTGGATTTCGGCATGATGGGATTCCTCGATCTGCGGACGCGGGAGGTGTTTTCCCGGTTCGTCATCAGCATCGCCCAACGCAATGAAAGCGCCTCCGCGTCCGCGCTGCTGACGCTGGCCCATGCGGAGTTGGACCCGTTTCGTCCCGGCTTTGAAGCCGACGTGGCGGAATTCATGCACCAGCATTTTTACCGTCCGGTGGGCGATCTGGTCTTTGGGAAACTGGTGCAGCATTTGTTTCACCTGACGCGCAAGCACGGGCTGACCCTGCCGGCTGATTTATCCACCGTGCTCAAGGCGTTGAGCCTGATGGAAAACCTGGTCTGCCAACTGGACCCCGGCCATGACATCATCGGACAGGCGCGTCCCTTCATGAAGCAAGTGCGCCTGACCCAGTTGGGACCGCGCCGCCTCTTGCGGGACTGGCTGGAATTTAGCGGCGAGGCGGCGGCATTTTTGCGCGAACTGCCGCTCGAAGCCCGCCGGATCATGGCGCTGTTCAAGGAAGGCCGCTCGCTGTTGCAGGTGCATCATCATGGTTTGGAGCCGCTGATGAACACGCTGGAACGCATCATCAACCGGCTGGCTTTCGCTCTGGTGCTGTCGTCCCTCATCATCGCCTCTTCGGTGATTGTGCATGCGAAAGTGCCGCCGATGTGGCATGACATGTCCGTACCGGGCGTGCTCGGCTACATGGTGGCGGGCCTGATGGGCTTTTGGCTGCTCATCGCCATGGTGCGCCACGGCAAGATGTGACGGAAATATTACTTAAAGACAGATTCTGGGAAATCGTTTTGGATCTGACGGATCCCAAGACACGGCTGGGGGCAATTTCTTTCGGCTTGGTCTTTTTTTTAGGGGCATGGCTTGTTGGCCGGGCGGTTCGCCTGGCGATCCATCGTTATTTGGACAAAGTGGAGCGCGCGGGAGCAGACCCAACCGGCATCCGGTTCCTCGCGAAATTTGCCAACGTGCTGGTTTATTTAGGCGCCTTCGTCGCTTACTCCCACGTTGTCCCCGCCTTGCGAAACTTGGGCTGGGCATCGCTGGCCAGCGTGGGTGTGCTCTCTGTGGTGTTGGGGCTTGCGGCACAAAGCACGCTCGGCAATTTGATTTCCGGAATTTCCCTGGTGCTCTATCGCCCGTTCAAACTCGGCGACCGCATTCAAGTGCCGGGCCCCACGGGAACGGAAATCGGTGTGGTGGAGGGCATCAACCTCGGTTACACCGTGCTGCGCACGAACGACGAACGCCGGTTGGTCATTCCCAACAGCACCATGGCCAGCCAGACCAGCATCAATCTTTCCCAGGCTCGAAAGGGCGCTCCCTGCACCTTGACCATTATCCTGGCCGCAGCCACAGATCCCGCCGCAGCCCGCAAAATTTTGACCGCCTTGGCCAAGGCACACCCAAAGACGATTGCCATCGATGGCTGCAACGTCACTGCCTTGTCCGGTTCCGGCACGACGCTGACGCTCAACGTCTGGTGTGCCGATGCGGACACGGCAGCGCTTCTGAAATCCGACCTTCTGGAAGCCGCCAAAAAGCAGTTTGACGCCGCCGGAATAAAAATCGCGCGATGGTCGGGACTCAGGGCGACGCCATGAAATCCTTGCTTCTGGCGGGAACGACTTTGATTTATCGCGAAGGCATGGTCGCCGGTTTATTCGATTGCGACGGCGGTGATAGAATAATTCCGTGCCGATTCTATCTTTGCCAAATTGCCGATTCGTATGGCAATGTTGAGGCATGCAAGCAACGCCTGAAATTGATGCGTTTGATCGAGGGGTTCGCCCCGTGCTGAAGATTGTTCTGCCAGAGAAGGCGGAAAAAGTTCTCAGCTTCCGCGCCGCGCCCAAGCTTCAGGCGCGCATCGAAGAACTGGCCGTCAAATCAACCGAGGGCCAACTTACCGAAACAGAAAAAGCTGAATACACAGGCTATGTGCGGGCAAATAAATTCGTCGCCATCCTGCAGCGGCAGGCACGGCAATTGAAAAAAACTCATTCATAAGGAATGAACGCCGCGACCCGAGTCCGCGTCCGGGAGCGCGCCGGCCATCGTTGCGAGTATTGCCAACTGCATCAGGACGATTCACCTCTGGCCGCGCTCCATGTCGAGCACATTACCCCAAAAAATACACGGGGGCACAGATGTCTTCGATAATTTGGCCCTGGCCTGCATTGATTGTAATCTGCACAAAGGTCCGAATCTGACGGGAATTGACCCCCGAACCAAACGACTTGCCAAATTATTCCATCCCAGACTCCAACGATGGGACGAACACTTCGAATGGCGCGGCCTCTATCTGGCTGGCAAAACGGCCATTGGCAGAACCACCATCCGCGTCCTCAATATGAATTCCGAAGACCATCTTACGTTGCGATCTTCCTAATTTTTACTTCTTCCTGTTTCCGCAAGCTTTAGCCTTTGGCATTCCGCCTTTAGACTTTCCTTCAGCAGTTCTCTCGCGTGTTGACGGACTATTTCAGTCTGGCCGCCGAGCATGCGGGCGATTTCGCAGACGCGCTGCTCATCGTCAAGCAGAGTTATTTCCGAAATCGTCCGGCCGGCCTCGACCCGCTTTGTGACCACATAGTGCGCGGTGGCGGCGGCGGCCACGGTGGGCAAATGCGTGATGCAGATGACCTGGTGACGCCGGGCGATTTGCCGCATCTTCTCGCCCACCACCACCGCGGTTTCGCCGCCGACGTTGGCATCGATCTCGTCGAAGACGAGCAGGGGGATTTCGTCCTCGGCGGCCAGGACGGTTTTGAGCGCGAGCATGACGCGCGACATTTCGCCGGAGGAGGCGATGGCGCGCAAGGGCCGGGCCGGCTCGCCGGCGTTGGGCGCAAATTGAAATTCAATTTCATCCAGGCCGGTCGCGCCGGTTGTGGCGGCAGTTTTTATGGTAATTTCGAAATGGCTTTGCTGAAAGCCCAGGCCTTGCAATTGTTTCATGGCCGCCTTGACCAGCCGGGGGATGGTTTTGCGGCGTTGGGAGGAAAGTTCCTCGCCCAGACAAACTATTTCCTTGTCCAATTTTGCCAGTTCGCCGTTGAGCCGCGCCAGTTCGGTGTCACGCTGTTCCAGGTTTTGCAGCTTCTTTTGGGCGTCTTCGCCGAAGGCAATGACTTCGGGCAGGGTCGCGCCGTATTTGCGTTTGAGGGACTGAAGCAAATTGAACCGCTCCTCCAACTGCTGCAGGCGGGCGGGATCGGCTTCGATGCCATCGGTGTAGCGGCGCAAGGCGGAGGGCAATTCGTTCCACGACGACATGGCCTGTTCGTGGAAGGCAAGCAAATCGCCGGCGGACGCATCAAGACGTTGCAAGGCTTGCAGCGTCCGACCCAGCGCGCCTGCCTGCCGCAACAACGAATCATCCTGTTCACCCAGTAGATCGAGCGCAGTCTGGCTCAATTCCAGAAGCCGGGTGGCATTACCGGCGCGTTGCAAATCTTCCGTCAGCCGGCTTTCTTCATCCGCTTGCAATCGGGCGGCGGAAATCTCATTGCACTGGAAACGCAGCAGATCCAATTGCCGGGCGTAGGTCTGTTCATCCACAATCAGCGCGGCCTTTTCATTTTCCAAATCATTTCTGCGTCGGATCAAGCCGGCGAATTTGTGGCGGGCGGGGTGCAGGCCGGCAAAGGCGTCGAGAATATCGAGTTGCCGGGCGGGATGAAGAAGGGATTGGTGTTCATGCGGCCCGTGCATATCAACCAATTCGCGGCCCACCGCAGCCAGCATTTGCAGCGTGGCGGGCGAGCCGTTGATAAATTGCCGGTTGGCGCCGGCGGCGGTCAGGACGCGCTTGAGCAGGAGTTGATTGTCGGCGCAGGGATCGAGGCCGTTTTCCTCGAGGGATTTTTGCAGGCCGGGCAGGGGCGCGCCTTCAAAAACGGCTTCCACCGAACAATTCTCGCAACCGGCGCGGATCAAGTCGCGGTCGGCGCGTTCGCCCAGCAAAAGATGGAGCGCGCCGATGATAATGGATTTGCCGGCGCCGGTTTCGCCGGTGATGGCGTTGTAGCCCGGTTGCAAGGGCAACGTGAGATCGGAGACCAGGGCCAGATTTTTAATGCGCAATGTGCTCAGCATGGCGGCAAGGCGCAGAGTAAAGTTCCCGGCGCGAAGTGCAAAGTTTAAACTGCAATTTTGCGCGCGCCTTGTTAGGCTGGCCCCGATGTCTTTCTTCTTTGTTTTTTTGGGCAGCGGGACTTCGCAAGGCGTGCCAATAATTGGCAAGGAGTATCCGCCGGAATTTCTGGCCAATCCAAAGAACCATCGCACCCGGCCCTCCATCTACGTGGACACCGCGCAAGTGAAACTGGTGGTTGATACGACGCCGGAATTTCGCCTCCAAGTCCTGCGGGAGAAAATTTGCCGCCTCGACGCCGTCCTCTTCACCCATTCCCACGCCGACCATGTCATGGGCCTCGACGATTGCCGGCGTTTTTGCGATTTGCGCGGCGGCGCCCTGCCTATTTACGCCAACCCGGCCACCATGGCCGATTTGCGGCGGGTTTATCAATACGCCTTTTGCAATCCGTCCGTGCCCAGGGGATATTTCAATCCCGAGCCGCATGTTGTGGAAGGGCCATTTTCACTGGGCGATTTGGAAATCATTCCCCTGCCGCTGCCGCACGGGACTGCGGGCAGCACCGGTTATTTGTTCATGCAGGAAGGACAAAAGCGCATGGCGTATTTGAACGATTGCAAAGAAGTCCCGCTGGCCGTGGCAGAACAGGTTCAAGGCGTGCCTGTGGTTGTGCTCGACGCCTTGCGGCGCACCCCGCACCCGACCCACATGTGCCTGGACGAGGCGCTGACCGCCGCGAGACGAATCGGGGCCGGACGAACTTATTTCACGCATCTGACCCACGATTACGACCACGACGCGGCCCAGGCGGAATTGCCGGCGGGAGTGGAGTTCGCCTATGATGGATTGCGGGTCGAGGTGAGCTAACTTCATGCGATTATTTCCAATTATTTTTGTTTTGACAGTGACCATGGGGGCAGGCGCGCTTTTTGCCGCTGAATCCGGCGAGGCCGTGGTTGTGGTTTACAACACACAGATGCCCGGGTCCAAAGACGTGGCGGACCATTACGCGGCCCGCCGCCATGTTCCCGAAAATCAAATCCTTGGATTGAATCTGTCCACAAACGAAACCATAGCGCGGGCCGAGTATCAGGACCAGTTGGAGTATCCGCTGCTTCGCTTTCTGGATAAGGGGAAACTTTTGGTGCTTGAGCCGGACACGGCCGGCACGAACAGCGGAGCGCGGAAGTTCAAGGAGGGGAAAATTCGTTATGTTGTTTTGTGTTATGGCGTTCCGTTGCGCATTGCGGCGGATGCGACTTTGAAAGAACCCGGCGAGGAAAAATTGCTTTCAGTGTTGCGCGGCCGCAACGACGCGGCGGTGGATTCCGAATTGTCCCTGCTGCCGTGGCCCGACCCGCGCCGGATGCTGGCCGGCTTTACGCCCAATCCAATTTATGGCGCGACCAATTCGGAGTCGATCAATCCGGCCCACGGCGTGTTGATGGTGTCCCGTCTCGACGGACCCGACGCCGCCACCGCCCGGGCGTTGGTGGACAAGGCGATGGACGCGGAGAGGGACGGTTTGTGGGGCCGGGCTTACTTCGACATGCGCGGCCTCACCAACGGCCCGTTAAAAACGGGCGATGACTGGATTAAAGTCGCCGCCATCGCCTCGCACAACTACGGCTTTGAAACCGTGGTGGATGACAAACCGGAAACATTTTCAGCGGGGTTTCCCATGAGCCAAATCGCGCTTTACGCCGGTTGGTATGATTGGAATGCCTCGGGGCCGTTCGCACAACCGAAGGTCGAGTTCATGACCGGGGCATTTGCCTACCATCTGCATTCTTACAGCGCGCAGACTCTGCGCAGCACCACCACCCATTGGTGCGGCCCGTTGTTGGCCGAGGGCGCAACGGCCACCATGGGATGCGTCAATGAGCCTTATCTGGACTTCACGCCCAACCTGGCAATTTTTTTCACGCGCTGGCTGGCGGGTTTCAGTTTTGGCGAGGCGGCTTATGCGTCGCAACCGGGGTTGTCCTGGCAAACGACTGTGATAGGCGATCCGCTGTACCGGCCCTTCGGCCAGGATCCGCGCAAGCTGCACGAGTCGCTGATCGCGCGCCACAGTCCGCTGATCGAATGGTCGCATTTGCGCGTGGTGAATTTGAGCCTGGTGCATGGCGTGGCCCCGGCCAAACTGGTGGATTATTTGCAAGAGCAGGACGTGACGGCCCGGAGCGCCGTGTTGACGGAAAAACTGGGCCACTTGTATCAGATGGAAAACCTGCCCAATCTCGCCCTGCAATCCTGGCTGCAAGCGCTGCAACTCAACCCCAGCCCGCAACAGGCCGTGCGTTTGACACTGCTCCTGGGGGACAAACTGACCGCGTCCGGCAGGGACGTCCAAGCCCTGGAACTCTATGACGCCTTTCTCGAAAAAAACCCCGCTTATCCGGACGCGCTGGTTCTCTATCAAAAAATGGAACCTCTGGCAAAGAAGCTCCACAAAAATTCAGAGGCCGAACATTACGCAAAAGAAATTGCGCGCCTCACCGTTCCACCGGCGAAATAACCGTTGTTACTGCGGACCAGGCGCTATCAGGTCCTTGGTCGTGTCAGAATCCAATTTTGCAATAAGCGTCTCCATTTCGGCCATTTCCTTTGCGGTTGTCTTGATGAACAACTGGTTGAGGCGTGTGTTGGCAAAGATCACACTGCGGGGGGATAACATGAGCTTGAGTTTGGCGCTGAGATCGGTTGCATCGCTGTGCTTCAGTTTAAAAACGCGGCTGATCAATGGTTCCAAGGCGCTGGGGCTGTCGGTGGTTATGGCGGCGTCCAATTTTGCGATGAGCGCCTTGGCGGCGGGCATTTCTTTTTCCGTGGTCCTGATGATCAATTTCCGGGTGCGCAGGTCAGGAATAAGAGCACTGCGAGGGGACAACGTGGGCAGCACTTCGGCGATGATATTGGTCGGATTGCTGTGTTGCAGATCAACAAGGTCGGTGACCAATGGTCTCAAGTCGTTAGACTCAATCGCGATGGCTTTTCGCTGCGCTGGATCGGACACTGTCGTTTGAGGCGCTGCCTCTGCTGGGCGACGGCACGCCATCGGCAGCGCAATCAGTGCCAGCAACAGTACCGCCGCCAATCCCCGCGCGCCAATCCGTGCCGTGCGCGGCAGGGGTCGGTTCATGATATGCAAAATCCGCTGCGTCAATCCGCGTCCCGGTTCCAGAATGCCCATCAATCCCAGCGCCGCCATGGGCCGGCCCAAGCCCAGTTTGGCCACATGCAGCAACGTCGCCGAATACGCCTGCGCGTCGCCGCTCATCTCGACCAGCACCATTTCGTCCACCGCCTGTTCGCGCGCGCGCCGGATGCGCGCATTAGCCAGCCAGAGCAGGGGATTATACCAATACACAATCTGCAAAAAGATTTGCGCGTGGTTCACCCACAAATCGCCCCGTTTATAATGCGCCAATTCATGCAGCAAAACCGGACGCATTTCCAATTCGTCCAATTTTTCCGCCAGCGTCGGGGGAATCAAAATGATGGGCCGCAAAACTCCGCAAATCGCCGGACTGCCGATCTCCGCGCAGCGCACCGGGATGATCCATGCAATGCCCAACTGCCGCCGGCACGATTCCAGCACGGTCCGCACGGACTCCGGCGCTTCTACGCTTTGCCGGACCACGCCCACCACCATCCGCAACCGCCAGGCCATCCAAATCCCGATCCCCAGCGCTACCGCCAACCATGCCAGAAACAAGACAGCTTGCCCGGTGAGCGTCGGTGGGGCGAGTGTCTGAATCGCGCCGCCCGCCGAATGTATAGTATTGACAAAAATTTCCGCCGGAGCTGTGACGGCCGCTGTTTTCAAGGGCAGCCAGTAAGCCGCGCCCGTGGGCGAGGCCAGCGACGGCGGCAGCGCCAGTTTCACCAGCGTCAGCATCCAGACCGCGTAACGAACTGTCGCGCGCACCCTTTTGCGCAGGGCCAGATCAAGCGCGAACAACAGCGCGATCAACACCGCCGATTGCAGCAGCATGGGCAGGGCAAATCCGGCGAAGTGCGCCCCCCAGTCGTTGATGGATTCAACAAGAGCATTCATGATTCCGGGTTCCTCCGTTTTTTCTGGATGAACTTTTCCAATTCCGCCAGTTGTTCCGGCGTGACGTCATTGCTTTCCAGGAGGCACTGCACCATGGGCGTGAGCGCGCCGTTGAACGCGTTCTTCAGCGCGTAAAGCACCTCCCCGCGTTGCGCCTGCTGCGGGGTGATGGCCGCACGATAAAGAGTCAGGTTCCTCACTTTTTCCGTGGTCAAAAGTCCCTGCGGCACCATGCGGTCCATGAGGGTGCGGACGGTGCTGTAGGACCACTTGCGGGATTTCAGCAGGGCCTCCTGCACGGTGGGCGCGGCGCACGGTTGCAATTCCCACACCGCCTTCATGATGGCCCATTGCCCCTCGGACAATTCGATTTTTCGTTTTGGCATTTTAATTTACTTGAGTAGATATTGTGCTACACATGTAAAAAATGCAAGAAAAATGTTTGGTGATCTTCGGAACAGGAAAATGCATGTTAAGCGCCCATGCCTTCCTCGAAGGAGCCGGCGGCGGTTTTGAAACAGAGATTGTCGCGCACGTAGGCGATGCCGTTGGCGCTGGTCGTGTCCAGATCCCGATAGGCGCTCTCGGCCTCGACCACCAGGGGCGCGGTGCGGGTTTTCATGGCCGCGCAGTAACGCTGCGGATAGCCGCTGTGCATCATTAATTCCACGTAACGCGTCATGTTCAAATCCCCGGTGCCGATGTCCACAAACTGCATGGCCCGTTTTTGCCAGCCGCTTTCCATCATGCGCAACGGGAAACCGGCCCGGATGACATAATTCTTGACGTGACAGGCATAAATGCGCGGGGCCACTTTGAGGAAACGGGTCTCCCAGCTTTCCCCTTCCCAGCAGTGCGACGGATCAGCGTTGACGCCCAGGCATTTGTCGCCGTCGCATATTTTCACAAGGTGGTTGAAGTCATCGGCGCACATGGCGGCGGTGCCGGGATGAATTTCGTGGGCCAGAAAAATGCCGAGCTTGTTGGCGTGGGCGCGGATCTTCGCCGTTTTCTTGACAAACCGTTCCTCGCCGCTTTTCACCAAATCGTAATCTCCCCCCTTCCAAAATCCCCACGGATAGCCGGTGGCCACTTCCCAGCCGAACGCCACGCCCCAGAACATGGGGATGATCTTGACGTTGAGCGCCGCCGCCAAATCCAACAGGCGCAGAATGTATGCCTCGCTCCATTTCTCGATTTCAGCGGTGGATTTTTTGGCGACATCGGGTGGCAGAAAAGGCCGGATGGTCGGGCTTCCCGTCCAGGCGGTGGTGTGGACCCAGAAAGGGCAATGGGCCGAGATGCCGTCGCAACACATGTCGCCTGCAGCGAACGCCTTTTTGATTTCGGCGGGGGTTTTGAATTTGTCGCCGTCCTGGAGCATGTAATTGGACGGCTGGGCGCCGGAGGCGCCGGAGGTCTTGGCGTAATCCAAAAACGCGGTGAGAGATTTCGCGCCGTGTTGCGCGCCTTCGATGCTGGGATGAAAACAGGCTTGAGACATAAGATTTAAATATTTTTTGGTAATCTGGACGTGAGAATAAAGGCTAAAGGTTGAAGGCTAAAGGCTAAAGTTATGAAAAAAGCAGGTCGGGCGCATCTCAGTTTTTGGTATGGAAGCGAGCCGGTTTTCATTGACCCCTCGTTTTAACGAGGGGCAACCGTTTGGACTGAGTTTGCTCAACTGTTTTAACAGTTTCCGCCCTCGTACCACCCGTAGGAAAACCGTTGAAAACGGTTGGAGAAGTCGCTCGTATCTTCTTTCCCCTCGTTAAAACGAGGGGTTAATAGGACGCGCTTGTTTGGCCTCGCTTCAAAAGCATCACTTAAAAACTGAGATGCCCCCCTTTGTCATTGATTCGTCATTCGTGCTTCGACATTCGTCATTCCTTCTGGCAATGTTTGCGCACGGCAATGATGAAACTCCTTATCTCACGGTTTTTGGGCTGCATGGCGGCAGGCTGTATCCTGACTATGGCTGCGGCAATTCACGGGGCAACGCTGAAAACTCAAAATGTTTTCCTCATTGTCAGCGACGGTTTCCGCTGGCAGGAAGTTTTCACCGGGGCGGAGGAGATGTTGTTGACCAAGGACATTGGCGGGGTCAGGGACACCAATGCCTTGCGCCGCGAATTCTGGCGGTCGACACCGGAGGAGCGGCGGCAGGCGTTGCTGCCGTTTTTCTGGGGCGAGATTGCGCAGAAGGGCCAGATTTTTGGGAACCAGACCAAGGGCAGCGTCGTCACCGTCACCAACGGCAATAAGTTTTCCTACCCGGGCTACAACGAAATGTTGACCGGTTCCGCCGATCATCGCATCAACAGCAACAACAAGAGGCCGAATCCGAACGTGACGGTTTTCGAGTGGTTGAACAGCCGGCCGGGCTTGAAAGACCGAACCATGGTTTTTGCCACCTGGGATGTGTTTCCCTACATTTTCAACATTGGCCGGAGTCATCTGCCCATCTGGCCGGCGTGGGAAAAGAAGTTCGCCGTCGATGAAATCAAAACGCCCGCGGGCCTGGATGAATTAGTGGAGGACACGACAACGGTTTGGGACGGGGTGACCTACGACCCTTTTCTTTTCCAGGCGACGATGGATAATGTGAAACGCGAAAGCCCGAGGCTGGTGTTCATTGGCTTTGGCGAAACGGATGAATGGGCTCACGCGGGCCGCTACGACCGCTACCTGGAATCCGGCCATCATGTGGACAGTTTTGTGCAGCAACTTTGGAGCACGGTGCAATCCATGCCAGCCTACCAGGGCAAAACAACCTTCATCATCACGGCGGACCACGGTCGCGGCAGCGGCCCCGAAAACTGGAAAACTCACGGCATCACCATCGACGGCGCGGAAGGGGATTGGATTGCCGTCATCGGGCCGGACACCCCGCCGCTCGGCGAGCGCACGGCCACCCAGCCGCACACCGAAGGTCAGATTGCGGCCACCATCGCCGGCTTGCTGGGGGAGGATTGGCGTGATGCCTTGCCCAAAGCAGCCGAGCCCATCACTGACATTTTCGGCGATCAATGAGAGGGTCTGTTTCGCTTTGATTCCGATTTCTACTCTAACTTTGGCTGAAATGTCCCTACAGTCCAGAGATTGCCTTCCGGATCGCGGAGATCAAATTGCGTGCTGCCTTCTGGAAAGGCTGGCGTGCGGGCGACATGTACTGGGCGCACAATATCCGCGCCCGCCGTCTTGGCTCGCTGGTAGGCTTGATGCACAGCTTTTGCATCCTCGGCCACCAACGCCAATGAAGCTATACCCACCTTGGCCCAAGGGTTATCGGCGGGAGGCCGATCTGAAATAAAAATAATGCCTGTGCGCCAGACAAGCTCGGCAAAGGCAATTTTCCCATCGGGAGTTTCATATAACGACTTGACTCTCAAGCTGAGCACTTCGGTGGCCCATTTCAAACCTCGGCGGGCATCGTCGTATACGAGTGAGATAGTGACAGTTGGATTTTGCATAGTGGTAACGAGTCTTACAGTTGGCTGAAAAGTTGAGGATGGTATCGGACATCGATGTCATTAAGAAATTTTCCCGGTGAAATAAATGCGATCACCAAAAGGGTCAATAACGCACACAGATTTCGCCCCCAAGGTTGCATGGCCGTCTTTACGCTGATAACGATGCAGGGGGTCCAACGCGTGTTGCTTATACGATGATGAATCCCGAGATTGAAAATGTAAATAACGCTGAAAATGTCGATGTTCATTTGAAAAGCACTTCAGCCTTGTTCCAGTTGGTGTCATTACTGCTTCGTGTTTGAACCTTCTTCGCCGCATTATCAGGACCAAAAACTCTAGCATGTTCCTGATCCATTTTCTCGATCAAATTTCGTTGTTGCGGCGTCAGCGTGACGCCTCCCCATGTGGCCGCAAGCCACAATCTCATTCGTTTTATAATCGTCATGATTCAAATTTTGCGGCATGGTATCCGCTCGATAGCCCTTCGTCGGCCGTAGCGGGATCAAACCATGGATATTCGGGATCAGCCTCAACATTTGTGAGACAGTTTTTAGGATTCACTGGTTTGGCTTCCTTCGCGAGGCCAACAGGGAAAGCTGGGAAAAGGATGATAACCAGCGCGACCATCCAAACGTCAACTGCACGAAACCCTTTCATGATGGCGTTCCTTTCGACTCGACCGACGCCGTGGACATTTCGATGGCCGCGGCCACGCGATCCAACAATACAGCGGCAATTCGAAGCAGTTCCATCTCGACTGGCGTCAGAACAGAAATCATCGCACAAGCCAGCCTGTCTTGACGTTTTCCAATCTCATTTCGTAGCAGCCGTTGGCCCGCAGCGGTGAGTCGGATTCGGTTTTGCCGGCGATCTTTTTTGTTCACTTGCCGGATGATCAGTCCGGAATTTTCCATGGCCAACAGCAACCGCGTCATTGATTGCGGTTGGAGCCCAAGATATTCGGCCAGGCGACTGGCCGTGTCCGGGCCATCCTGATGGAGTCGCGCAAGCACGCCAAATTTGGACAAACCCGGGCCCTTGTTCGGGCTGGTGATTCGCAACCGCCGCGTGAGCCGGGAGGCCTGCCGATACAATAGGCCTGCCGTTTCGAGCATCGCCGCAGAAGGTTGAGTTTTAATTGCCATAAATAATACGCATAGCGTATTAAAAAACGGATGATATGCAACAAAATAATTAAAAAATGTGCATTTTATTACGCAATGCGTTTAAGTTTAAGTGCAAGCGCCAGTCCTCACGATTGACACTTTTTCAGAAAACTTGCGTGTGCACGGAGGCGGAAGCCAGTTGCCGGCTCGTCCGCCGTAGTTTTAACGAAAGAGGAACTCGAACGCCCCAGCCTTTCCGGCTTGCCATGACATGGCCAAAATACAAGATGCCGCCGCCATTTCTAGAAATTCGTCTTTACTCGTTTGGTGTCCAAAATGGCGCCCGTTTTGTCAGCCATCGTTTGCTATTACGCTTGCTATTCACACCTTTGGTGGCAGGATGGCAGGGTTGTCACCATTCCAGGTTTCGCGGCTGTGGACCTATTATTCTGGCGACGTCGAGTTCACATCGAACGTTCTCACAGCCAAACCGAAACCTATGAAAAAATTGTTCCCGCGTCTCGCGCTGGCGTTGCTGGCGCTTTGCGCTCTGCACTCTGCATTCTCCATTGTTGAGGCCCAGGGCACGGCCTTCACCTATCAAGGCCGGCTCCAGAACAACGGCAGCCCGGCCAATGGGAATTACGATTTCACCTTCGCGCTGTTCAACACCAACAGCACCAACGCCGGCCCGCAGGTCGGCGCGACGCTGACCAATCTCAACCTGGGCGTGACCAACGGTCTTTTCCTCGCCCCGCTCGACTTTGGTTCCGTCTTCACCGGCAATGCCACCTGGCTGGCGATGGGTGTGCGGACAAACGGTGGGAGTGGCTTCACCGCGCTCAATCCGTTGCAGGAGCTGACGCCGACGCCCTACGCGATATACACTCCCAACGCCGGGGCGGCGGCGAGCGCCAACTCCGTGGCGGGTTCGAACATCGTGGGGACCATTGCGGCAGGGCAATTGCCGGCCAGTGTGGTCACCAATGGCGAGAGTGGTGTGAACATAGCCGGCAGTTTCTCCGGCAACGGTGGCAATTTGACTAACGTGAATATCATCGCGCTGACGCAGACCGAACCGGTGGTCGTCGACTGGGGAGATAATACATATGGCACAACGACCATCCCAGCAGGCTTGAACAACGTCGTGGCCATTGCGGCGAGTTATTATCACACTCTGGCACTGCAGAGCAACGGGACGGTCGTCGGCTGGGGATATGGAAGCGATGGCGCAACGACCATTCCAGCGGGCTTGAGCAATGTCGTGGCTATTGCGGCAGGTGCGGATTTCAGTCTGGCGCTGCAGAGCAGCGGGACGGTCGTCGGCTGGGGAAATAATGAGTCTGGCGCAACGACCATTCCTGCGGGTTTGAGCAATGTTGTGGCCATTGCGGCGGGCTATTATCACAGTCTGGCGTTGCATGGAAACGCTACGGTCGTCGGCTGGGGAGATAATTCCTACGGCGAAACGACCATTCCGGCGGGCTTGAGCAATGTCGTGGCCATTGCGGCGGGTCATAACTACGGTCTGGCGCTGCAGAGCAACGGGACGGTCGTCGGCTGGGGAGATAATACATATGGCGAAACGACCATTCCAGCGGGCTTGAGCAATGCCGTGGCCATTGCGGCAGGTGCGGATTTCAGTCTGGCGTTGCAGAGCAATGGGACAGTCGTCGCTTGGGGAGATAATTCCTATGGCGAAACGACGATCCCAGCAGGTTTGAGCAATGTCGTGGCCATTGCGGCGGCTGGGTATCACAGTCTGGCGCTGCTGGGCAACGGGACGGTTGTCGGTTGGGGAGATAATTCAGGTGGCCAAACGACCATCCCAGCGGGCTTGAACAGTGTCGTGGCCATTGCGGCGGGTTATGAATACAGTGTGGCGCTGAAGCTGGCTGGCATTCAAGCGCCGCTGGCATTGTTGACGGGGAACAATGTCTTTACGGGTTCCGTCACAGCAACCAGTTTTTCCGGCAACGGCAGCGGCTTGACTGGTTTGAACGGATCCAATGTGACCGGGAACCTGTCCGTGGGGAACGTCACCGCCAGCGGTACCATCAGCGGCAACGGCGCCGCGTTGACCAATCTCAACGGAGCCAGCTTGATTGCGGGCACTGTTTCCAGCGCGCAGCTTGCCGCCGGGGCGCTTTCGGCGCCGGCCAGCATTGCGGGAACCAGCGGAGTCGCCACGCCCAATACCAGCTACGTGGCCGCTAACGCCAGCCTTACTACCCTCTTCCTCCCCGGCACTGCCAATGTTGGGGACGTGGTGACCATAGAGGGCGCCGGGGCGGGCGGCTGGCAGGTGGACGGGGCCAGCTCTTGGGCCCAACAGACCAGTGCTCCTTCCACAACTTGGGAAGCGGTCGCCTCGTCGTCGGATGGCACCCATCTGGTCGCGTTGGTCAATCAAGGCGGGATTTACACTTCGGTCAACAGCGGGACCAACTGGACATCGCAGCCCACTGCTCCTTCCCAATATTGGACGTCGGTCGCCTCGTCGTCGGACGGCACCCACTTGGTGGCGGTGATTGGCGGCGGCGGGATTTACACTTCGGTCAACAGCGGGACCAACTGGACACCGCAGCCCGGTTCTCCTTCCGCATATTGGACGTCAGTCGCCTCGTCGTCGGACGGCATCCACTTGGTGGCGGCGGCCGCTGGCGGAATTGACACTTCGGTGAACGGCGGGACCAACTGGACACCGCAGTCCAGCGCTCCTTCCCTGAGTTGGGAATCGGTCGCCTCGTCGTCGGACGGCACCCACCTGGTCGCGGTGGCCTATAACGGCGGGATTTATACTTCGGTCAACAGCGGAACCAACTGGACACATCAGACCAGTGCTCCTTCCACAACTTGGTTTTCGGTCGCCTCGTCGTTGGACGGCACCCACTTGGTGGCGGTGGTCAATAACGGCGGGATTTACACTTCGGTCAACAGCGGGACCAACTGGACACCGCAGCCCGGTTCTCCTTCCGCAACTTGGTGGTCGGTTACCTCGTCGTCGGACGGCACCCGCCTGGTCGCGGTGGTCTATGGCGGCGGGGTTTACATTTCGGCGAACAGCGGGACCAACTGGGCGCAGCAAACCAGTGCTCCTTCCACAACTTGGGTATCGGTCGCCTCGTCGTCGGACGGCGCCCACCTGGTTGCGGTGGCCTATAACGGCGGGATTTATGCGTATGATTTGCCGGTCGTTGCCACCGGCGCTCAAGGCTCATCGGCCCAGCTTGCATATATCGGCAACGGCCAGTGGGCCGCGGTGACGCCCGGGGGAGTGGCGTTGCTCAACGCGAATCAAACTTTCACCGGGGTCAACACGTTCACGGGCGTCATCAACGGCAACGGCGCCGGTTTGACTAATCTAAACGCGGCGAATCTCACCGGCGCGCTTCCCGCCATCAGCGGGGCCAGTCTGACCAGCCTGAAAGCGGCGAATCTCACCGGTGCGCTCCCCGCCATCAGCGGGACCAGTCTGACCAACCTGAGCGCGGCCAGCATCAACAATTCGACCGCTGCCAACCTGACCAACGCCAACAACACTATTTCCGGCAACGGCAGTGGTTTGACCAATTTGAACATTACCAATGTGAATGGGAATTTGTCGGTGAGCAACATCACCGTCAGCGGGACCATCAACGCCAACGCCAGCGCAACGGCTAATTTTAATGGTGGCATCTATGTCAATAGCACTAACGGGTATCATCAATCCTCGGAGGGGATTTTTGAAGTGGATGCCCCTGGTGTCTTTGGCGGACGATTGATTGTGACCACCGCCGGCAATGTCGGCATCGGCACCGGCAACACCAACCCCGCTAATTTGCTCGTGGTCGGCCCCGGCGGCAGTCCGGCCTACTGCAACGGCACCACCTGGCAAAACGGTTCCGACCGCAACATCAAACGCGGCTTCCAACCCATCAACGACGCCGCCATTCTTGACAAGGTCTTGCACCTGCCCATCACCCAATGGCAATACAAGTCCGAGGGCGCGGACGTGCAGCACATCGGCCCGATGGCCCAGGATTTTCACGCCGCTTTTGGCGTCAACGGCAGCGACGACACCCACATCAGCACGGTTGATGAAGGGGGCGTGGCGCTGGCGGCCATTCAAGGCCTGAACCAGAAGATCGATGAGAAAGACGCGGAAATTAGAGCGCTGAAAGAAAAAGCCGCCAAGGTGGACGCGCTGGAGAAAAGACTGGACGCGTTGGAGGCCGCTGTGAAACAGCTTGCGCCGCAGAAATAAGGCATCGCTCCGCGGGAGTTCAGAAGGAAATTTGTCATAATCCTGTCAAGCGAAAATAGGGCAAAGTCTGACGGGGAAGTCGGGACGAATTGAAGCCAGTAGCCGGGCAGGAGAACGCCTTGCTTTGAAGGTGCGAATGAACACGCGCAACACGGTTGCGGCAGCGGCCCGGAGAACTGGAAAAATCACGGTATCACCATCGACGGCGCGGAGGGGGATTGGATTGCCGTAATCGGGCCGCACACACCGCCCCTCGGCGAGCGCACGGCCACCCAGCCGCACACCGAAGGCCAGATTGCAGCCACCATCGCCGGCTTGCTGGGGGAGGATTGGCGTGATGCGTTGCCCAAAGCAGCCGAGCCCATCACAGACATTTTCGGCGACCGGTGATAGGGTTGCTGGCAAGGCGTAGGGTGATTTGGTAAGGACACCACTATTCTTTGTCACCAGAGGTTTTAGCCTTGGAAGCCCTGCGTATAGAACGTTTTTTCCACTTGTCGTTCAGCCATTGGCCATAAGAGGGCATTCCCAAATATAGCTGCTGAGTGCAATCGGCCAAATTGGTAAGGACTTCAATAGGATGCATTGCATTTTCGACAAATATGGCATGCTTGCCGCCTTTTTCCCGCCAAGTTTCATCCAAACTATGTGCCGCAAACAACTCTGTTCCGGTTAACAGAATTACCGGAGCACGGATCTGCGATCTATTTCGGTTATACTCTCGTCCCCATTTTGCGAGCCCCCCAATAAGGTCGATCTCGGTTTGTGAGAGGTCTTCAGCTTGCTTCATTGTAGCAAAGACCAAGACTGCGCCGGGAAAAGTATCCGCCAAAAGGCGCATTCTCTCAATGTCGTCTTTTCCAAATGCTTCTTTGCCGAAGCTTTTGGCTTCTCCAAAGACAATTTCGGTAGGATAGTCGATTCCCAAAAGTTGTTTTCTCTGATGCCACAATATGAAATCAGCCTCCGATTTTTTTCCTGACGGAAGCTCCAACTCCTGCCCCGATGACCATGTCGTGGACGCTCGATTAGCCCCACCCAATACATCGGCAAAAAATCGGATTGCCAATGCGGCTGCGTATCCGCCGCGCGCAAAATCAGGCAATGAGAAAGGTCCAATGACCCTGTAAGCCCATCGAGCTTTGCTTGTCTCAGTCGGGCTTGTAATTGGAAAATCAAAATCCTTCAAACACAGTTCGCATTTGAGCACATAGTCTAACTGGTCAACAGAATACCAACTCCAGCTAGCGCATTTAGTGCAGCGCAACTCAAGGCCGAGAGCAACCACTTTACGTTCGACCAGGGTTTCAAAGACCTTTCTTCTCCACCTGTCGTTTGCCACTGCATTATTAACTCTGTTTTTGAACTCGGCTTGTTGCATGCTTCGAGAGATGGGCCTTCTGGACATTTGGTTAAGCAACTTCACAATTTCGGGATGGGCAATTCTCGTGACCCCCCAAAATCCCCCTAACGTTTGGATAATCTGCTGTGTTGGTCTGCCACCGTCCGACAGCGTAGCGGAAATTTTATTCGCCTTGAACCAAGAGTTGATTGCATTTGTGCCATCAATGAGTTCCCAATACTCATCACTTGACACATATTTAGAAAGCAGCACCAATCCCTCAGTGGTCGGTAAAACCGATTGTAAAGCCATCCCAAAAGGTGGAAACTGCGGGTTCCTATAATTGCAAGGAAAAGTGGTCGCAATTTCATCACCAGCGCTCCAATCTGATAAATTGATTACGTTCGCCCATCGGAATTCACCTCCAAATCGATTGCAGAATTCTGGGGAAAGAGTCCCAAACCGGATGGCTTTATTCTTTGGATCAGGATTGAGAGAGAGGCTCTTTTCTGATGTTTCAAGAGTAGGCCGCGTGGTTCTGGCCGAGAAGTCGGGAGTCGTACGCCAAATTGGCGGGTACCAAGTTTGAATGACAACCGCATTCACATCGTCAGGCGCGACATGTTTTCGAAAAAGGGGATCAATCTCCGATTCAGGGATTGAGCGGGAGAACATGACCGTCGTGCGTATCATGACTCTATGAGGGTTGCCGGGCAAAGGACGGTAGTTTTTATTAATGACCGATTTGCAATACGGAGATAAAATTTTAAGCCATTGAACCGGAATTGGCAGGACTTGCCGGTGTGTTGCCCGTAAATTCCAATAATCAATTAAGTCTCTTGGCTCATCTGCATCCAGAACGAAAAGCGTTAAATCGCTGTGTTCATGATACCGTACGCGAATATTCATTTGCCCAATGCGCAGGGGTGTTACGCAGCCAGTTTTGTAAAGGCTCAAAAATGACTTTGGGGTGAGGTTGATGTTTTCTGGATCAAACACATCCCGATAATTTTGCTCGAAGTATTCTAATGTGGTGGTCGTCGGAAATGCGCCAAAAACGCAGGAGCCAAAGAGATTAAAGGGGTTCTTCTTGGCCTTGACGTTCACAATTTTAGGCTTTTTGCGGTGAACAAATTGGAATTCTTTCTGATAAAGCTCGCGATACACGTCCACCACACTAAGGCCATACCCTCTGTCTTCCCCATCGCCTTGGCGTTCCAAAACATCCGAAAGCTGGATGACCCGTTGCTCGTCAAAACCAAACGAATTTGCAATTCCTTTTTCCGTTTCGACGAGGATGTCAGGCTCAAAAAAATCGAGATAACCATCAACGATTTGCTTGGCATTCTCGAATCGATGTCCCCTGCGGTCCCACCAATCCGGGACCTTTTTGAAAAATGGAACTATCGGATTATATTTGCCACCCCAAAGACAGGTTGTTACCCTAAATACCTCTGCCAATTTAGCGCGGTTTTCGGGACGCACAATAAAGGCGAATCGAACCGGCCTCAGTCGTATTTTTAGACTCAAGCTCACCTATGTATCCTGAGGTTGCCTCAATTACAAAAAAAGGTTAAAATAAATCTACGGATTTTTAATATCTATAATACAATTGTAACTAGACGAATTGTCAGGTCAGACTGATGAAAGGCTTCCGCCTTCGCCGCAGTGGCTACGGCGCGAAAAGTCCGTATTTGGACATGAAAGTTATGAAAAAGAGAGAAAACAATCAGGCTGATCTTTTTCTTCGTGGTGAGAATTACAGTTCAACCAGCCTGGCCGCCGTAGCCGTTGCGGCGAAGGTGGGTCAAACCGATCCAGTCAGGGTTCGGCGGAGCCTCACCTTGCCTTGATTTTATGCTCGTTGCTTATAATGAACAGCTTGCATCATAAATCAGGCCAAAGGCAGTCAGGCTGAGTCATAGTGAATACAACCGATATGATGAGCGCTGGGTTTGACTTCGCCGGCTGGGACAGGCACTAAGATGTCGAAAATGATACGTATTCGTTTGTGGTTTGTTGTTGCGACGCTTGTGCCGCTTTTCAATTCCGCCGGTCAAGCTGTCAACCCGCCGGTCCGGTTGCCGGGGATGCAGGCCGATGGCTCTGTTTTGTTGCATAATCAATGGTCCATCCGCCCGGCGGGACGGCAGGTGCAATTACGGGGCACGCTGCCGGACAATATCGCCGTTCATCCCTCCGGCAAATTTGCCGCGGTCATGGATTGCGGTTACGGCCCGCATGAAGTGGAGGTCGTTGATTTGGACGCCGGGAAGGTTGTGGCGCGGTCGGCGGTGAGCAATTCGTTTTACGGCGTGGCGTTTTCGGCCGATGGCAGGGAACTTTATTGCAGCGGCGGCGGCGATGAGGTGATCCATCGCTTCGATTTCCTGGAGGGCAAAATCACCAATGACACGGAAATCACAGTGCATGACCGGATCTTGCGGGCAGTGCCTTGCGGGTTGGCAATCAACCGGGCTGGGACAAAATTGTTCACGGCCAATGTTTGGGGCAATTGCGTTTCGGAAGTGGATTTGGGATCGAAAACAAACACGATTGATTTTAGTGTTGGCCGCAAACCGGCCCATCTGACCATGGCGCCGGTGGTTCCGCCGGAGGACTTCGAGACCCTCGCGGCGGACAAACGTGCGGAAGTGGGTTTTTACAGTTCGGATCCCGATGACACTTTTCCCTATGCCTGTTGTCTGGATGAAAAGCGCCAGCGCCTTTATGTGAGCCTTTGGGGACAGGCGGCGGTGAAGGTGATTGACTTGAAACCCGGCGGCCTGATGTCCGGTTGGGCGGCGGAAGAGCATCCGTGCGAGATGGTCCTGAGCCGTTCCGGCAAGTTGCTCTACGTGGCCAATGCCAATCGCAACACCGTCACGGTGTTTGACACGACCACGGGCCGCGTCCGCGAAACCATCTGGGCCGCCTTCCATCCCGGCGACCCGCCCGGCTCAACCCCCAACAGCCTGGCGCTGTCGCCCGACGGGAAAACGTTGTTCGTCGCCAATGCCAACGTCAACACAGTGGCGGTGTTCGACGTGCGTGTGCCGGGCCGCAGCCGGTCGCTCGGTTTTATTCCGACGGGCTGGTATCCGACTTCGGTGCGCGTGACGCCGGATGGCAAACATCTGCTGGTGGCCAACGGCAAAGGCGGCACGCCAAAGGCCAACCCGCATGGACCAAAACCGGGCGAGAAGAAAAATCCCGAAGCGATCGCGGTCCTCTTCAAAGGCACCTTGAGCATCATCGACCTTCCGCGCGGCAAGGACTGGGACAAACAAATGGCGGCGTGGACCGCACAGGTTTATGGCTGCACGCCGTTGCAGGCCGACGGCGCCCTCTCCGCCAAGCCTCCGCCTGACAGCCCCATCCCGGCCAAACCCGGTGCTGCCTCTCCCATCAAGTATGTCATATATATTATCAAGGAGAACCGGACTTACGACCAGGTGCTGGGCGACATGCCGCAGGGGAACGGTGACGCCAAACTCTGCCTCTTTCCCGAACGCGTGACGCCGAACCACCACCAACTGGCCCGCGATTTTGTGCTGCTGGACAATTTTTATGCCGACTCCTCGGTCAGCGCCGACGGCCATGAATGGAGCATGGGCGCATACGCAACCGATTTTGTGGACAAGATGTGGCCGATGAATTACGCGCACAATCACAATGGAAAATTTCCCTATCCGGCCGAGGGTTATTTTCCGATTGCGTTTCCAGCCGGCGGCTATTTGTGGGACCGGGCGGCCGAAGCCAAGGTCAGCTATCGCAGCTACGGGGAGTTCGTCAGTTTCGACCAACTGCCCGGCGAGCCGTGCCGGGCGCGGGTCAAGGCCTTGGACGGGCACATTGATCCGATGTACCGCGGTTTCGATTTGAAGTACAACGATGCGAAGCGGGTGGATCGCTACGTTTCTGAATTCAAGCGGCTGGAGGCGGCCGACGAAATGCCGCACCTGCAAATTGTCCGACTGCCCAGCGACCATACGCACGGCACCACCACCAATTTCCCCACGCCCTCCGTATATGTGGCGGATAACGATGTGGCCCTGGGGCGGATTGTCGAGCTGGTCAGCCATTCCAAATACTGGCCGCAAACCGCCATCTTCGTAGTCGAAGACGACGCTCAAAACGGCCCTGATCATGTGGACGCGCACCGCACCATTGCCTTTGTCATCAGCCCGTACGTGCGGCACGGGACGACGGACTCCACCATGTATTCCACCAGCAGCATGTTGCGGACGATGGAGTTGATCCTGGGGCTGAAGCCGATGACGCAATTCGATTCCGCCGCGACGCCGATGTTCGCGTCCTTCCAGGGCACACCGGACCTGCGGCCCTATTCCGTGTTGCCGGGGAATGTCAATATGAACGAAACAAACAAGCAGACCGCCTGGGGGTCGGGCCTGAAAATGGATTTCTCCAGGGAAGACGCCGCACCTGAACAATTGCTCAACGAAGCCGTTTGGAAATCGGTGCGGGGGGCCGACTCGCCCATGCCCGCGCCGGTCCATGCCGCCTTCGTTTTCACCCGCCCGAATGACGACGATTAAACTCCACCACATCCGCATAGCGCACGCCGGTCCCGCCGAAAATGTCCAGGGCGGAACCAATTGTCAAATCGATTTTTCCGCGGCCGATGCGCGCCACGTCCTCCAAATCGCGCAGGGACCGGGCTCCGCCCGCGTAAGTAACGGGCAGGGGTGCCCATTGGCCCAGCTTGTCAATCAATTCCAGGTCCATGCCCAGGCAAAGCCCTTCGACGTCCGCCGCATGCACCAGAAATTCCGCGCACGATTGCGCCAGATCGGCCAGGGTGTCCGGCCCGATCTCCAGTTCGGTGAACTTTTGCCAGCGGTCGGTGACGACGAAATATTTGCCGTCCCGGCGGCGGCAACTCAAATCCAGCACCAGCTTGTCTTTGCCGATGGCCGCGACCAATTGGCGAAGCCGATCGCGATCCAGCCGGCCTTCGCGAAAAATCCAGGAAGTGACAATGACATGGGAAGCGCCAGCCTCGAGGAACCCGGCGGCGTTGGCCAAATCGATGCCACCGCCGACATGGAAACCGCCGGGGAACGCCGCCAGCGCCTCGCGCGCCGCCGTTTCGTTGCCCGGCCCCAGCATGATGACGTGGCCGCCGCGCAGGCCGTCCTTTTTGAAAAGCTCGGCAAACCAGCGGCTGGGCCGGTCCGAGACAAAATTCGTCCGCAGGGTTTGCGGATCATTCGTCAAGGAACCGCCAACAATCTGTTTGACTTTGCCTTCATGGAGATCGATGCACGGCCTGAACATGGGGCCAAAGTAAGGTTGGGCGGCGCCGGTTCAAAGTTTAAAGTTTCGTGCCGGCGGCCGTTGAAACGGCTTGCGGAAAGAGGGGAATGCGAATAAAGTTCAAGCCGCGTGGTTGCACCCATAGCTCAATTGGATAGAGCATCTGACTACGGATCAGAAGGTTATAAGTTCAACTCTTATTGGGTGCACCATTCTTAAACGCTTCATTACAAATTGCTTACACAATCATTTCAATTGCGAAGAAATTGAAATATTTTTACCGGCTGTCAAAAACGAAAAACTGACTAGCCGTCTGCGCTTGTTTCATTTATGATACTGCATGAAAACTGTTCTGGTCACTGGCGGAGCTGGCTATAAAGGCTGTATTCTCGTTCCAAAGTTGCTCAATGCCGGCTATGCGGTGCTCGTTTATGATTGGATGCTTTTTGGCGCGCAAGGGTTGCCATCGCATCCGCATTTGAAGGTCGTCAAAGGCGATATTCGGGACATTGAAAAATATTCCCGGGAAGTTGCGGGCGTGGATTACGTGATCCATATGGCGTGCATCTCCAATGATCCGAGCTTCGATCTCGATCCGTCGCTCAGTCGCACCATCAATTATGAATGCTTCGAACCGATGGTGGTGGCAAGCAAAGCGGCCGGGGTGAAGCGGTTCATTTATGTTTCCACCAGTTCGGTTTATGGCGTCAGCGATGCGCCGGAAGTCACGGAGGAGCATCCGTTTGTGCCCCTGACCGACTACAACAAATA
>Ga0206860_10047_pt1 | contig 31847 bp, 31 predicted proteins | sample Alteio_BWOrgCont_44_FD_152624 | JGI IMG/M metagenome (GOLD analysis project Ga0206860, IMG submission 152624) | Enriched cells from forest soil in Barre Woods Harvard Forest LTER site, Petersham, Massachusetts, United States -... | ecosystem: Environmental > Terrestrial > Soil > Temperate forest >...
ATGAGCTTTGAAGCGACCCAAGGTTGCAGCACATTGGATTCAAACTTGATCCTGCTGGCGGCAAGCCTGCTGGTGGGGAGCTTTTATTTGCGGTCGCCATGGAAACGGGTATTATTGACACTGTTTGTGATCCCGCTGGCGATTTTCACAAACGGGTTCCGCCTCTTCACCATTATGGAGTTATGTGTCCAAATGGGCGCGCATGCGATTGATTCCCCGATCCATCGCTATGGCGGTCCGATATTTTTTGCGCTCTCGCTCATTGCATTCCTGCTTTTTTTGGTTTGGTTGCGGAAGCTGGAATCCAAACCTTGAATTTTCAGGCGCGGTTGAAATCTCGATGGCGGTGTGGTTTAATTCTTGTTGTTAGAAAACATGTGTGCGCCTGCATCAAATGCCTGCCGGTCTGGGAAATGGTTGTTGCTCATCGCGGAGGCAATCGCCCTGCTTGGATGTCTATACGGCTTAACCTACAGTTTTTCCTATCGCTATTACGCTGAACACGGGATTCCCTGGAACAGCCACCATATTTCCGTTCTGCTTATGGGATTTATGGAGCCGTGGTTGCGCGAGATGTTCTGGTCATTTATCGGGGCAACGCTGGTCCTGATGATTGTCAGTCCATTTTTTATGTTTTCATCGTCATTGCGTCGGATGGCAATTAAAGCCTGGATCATTGGCGTGTTGTCACTGTTGTGCGTCGGATTTGCCTTATATTATGCAAAATAGTGACGCGTGGTTGAAAACGTCGAATTGACAGGCGGGCGGAATGGGGTAGGATTCCTGCCATGCAAACAGCAAAACACCTTTTAAACAGGACCAAATGCTACCTGGCCGGGAACATCGAAAACAGCAACGCGCCAGGCCAATGGCGGGACGTGGTCAAGGCTGAGTTGAAGGACACCGGGATCACCTTTTTTGATCCGCTCAAAAAACCGTTCATGGATTCGGTCAACGAGGACAAGGAACATATTGACAAGCTGGTCAAATTGCGCACGGAAGGCGAATTCAAGGAATTGTCCACCATCATGCGAAAAATCCGGGTGGAAGACTTGAGCCTGGTGGACCGCTCCGATTTTTTGATTGCGGTCATTTCCGCCAAGACCGCTTCCTGGGGAACGGCGGAGGAAGTGTTCTGGGCCAACCGCATGAAGAAACCGATTTTTTTGGTGGTGTCGGAGGGCCGGCGCGCCTGCCCGTTCTGGATTTTTGGCACGCTGCCGGACGACCAGATTTACGACAAGTTGGAAGACGTGGTGGCGGACCTCAAGAAGCTGGATGCCGGGGAAAAACCAATTGACCTGTCGCGCTGGAAAATTTTCCGCGAAGAATATCGGTGAAATGTCTAATGACTAAATCCGAATGACCAATCTACCCCGAAAGCCTTCGGGGTTCGTGCTTCGTCATTAGTCATTCCCCAGACCGAGGATTTTATTAAGATCCCGGAAGTCGCTGATGACATGCTTGGCCATGCGCGCGACTTTTTCCAGTTTCGGGTTGAAGGCCACGGCCAAGCCGACTTGCGCAAAACAATCAATGTCATTCTCGTGATCGCCGACGTGGCAGATTTCCTCGGGCGCAATTTGGAATTTTTTGCAAATTTCGGGAATAAACAGGTGCTTGTGCCAGACGGGGACGCAGTAATCCATGGTGCCGGAAAAAATGCCGCCATCGGTGTGCAGGATGTTGCAAAAGCAGAAGTCCAGGGCCGTTTCGTCGGCGGCCTTTTTGCCGACGACGTCCAGGCAGCCCGAGAGCAGGCCGCGCACCAGGCGGCCCTTGGTTGCCTTTAAAAATTCCCTGGCCCCGTTGGAATAGGGAATGGGATAAAGCGTCGGCGCCGCCTGGCTGACCGGTTTGCCGCGCAGGTCGGCGGCGTCTTCCTGCGCCCAGAGATCGCTCTGGGTTTTGTTGCCGGCATATTTTTTGGTGCGCGCATCCCAGGTTTCCTTCAAGCCATAAGCCACGGCCACCGCATCCCAACTGGAATGAAAAGCACTGCCGATATTGGTGTAGGCGAAGAGGCAGCCGTCGCCGTCAATGGAGACGAGTTTAATTTTATGGCTCATCGCTTTTTTCCGGCCGCCTGCCGGCGTTTGAACTCGGCGATGATAATGCGGTTGGTTTGTTCCGGCGTCTGGCCGGAAGTATCGATAAAAAATGCGCCCAGCGCGACCATGAGCGGCGCGGCCGCGCGCTGGCTGTCACGCTCGTCGCGGGCGGCGAGGTTGTCGTGCACCCCCTCAGCCTGGCGGCGGCGTTTGCGCTCGGCCAGTGAGGCGTCGAGATAAAACTTAAAGTCCGTTTCCGGGAAGACGTTGGTGCCGATGTCGCGCCCTTCCATGACCAGATTGCCAAAGCGAATGCACTCGCGCTGTTTTTTTTTCATCCACTCGCGGACCTTCGGGACGGCGGCGACGTGGGAAGCGGCGGCGGTGACTTCCTGGGTGCGGATTTCCTTTTCCGGAAAATAACCGCCGATGAGCAGGCGGACCTGGCGGCCCCGGCCCTCCTCGCAATGCAGGGATGTTTTCCAGAGGCGGCAGGCGCGGGCCACGGCGGCGGGGTCGTCGGAGTCCACGCGGTTGTTGACACAATACCAGGCCAGGGCGCGGTACATGGCGCCGGTGTCCACGTAGGCGTAATCGAGCGTTTTGGCGGCGAGGCGGGCGGCGGTGCTTTTGCCGCTGGCGCTGGTGCCGTCGATGGCGATGACGATGGGATGCTCCTTCATGTGGCATCTCCCGTGGTCGGCTGCGCAGGAGTGGCGACATGGGTCACCCGGCCGAGAATGGTCAGCATCAATATCCCGCCGACCACGCCGAAGGGCACCATGAAATAAAAGTAATTGCTCATGCTTTTATCGAGCAGTTTGCCGAGGAAATGGCCGGCGAGGCTGGCCCCGAAATATTGAAAGGAATCAATCAGGCCGAAGACAAAGCCGGCAAAGCGCCGTCCGCCAATATCCATGGGCGCGGCGCTGCCGAGAATGGAATGGGTGGAATTGACCGTGAAGGAAATGAGCACTAAAAACAGAATGGCGGAATTGGCGGTGTGAAATTGCGCCGCAAGCAAAATAATGGCTGTTTCCAAAAAGTACAATATGGCAGCCACAGGCGCACGGCGGCCTTTGAACACGATATCGGAAACATAACCGGCTATCAATGACCCCGTTGAGCCGACTATCGGAAGCAAGAACCCTATATATTTGAAATCAGCGGAATGGATATCCAATTTATAGACGTCCTTAATGTAGATCGGCCACCAATAGTCCACGGATGACCGCACGCCTCCGGTGCAGCCGTAGGCGCAAGCGGTGACCCATACCACCGGATTGGTGACGGTGGCGCGGAGAACCTGGCGGAAAGTCGCTCGAACTGCGCCTGTGTCATGACCGGTGTCGTCGGCAATGACACCCACCCAGCCGGCTTCTTCCGGAGTTTCCTTTACCGTCAAAGCCATGCCGACAGCGACGACTGCGCAAATGATGGATGGCGCCCAAAACAACCAACGCCAATGCAACGGGGGAATACTCATCAAGCCAAAAATCGTAAATCCAGCCAACAGGGCCGGCCCCAGGCTGTTAATCCCCAGGCGGCCAAGATTAATCATAAACCCGAAAATGCCGGAGAAACGTCCGCGTTCCCGATGGGCGAACCAGGCGGCATTCATCTTGACCATGCCGGGCGCGCCGTAGGCCTGGAGATAACCGTCAACCCCGCGAATGGCAACGAACAGCCACAACAAGCTCGCAAACGAAGCAACGCCGAAAAGAAAATTCATCGTCACAGTTCCAGCCGCTCCAATTAACATCGCCTTTTTACCGCCGATCCGGTCTGTGATAAGACCGTTGATAATCATGCCGCAGCCATAAGCCAGGGTGGTGGCCGAAATGATGTTCCCGATCTGTTCCAGCGAAAACCCGTATTGATGCCGGATGGAGTCGCTGGCCAGCGGCAGGTTGTAGCGGCACATGTAGAACGAGGTGTAGAGCAGGCCGATGAAACCCCAGTTCAATCCGCGCCGCGCGCGAAAACCCTTCGGATGTTTTATGGAAACGGTGGACACGGCGGCTGGTTAGAAGGTGTCCAGAACATTGACGATGGGCCGTTGCCGCCCGGCCTTAACACGTGGTTTTATATTTAGAGTTTGTTCCACGCGCCGAGAATAGCGGCTGCCCCGGCAAATGCAAACCCATCTGTGAAATCCCCGTGTCAGTTGCCCGACTCGTAGGAAACGGGAATGGTGGTGCGGCTGGTGCTGAACAAAGGAAGTTCCATTTGAGAATCAGCGGCTGGATTGGTGTTGCCCAACCAATTGGCGACGTGCAATGGAGTGGCCGCTGGCTTGGATTGGCTGGCGAATGTGTCCACGGGGGGGGCTCGCAAGGTCGCTTCGAGCGATGAGTCGCCGGCCCGGAGCATTTCCTGCCTGACCATGTAACCCCCGCTCAAGCCCAGTGCGCCGCACACCGTCAAGCCAAAGGCATAGGCCAGGCTGGGACGCAGGGCGAAGTTGGCGGTGAGCTTGTCCCACAGGTTCAATTGTCCTTCACCGCGCTCGATGCGGGTGATGATCGTGTCGGGCAATTGATGCATGTATTCGGGCGGCGGCTGTTCGTGCCTCTTCAACGCCATTAATTTGCGCAATTCCTCAAATTTTTCGGGACCCGAATTCATATGCGTTTATTTCAAATAATCCGCCAAATTAGCCTGCAATTGCTGCCGCGCATAAAAAAGGCGCGACCGCACGGTGCCGACGTTGCAGCCCATGATGGCCCCGATCTCCTCGTGGGAGAGGCCCTGGATGTCATGCAATGTCACAACCATTCTATGGTGTTCTGACAGTTTGAGCATGGCGCCGTTCAATTTGTCCTGCAATTCCGCCAGGTTTAAATCGCGCCGCGGCGTCTTTTCCGAAACCAATGCCACCAGGTCGGGGTCGTGTTCCGCGTTGTGGTCCACGTCGTTCAGGCTCATGTGCTGGCGGTTTTTGCGCTGCTTGAGGAAATTAATCGTCTTGTTCACCGCGATGCGATAAACCCAGGTGTAAAAGCTCGAGTCGCCCTTGAAGGTCTTCAGGGCGCGATAGGCTTTGATAAAAGTTTCCTGGACCAGATCGTTGGCGTCCTCGTGGTTGGACGTCATGTGATAAACGGTGGCGTAAATGCGGTCTTGATAGCGGCGCACCAGCTCGTCATAAGCGCCGACGTCCTCGTGCTGGGCTTGTCGCACCAGTCCCAGATCGCTGATCTTCCTGCTTTCCGCGTCCTCCACTTCTTCAAGGATGGGGACTGGCAGGCGAACTATGGGTTTTTCGAGTTGTGCTTTCGTATGCTCCTTTCCATCGCGGGATGTTTCAATAAACAACCCCCAAAGCCTCGGTTTGTTCCGCCAAAAAATCAGTCAATCCCATCAAACCGGCGCGACTTTCTGACGGCGGCAAGGTTGCCAGGGCTTGCCGGGCGTCGTCTAGATATTGTTGGATGACGGCGCGGGACCCGGCGAAAGCGTCGTATTTTTCGATCATTTCGACCACTTCGGCCAGAAAAGCCGGTTCCCAATCTTCCAGCCATTGGCGCAACTGGGCTTGGTCCTGCGGCGTGGAACGTTCGCGCACGATGAGCATCGGCAGGGTCATCTTGCCCTTGGCCAGATCGGCCCCCAGGCTTTTGCCCGCGACGGATTCGGAGCCCAGGACATCCAGACAATCGTCGTACAACTGGTAAGCCGTGCCCAAGGCCAGGCCGTATTGGCGCAAGGACTCCCGGCGCGCGGCGGTGGTCTGGCTTAAGTAAGCGCCCAAATCGCAGGAAAGCGCGAAGAGTTCACCTGTTTTCATCGCCACCATTTTAAAGTAATGGCTGCGGGCGACATTGAAATCCCCCCGGGAGCAGTTTTGGAGGATTTCGCCTGCGCAGACGGTATTGGTGGCGGCGGCCACCGCCCGGCAAATTTCCGGGGTGGGAAAACTGGCGGCTAGTTTCAAGGCGTGGGCAAAAAGGCAATCGCCCAAAAGGACCGAGACTTCATTGCCCCAATTGGCCGTCAACGTCAGCCGACCGCGCCGCAATTGCGCTTCATCAATAACGTCATCGTGCACCAGGGTGGCCAGATGGACCATTTCGATGATGACGGCCACCGTCACATGAGAATCATTCAGGTTGCCGAGTGCTTCGCCGCTGAGGGATACGAGCATGGGCCGCAATTGTTTGCCTTGCGCGGTCAGGGCGTATTGCGCGAAGGTGGCGATTTGCGGTTCAAACTCCTCCGTTTGCGCGGCCAGGCGCTGGGCAACTTTTTGACGAAAGGGTTCGACCGCCTCCGCAATCTGCTTCCAGCCCAGCGCAAATTGCGGCGGCGATGCGCTGACCGGGACGGCGATCCCATTGGATTCAACTCCCAACATGTTACAAATCTAAGTTTCCCGGGCATCCAAGTCAAACTTGGAATAAGCCAATATCGCGGACGGGGCGCATCTCAGTTTTTAGGAGCGCCAGAGGCGCGGCAGCTTTGTAGCTCGATGATCCTCACGAAACATAAGCCCCGTAGGGGCGAAATAGGTTTGTCGAGGGATCCGATGCCGCTCCTGACGGAGCTTTTTGTCGAACGGAATTGATTGTGCTACAAAGATTTTGCTCCTGACGGAGCAACGGCCCTTCGGCTCCCTCCAAAAACTGAGATGCGCTCCGCGGGCGCCTCCCGTGAACTTATTTCGCCGGGGCCGGCAGGTAGATGATGTGTTCCGGCTGCGTCGGCTCGTAGGCGTTGCGTTGCGGGATGTCCAGGCGATGGAACGGTTTGTAATCCTTGATGGCGCCGACGTGGCCGATATTGACGGCTTTTCGCAGAACGCCATGGCCGTTCTCGGTGGAATCGCTGAAATGCGTTTGCCCGTAGCCGACCCCGTGCGTGCCGGAAAGATTGGAGGAAAAATACTTGAAGCCGACGATTTTATTGTGCTCATCGCGCAGCCAGTTGAGGAAAATCACGGAATGCCCGCCCGCCGGCGTGGTGCTGTAGCTTACGAAATCGCCGGGGCGCGCGTCGTCGAAATTGGTGATGGCGCGGCCCAGGCCGTAAGAAACGATGGCGCGTTTCTCCGAATCACCGTCGCCTTCAATGTACCAAAGTTGCAGGGCATTGAAGAGATCGTGAAACGTCATGCCGTTGAAATCGTCCGGGTCAAGGCCTTGTTGAATGTTGCGCAATTTCATGGCGCGCACGAACACTTCAAAAGTGAAACCGCAGCAATAACTGCAACGCGAGCCGTCGGGAAACGCCTTGGCCACGACCATGCCCTTAAACCAAAGGTCCTGGGTCACGCCGTTATAAATGTCGTATTCACGCGGGTTCCAACCGCAGTGATACGAATACGAACCGTCCAGCGGATAACCCGAAATGACTTTGAGGACGTAAGGATTGAGCGAGTTTTCCTCGTCGGGGACGACTTTGTCCTCGCACGCGTAAGCCTTCGCCAGCGCCTTGTCCACGGGCGAAAAGCCGCGTTCATCCACCGGATACGGCCGCGGCGTGTAAGTATAACGCCGGTTGGCATCCTTGGCCTTGGCGGATTTTTTGACTGAGATGGGCGCGGAGTTGGTTGTTGTGGGTGTGGACTCGGGCGTCTGGCCACTACTATTCAGGCAGCCGGCAAGAACCAAAACGGCAACGGCCAGCGCTGGATGATATGAGAAACAACGGGCGCTCATGGGCTTAATGATGACCGCTCGGCCGAATATTGCAAGACGGGACACGGGACAAAAAGAATGTTCGGTTTTGAGGGGAACGGCGATTGGTATATAGATGGAGACGATGGATGACGGCGAATTGCTGCGGGAGTATGCGACGGCAGGGTCGGAAACGGCTTTTGCAGCGTTGGTGCAACGGCATATTCACTTGGTTTATTCCTCGGCGTTGCGGCAGGTCCGCAATGTCCAGATGGCGGAAGATGTCACCCAGGCCGTTTTCATCATTCTGGCGCGGAAAGCTGGCCGTATCAAGCCGGGCACGGTCCTGGCCGGCTGGTTTTTCAACACGGCAAGATTCGTCGCCGCCGTCGAACTCCGGGCCGCCGCGCGGCGGCGAAAACACGAGCAGGAGGCTGGCATGGAACCCTCACTTTATGAAACATCCACCGATGCATCCTGGGAGCAGATCGCCCCGTTTCTGGATGAAGGTCTGGCCCAACTGGGCGAGAAGGACCGCCAGGCGGTGTTGCTGCGCTTTTTTGAAGAGAAAAGTTTTCTGGAAGTGGGCGCAAGATTGGGAGCAAATGAAGACGCTGCCCGGATGCGGGTGACCCGCGCCTTGAAGTCGTTGCGGAAGTTTTTTCTCAAGCGCAAGGTGACACTTTCCATCGCCGCCCTGGGCACCGTGCTGTCCGCCAACGCTGTTCACGCCGCACCGGCCGGTTTGGTGACTGCCGTCACCGCCACCGCCGCGCTGCAAGGGGCGGCAGCCTCGACTTCCACCGCAACCCTCATTAAAGGAGCTTTAAAACTTATGGCATGGACAAAATTGAAAACCACTGTCGTAGTCGTCGGCCTCGGCATCCTGTTTGCCACCGGGACCACCACCATCATTATGCGGGAGATCTGGCCGGATGACTGGGCGAACCAGACTCAAAAACTGCCGGATGGCTCGTTGCTGACTTTGGCCAGCGTGAATATTGGGTGGACTCATGAGTTTCTCGTGGGCGACCCCATAAAAAAGAGGACCTTCACCAATACACTCACCACGGACCTGAACGCTGAATTCAGACTCTCCAGCGCGACGCCCAAGAGCGAGCTGGTGACCGAATATTTTTTCCGGCAGTTTCGCACCGTCGTGTTTGGTGACGATGGATTGGATTACATTTATGAACTTTGGCCCTTCAAGAAATATGGGACTGATTATTATGGCTACCTCGACGCGCACATTTTCCCGCGGGATTCTCGGCGGCTGCACATTGACATCCAGCGGCGTGACGCGGAGAACGCACCCTGGAAGACGGTGGCGAAGTTTACCCACGTCCAGCGCCCCGGCAAGGAGGAGACGTGGCAACCGGAACAAACACCCGTGACCCGGAACACAGATGGGATGCAAATCAACCTCGGTGAGATCGCCATGCAGATCAAGCCATTCAGCACGAATGACAAACTGTGGAACCGGGCCGTCGAGATTCCCTGGCAAATGATGAGGGATGGGGTGCTTTTGACCAACTGGGACCTGGAGGACATTATCATCCGGGACTCGAGCGGGAACGCGGATCATTTTAACGCGTTTAAAAGCGTGACCAACGGTTGGATGCTCAGTCGGGCTTGGCGGTCGCCCGATCCCCGGAAGGTATGGAAGATACAAGCTCAACTGGCGGAGGACTCGGGCTTTGCCGAGACCAATGTGTTCACCGTCCGTCTCCCTGTTCCGCTCGACCAGCGTTTTGAAACCAACCTCGGCGGCTACCCTTTTCACATCGAGTTTTCGGGCACTGGCGACTATATCTCCACAAAATTACTATTGACTAACCGGACGGACTTGCGCTTAAACTTTTTGCGCGCGCAAGACCAGGCCGGCAAGGATGTCAACGGGGATGCCGCCAGTTGGGGGCAATTCAATTTTTTCCGACGGATCAACCGGCCGCCGGACGGCGGCGAGGTGGTGGAAACATTCGCCATCGGCAAAAACATTCCGGTGGAGTTTGTGGTCCAGCCTCGCCTGATCAGTCCTTCCGCCAATTAGGCCGGACTCATGGACGATGATCCATACTGAAGGGACATCGTTTCCGGGTTACGGCACGGTCAATTCGATGCCTTGGCTGTTCGTTGTGGTCAGGAAATAGCCGCCGCTATTGGTGGCGTTGCCATTGGCGTCCAGCAAAATTGCGCCATAACCAGTCACTCTGGATGTCCCGCTGCCAATGTTCACTCTTAACAGGCCGGTCTTGCGGTTGATGGAACCATTGACCGATGTCCCGGACACTTGGCCCGAGGCGCTCGTTGATACGGTAATGTTGGTGGTCAAGGTGTTCGTGTCGTTGCATACGCCCAGCAATGACAAAGTGGTCAGGAGATCAAGGTCCCCCGGTGGATTGGTCCACTGCGAGAGCATGATTTGGCCGGTGGGCAGAACATTGGTGAAGCCACCCTGGTACAATCCATTGGTGGTGACGGGATGAATCCAAGTCAAGTTGTTGACGGCGGGGCTGGATGTATCCAGATTAATCCAGCCCAGGATCAGGCCATTGCTTGCGTAGAGATTGGCGTAGATGGGAACGTAGCTGCCTTGTGAAACTGGCGCGGTTGCACTCAGAATGGTGCCATCAGCCAATGCTCCGGTGATTCTGGCCATGCCCGCATGATTGTTGGTGATCAACATGTAACTGTCGCCGCCGGGCGAATTGGTCGGCGCGGTATTGGTGGCGGGCTGGACCAGCATGGTGTACTGGGCCGGATGCAGGTTGGTGGTGGCGAGGTAGGCAGCCAGATTGGCCGTCCATGGCACGGCATTCGTTCCGGTGCCATTGGTGCCGGAAAGGATCCCGGTGATTTCCGGTGGAGAAAAGTCAGCATTGATGGTCAACACCACATCCAGGCGCCCCCCTTCCACGGCGGCGCGTGAAATATGATTGGTGGCCATGCCGGCATAATTAAAGCTGCCGCTGATGCCATAGCTGCGGCCATTGATTAAAATCCCCCCGCTGTAACTGCCCGTTTTAAGAATGTCGAGGTTCCTGATCATGCCCGAGGTCTCCTCGGTAACGCCGTTGGCTCCGGTGAAAATGCCGTTAAAAATTCCACTGACCGCGATGAATGGGTTGGTGGTGAAATTGGCAGTCAACAGTAAATTTGACTCCATGGTAAACGTGTAGCTGGCTTTTGTGCCCAGCTCGGCATAGGGCTGGTTGGTGCCGCCCGCCCAGGAAACGAAGACGTTTTTTAAATCGGGCACAGCCGTCACCGTATATTTTTTCCCAATCGTCAAGGCGCCGGACCAGGCGGCGTGATGGATGGTTCCATACCCGTTGGTCTGGAGAACCAGCCCGCTGGCCGGCGCCGCTATGTTCGTCTGTATGTAAAGACCGAAGACGGTGGCGGTTTTTCCGTTTGTGATTGTGACCGTTTGATTGGAAGGGGTCATCCATCCGGCAATGGGCGTGAACGCCACGGTGTGGCTGCCCGGCGATTGATCGACCAGGGTTGTCACGGGGGCATTTTCAAGAACGCCGCTGTTGTCCAATTGCCACGATGCTCCGTTGGTGCGCGCCGCGGTTGGGCCCAGCGTGATCTGCAACGCATTGGGCGCCAACGGCGTGGTCGGAAGGCCGGCTAAGAAGGGACCCCAGCCGACGGTGCCGGCATAGTAATAAACAGCAGGCCCAGTGGCGCTGGTGCCGGTGAACAAAGCCCCGCTGACGACCGGGGCGTCGCCTTGGAAATAGACTGCCGCCAGGTTGGTGCATTCATCCAGCACCTCACTCCCGATCTGGGTGACGCTGCTGCCGAAGGTGAGGTTGGTCAGGTAGTAGCAATCATAGAACGCATCATCAGCGATGTTGGCGCTGTTGACCGTGGCATTGGTCAGGTTGTAACAGTAATAAAACGCGCCTACCCCGAGGTTGGTGACGGTGTTGGGGATCGTGACGTTGGGGATGCCGCAATCGTAGAACGCATACTCCCCAATGCCGGTGACGCCTTTGCCGATCGTGAGGTTGGAAAGGTAGTAGCAGTATGCGAAACAATAATATCCCGGGTAGCCGCTATTAATGACGGCGTTGGTCATGTATTCACAGTAATAGAACGCCTCATCGCCAATGTTGGTGACACCGGGTCCGATGGTAAGGTTGATCAGGCCTTCGCAGTTATAGAACGCATCGCTACCAATGCTGCTGTAGTTGATTGTGACGTTCGTCAGGGAGTAGAGGGACTCGAACATATAATCCGGAATGATGCCATTGTTGACCGTGAGGGTTGCCAGCTCGTCACAGTCATCGAACGCGTACGGATCCAAGCTGCCGCTGATGGTGGCGCTCTTCATGTATTCGCAGTCATAGAACGCATAAGCGGCAATGCTGGAGACGTTTGTGCCCATGGTGACGTTGGTCAGGTAGGAATCGTCGTAGAATGCGCCATAGCCGATGCTCGCCGGGCCATTGCCGATGACAAGGTTGGTCAGGGCAGAGCAGTCATAGAACGCATAGTAGCCGATGCTGCCGCCGTTGATGGTGGCAGTATTCAGGTCATAGCATTCATAGAACGCATATTCGCCGATGCTGGGATTGCCAAGAATGGTGAGATTCGTCATGTATTCGCAGTCATAGAACGCATACTCCCCAATCCTGGTCACGCTGGCGGGGATGGTGAGGTTGGTCAGGCTGTAGCAGTAATAGAATGAATAGTAGCCGATGCTGGAGACGTTGCCGAGGTTGAGGTTGGTCAGGTCTTCGCATTCATAGAACACTTCATCCTCAATGATGCCGCCGGCGATGGTGGCGTTTTGCAGGTAAGAATCCTCATAGAACGCGCCATACCCGATATCGGGGGCGCCGAGGATGGTGAGGTTGGTCATGTATTCGCAGTAATAGAACGCATATTCGCCGATGCTGGTGACACTTTTGGGAATGGTAACCTGTTGCAGGTCGTAGCAGTATTCGAACGCCCCATCGTCAATGGTGAAAACGTTGTTGCCGATCGTGACGTTGGTCATGTAGTAGCAGTAATAAAACGCATCGTAGCCAATGCTCAGCACGCTGTTGGGGATGGTGACGTTGGTCAGGGATTCGCATTCGTAGAACGATTCCTCACCGATGCTGGTGACGTTGGCGCCGATGGTAACGTTCGTCATGTAGTAATTGGTGTAGAACGCATAATCGGCGATGGTAATGACGCTGTCGGGGATGGTGACGTTGGTCACGTCTATGCCTGTGAAGACCGCATTCGAGCCATTGCCGATGGTGGTGACGGTCAGGCCGTTGATGGTGCTGGGAATGGTCACAATCCCGCTCAACCCGATGTAATTGGTGATGGTGATGGTATTTGTTTCGTAGGGATTGATAATGTAATCAAAACCATTTCCTGACAATTGGGCCTGCGCCATCCCTGGCAGGGCCAGAAGCAGAAAAGTTAGAGTGCGGAGCAGTGTCTTTTTCATATTTTTCGTTTTTGCCAGAATTCCATCACCATGGCAATCAAATACTTGTCAAGGTTTCAAAGCCGGGCTTGCGCCCGATGGCATTCGGCTTTCAAAAATCGTGCTGGATACTTTCCCGGGAGTTGCGAATAATAACCCCTCAAGTCGGCGGGCCGGCTGATTTTTTGCAAGATCTCAGGCGGTGCCCCGTATTGGTCAATGGAATGATTTTGAACGAGATGCCCAAAGGCGTCTCCAACCAGATGAGGAAATGAAGGATATGAATATGAAAATGAATGAACTGTCTGATCGTAAATTAAAAATGTTTTCCGCGCTGGCCATCATGGCCATTGGCTGCCTGTGCTGGAACGGGGGCTCTCTCGGCAATGCTCAGACTTCCCCGGCCACGCAATCGCCGCAATTGCAGGAGGTTGTGAAGCTGACCCAGGCGAAAATGAGCGATGACGTTATTTTGTCTTACATCAAAAATTCCGGCGCATCCTACAACCTGAGCGCGGACGACATCCTTTACCTGAACAGCCAGGGGGTTACTCAACCGGTCATCTCGGCCTTGCTGGCATCTAAAAGCAGCGTTGCCGCCACCACCCCTCCCGCTTCCGCTCCCCCTCCCGTGACAACGCCCACAACGCCAGCGCCCCAGGTTTCCCAGCAAGTTTCCCCATATCCGGGCCAGGTTGCAACGCCGCCTCCTCCCGCGACTCCGCCGCCTGGGTCAGAGGTCAACTTGGGTTATTTTCAAACCCAATTGGCTCCCTACGGCACGTGGGTGGATATTCCGGGCCAGGGCCTGTCATGGGTGCCTTCCGTGCAATCCACTGTGCCGGATTGGCGTCCTTATTTTAACGCGGGCCATTGGGTTTACACGGATGACGGCTGGTCCTGGCAATCCGATTATCCCTGGGGCGAATACACCTTTCATTATGGCCGCTGGTTCCGGGACGCCCGCTACGGCTGGGCTTGGGTGCCTGGATATAATTGGGGACCGGCCTGGGTTTCCTGGCGTCATGCGGAAGGGGAAGGCTATTGCGGCTGGGCTCCGTTGCCGCCCGATGCGCTCTTCGTGCCGGGAGTCGGTTTGATGTGGCACGGCCGTCCGGGTACGGAAGTGGCCTTCGGTCTGGGCCCCGAAATGTTTGTCTTTGTTCCCTACGATCATTTCTGGGAGCATGATTATGTCGCATGGCGGGCGCCGTTCGTGCGGGTGAATTTCCTCTTCCGCGCCAGCATCCTGGCCAATCATTACAGCTTCATCGGCGGCCGGTTTGTGTTTGATGGGATTGGCCGCGATCGCATCGGGCTTCTGACTCATCACACGGTTGGTGTGGAAAGACTCGAATTCCATGATGCGCACATCGGCCTCGACCACGGTCGAGTGGGCCATGATTTCCATGATGGGCATGAGGGCCATGACGGCCATGGTTTTCCGTGATGAGCCGCCCATAACGGCGGACGTCAAGTCAACAAGACAATCTTTGGCCGGTGGGCCGCAGTGAGCGGGTTCGTATTGAACCCGCTCTTTTCCAATTCAGCCAGCCAGCGCGCGATCAGGTCTCCCAGTTCGTGCAAATTGAGTTGCTCGTGTTGCGGGGGGTAGTTTTTGAAGTTCGCCCCGGCCAGTTTGAAAAGCGCCGCCGCCGGGCGCAGCCGGTCCTTTTGCAAATGGACAAAGGCTCCGGCCAGTTGAATCAGTCCCTTGTAGAATGAGCCGTTCGGGCCCTGCCGGTCCTGCAGCCAAAGTTGTTCCAGAACATCGTGCGCCTCGTAGAAAAGGCCGCGATTGAAGCAATCGAAGTAGCCCAGGTAATGCGGATCGCCGCCCTGGCCGCGCCACTGCTCCACCATCCCGGCCATTTTTTCCTTCTTGGTGTTCATGCCATCAACGAGTCCAATCGTCGCGAGATGTCGCGTAGAATTTCCACATCGCTCTCCGGGCGGCGGGCGGATTTGGGATGCGGATGATCGCACTTGATGCGTCCGCGCAGCTTGAGGAATTGGGCCGCGCTGTGTTTGTAAGCCGGGACGGGGGCCCGAAAGGCAAAGAAACCCAGATACTGCAGCAAATCGTTCATCGCATAAAAACGCGGATCGGACGCCGCCCAAAAACGGTCCCGCGCCGCGAAGGCTTCCGGGGCGAAAGCCGACAACCCGAGCAAATAATCGCTGCCATACATCACCATGTCGATGGCCAGGTCGTTGCCGGTGTAGATTTTGAAATCGGGCCGCACCCGGTCGCGCAACTCCAGCCGCTGCCATTCTAATTCGCGATTGAGCGAGGAATGTTTTATCCCGACCACTTCGGGAATCTGCATCAACTCTTCGACCGTGGCCAAATCGTATATTTGACCGAATGGCGCAAACATTTCACCCAATTCAAAACAAAGCGCCCGTCCGCAACCCGCCACAGTGTCTCGGTAAAACTTCACCAGCTCCTTGCGCGACATTCCTTTGAGCCGCGAACATTGAAACAGTATGGGTGTTCCGCCCCCATCGATAATTTCAGCCATCTCCTGTTGATAAAGGCGCAACAAATCCCCCTTCTGGCCCTCGACGAGCGCGCCGGCGACAAATGGTTTCCCCCGTGCGGCCCTGTGGGTGATATCGATGACCACACGCCGTTGCTCCAGGGTCAGCAGATTGGCATAGCCGGTATCCATATTGACAGCGGGCGTCAGGCCGGCGTTCCAGGTGCGCTCCAAGCCGGCCTCGAATCCGGCAAAATCAATTCTGCCATTCTCATTGAACGGCAGTAGCACCGCCGAGATGCCTTCAATCGCGCGGCCCGGCTGAATGCGTTTTAGTGTGGATTCGATAAGCATGTTGAGGGCGATTTATTGTGGCGTTGGGATTTCTCCGACCTGCTGCAAAACTTCTTTATATAGATCGCGAGCTACGCGGAAATTGTGTTGTTGAATCAAAATGTCCAAAATTGGCTTTAACTCCTTTATCTTCCCGGCCTGTTTGCCACGCATAAGCACACCAACGGTGCCGGCAATCATCAAACCCAAAGCTCTCGCCTGCTTTCGGCCGTCGCTTTCATCGATAAGCAGAAGATTCGCCCGCAATTCCGATGCCAGCGCAATAGCTTCGGCTTCCCCCGCTCCGAGGGACGTCTGAAGTGATGAAACAAGCTGGTGATTGTTGGGTGTCTGGACTTTGAGCCAGCCTTGTTGATATGCCTGCAGCGTTTCGGAGGCCCCGGCGCGCGGACCCGTCGCAGCGGTCACTTCGCGCCAGACTGCATTCGGAACGAAAACTTCCTCGTAAAAATCCTTCAAAAGTTGAAGTTGTTGAATAGCGCCGAGGCAAATCAGGACCGAGGCATCACTGACTACCGCGGGCATAGGCAAGATCGTTGCTTAAATCCTCTTTTGTGTAATGCATCGGCACTCCGCGTTTCGCCAGCACATCGTTCAATTCCAAACGCGTTATGCCCGCCAATTCGGCCGCCTTGCCCAAACTGAGAATGTCTTGTGCGTATAAGGAAACAGCCAGTTCAAGCTGAAGACGGGATTTAGTCTCGGCTGGAGGCAGACGCATGGCCTGCGACACCGCATCTGGAATTTCCAAGCTTAAGCTCACACTGGTACTTTACCTGAATTGCCGCATTTTAGCAACTGCGCCGTTCTCAGCTTATCAATCCCTTTTGCCGCAGCATGGCGTCCATCGCCTTGTCCATGAGGAGTTCGGCCAAGGGCATCGTTGCTTCGTCCAAAGCGGCGTTGGCGGCTTTGAGGCGGATGGGATCGCCCGTCTTGGTCTCCGGGTCTTCCGACGCCAGCGCTTCGGCCAACGCGCTCATGGCTGCTTCCACTTTTACTTTGTAATCGGCTTCGATTTCTCCCGCGCAATCGGCCAGGCCTTTGCGCGCGGCTTGCAGCGTTTCTTCGGCGCGCAATCTGGCTTCGATCCACTGCCGCGCCTTCAAATCGTCGAAGGCGTGTTCGACCGATTCTTCAACCATCTTTTGCACGGCGGCATCGGCGACATCCACGGCGGATTTCATTTCGACGATTTTTTGCCGGCCGGTTTTGGTATCGCGGGCCAGGACGTGCAGGATGCCGTTGGCATCAATTTCAAATTGCACGCCGACGCGCGGCAGACCTTTGGCCATGGATGGAAAATCGAGCGTGAACCGGCCCAGGCTCCAATTGTCTTTGGCCCGCTCGCGCTCGCCTTGCAGGACGTGAATCAACATTTCCGGCTGATGGTCCACCGCGGTGGTGAACATTTCGCCCGCCTTGATTGGAATGGTCGAGTTGCGCGGGATGATGACGTTCATCAAGCCGCCGAACGTTTCGATGCCCAGGGAAAGCGGCGTGACGTCAAGCAAAAGGACATCCTTGAATCCACCGGAAAGAATTTCCGCCTGGATGGCCGCGCCCAGCGCCACCGCCTCGTCCGGGTTCTGCGACGTGTTCAGGCGCGGGCCGGAGGCCCGGTGATAGTCCTCGCCCAAGCGGACATCGCCGCGCGCCTCGTCGAATTCCGCGCAGCCAAAAATTTCCGCGACAATCCGCCGCACCAGCGGCATGCGCGTCTGTCCGCCGACGAGGATGACTTGATCGAGGTCTTTGGCCTCCACCTTCGCGTCGGCCAGCGAGCGCAGGCAATGCGGGCGGGTGCGCAGCAGGATGTCGCGGGTCAGGTCCTCCAATTCTTCGCGGCGCAGCGTGTAATGAAAATTATAATCCGGCGTGAGGAAGGGCAGGGCGATGTCCGCCGCCGGCTTGGTGGAGAGGCGGATTTTGGTTTGCTCGGCTGTTTCCCGGATGCGCGAGAGCATGGGCAAATCCCGCGTCGCATCCGGCCCGCCGCCGGCCTTGATTTTTTCGAGGATGAAATCAACCAGGCGTTTGTCCAGGTCATCGCCGCCCAGGCGGGTGTCGCCGTTGGTGGAGAGGACTTGAAAAACGCCGCCGTTCAATTCGAGGATGGACAGATCAAAAGTGCCCCCGCCCAAATCATACACAGCGATTTTGGAATGTTCGCTCAACTTGCCCAGACCGTAGGCCAGCGCGGCGGCGGTCGGCTCGTTGACGATGCGTTCCACAGTCAAGCCGGCCAGTTCGCCCGCCTTCTTCGTGGCGTTGCGTTGCGCGTCGTTGAAATACGCCGGCACGGTGATGACCGCGCGCGTGACCGGTTCGCCCAGCGCCGCCTCCGCGTCCAATTTCAATTTTTTCAAAATTTCCGCCGAAATTTCTTCCGGCGAAAAAGAACGTCCATGAATGGCGACGCTCACCGGCCCTGCGCCTTCGCCGATGACCGGGTAAGTCACCAACATTTCCTCGCGCGAAATTTCCGCGCCGCGCCGGCCCATGAACCGTTTGATGGAATAAACGGTTTCCGCCGGCTTGAGCACGCGCACCCGGTTGGCCGGTTCGCCGACGACAGGCGCGGCGTCATTCGCAGGAAAATGGACCACCGACGGCGTCAACCGGCGTCCCTCCGCACCGGCGATAACGTAAGGGATGCCAGAATCCACCGTGGCGACCAGCGAATTGGTCGTGCCCAGGTCAATACCGACGATTTTGCTCATCACCGGAGATGTAGCCACAGAATGACACAGATGAACACAGATAAACTTAAAATCGATTACAGTTGAATTCAAGCTTATGGACTTTTAGACAGGCTAAGGTTATCTGTGGCTAAACGTCTTGATAACCACGCTTTATCGCCCTGTTGGCTTGGCCGAACTGGCTCTGATGTTCGAAACGCAGATGCGAGCTTTTCCGCCGCGTCTCCCCGAACAGCCCATTTTCTATCCAGTCCTCAACCGGGACTATGCCATCCAAATCGCTCGAGTTTGGAACGCACCCTCAGCGCAGTCCGGCTTTTCCGGCTTCGTTACCGAGTTTGCCGTGAGCAGTCACTACCTTAAGCAATTTCCTGTTCAGACCGTTGGAGGCTCCATTCACCAAGAGCTTTGGGTGCCAGCGGAGCAACTTGCCGAGTTCAACAACGAGATTCGGGACACCATCCGCATGACGCACGCTTTTTTCGGCGAAGGCTACACCGGCTTTATCCCTTCTCAATTCGGCCTCGCACATAAGAATGCCACTGAGCAACTCGTTTGTATGGCGGGTACCCTCGACTATAGTGGCATGGATTTCATTTGCGAAACCGCTGCCAATCACAAGGCCATATATCTTAACTTTCCATTCTGGCTCTCTCGCGATTTCAGCAGGCACGGCGTCTCACTGTCGCAACGCGACCGAGTAATCGACGCAATACGACAACTCTGGCATCCACGGTTTCCGCTGATACCGCTTTATGAGTCTCTTGCTGATCAACCAAACGACTGAAACGCGGTGTTCTTTTCTCTTCGTGCTCTTCGTGTCCTTCGTGGTAATAAAGTGAGTGGAAACAAATGAAGTGCATTGTCACGACAGGGCCAACTTATGAGGCGCTTGACATTTACGCATTTTGCATTTTATTATACGCATAATGCGTAAGTTATCCATCGCCGACGCTCTCTTTTCCCGCACCCGGCAAAGGCTGCTGGCCGCGTTGCTTTTGAATTTGCCTCAGCCGGTTTATGCGACGGAGCTGGCCAATCGTTTTGGCGTCAGGCCATCCAACTTGCAGCGGGATCTGGCAAAGTTGACTGCGGCCGGCATCCTTAAAATGTCCCGCAACGGCAACCGCGCCTATTTTCAAGCGAACGAGGCCTGCCCTGTTTTTCCAGAACTCCGCGGCCTGTTGCTCAAAACCTCCGGTTTGGTGGATGTCCTTCGGGGTGAACTGGCCCCGCTCGCCGCCAAGATCAATGTGGCGGCTGTTTATGGTTCGATGGCCAGAGGCACGGAAACTTCCGGCAGCGACATCGACTTGCTCATTATTGGTTCTGTCAAAATGATTGAATTGGTTCCTTTGCTTGAACGGGCCACAGAAAAATTGCGGCGGCAAATAAACCCGACCCTCTACACGCCCGGGGAGTTCTCGCAAAAAGCCCGCCGGAGCCATTTCGTCCAGTCTATCCTTGGCAAGCCGCTCCTTTTCGTTGTAGGAATGAAGGGTGACTTGGAAGCAATTACTGGCCGAAAATCGCCTCGTGGCGGAACCAACAAGTCGCGCCGAGATTAAGGACTTGCGGGGGGTCGTACATCGAAATCTGGCCGACGCGCAAATCAGGAAACTGTCCGATGATGGACGCTTCGGTCACGCCTATGACGCCGCCAGAATCCTGGCCAATATCATCGTTCGCGCCAGCGGGTACCGGGTTAAAAGCGATGGAGGCGGACATTACAATACCTTTTTGGCCCTGAAAGCGGCTGATCCTGCCTTCGCCAAAAGGGCTGTTTATTTTGACGCCTGTCGAAGAAAGCGAAACAATTTTCTTTACGAGCAAGCCAATGTTGTCAGTCACACTGAAGCGGAAGAGCTGCTTTGGCACGTCTCGGGTTTTTCCCTTGAAGTGGATGCGTGGCTAAAAAAACAGCATCCCAATTTGATATAGCCTCGTGGTAATAAAGTCGGACGCACATATGAAATGCATAGTCACGGCAGGGCCAACTTATGAGGAACTGGACGAGGTCCGGCGCCTGACCAATTTCTCCACCGGCACGCTCGGGTCCGAACTGGCCAATTATCTCGTCGAAAAAGGGCACAAGGTCGTTTTGCTGCGCGGTCATTATTCCACCTGCCAGATCCAGTCCAAGGCGCAAAACGTCCAGGTCTTCACCACCACGCTCGATTTGTCCCGGAGGTTGAAGGCACTGCGTTCAGATGGATTCGGGGCGATTTTTCATGCAGCCGCCGTGAGCGATTTTACTTTTGGCAAAATCTGGCGGCGTACGACGGGCAACAACTTGTCAGAAATCAAATCGCGCAAGATTTCCACCAAGGGCGGAACAGTCCTGGCGGAATTGAAGCCGACGGCAAAAATTATCGGACATCTGCGCGGGTGGTTTCCCAAGGCGCGCCTGGTCGGTTGGAAATACGAAGTGGACGGCAGTCGCAAGGACGCCATTTTGCGCGCGCAACAGCAAATAAAGGAAAACCAAACCGATGCCTGTGTCGTCAACGGCCCGGCCTATGGAAAGAGTTTTGGCCTTGTCGAAGGCCCGGGAAGCTGCCGCCATATGGGGAACAAAAGCGCATTGTTCAAAGCCTTGGCGGATTTTTGAAACAGAAGGCAACGAAGAAAACGAAGTCGTGTCTTGGGAAAGATTTGAATTCCTTAACTTAGTTCCCTTCGTTTCCTTCTGTAAAATCATTTAAAGCTCAAACGTCTTGATCCGTCTCAAGCCCAGGCGGTAGGGGATCCAGCCGATGACGAACGAGAAAATGGCGAAGCCGAACCAGGCGGCCAGTATCCAGCGGGGCGAGGTTTGCCCGTGTTCGCCGTGTTCGCCCCAGGGCGAGCCGACGGCCAACAGCGTGACTGACCCGACAATGTAAAGAAAACTCAGGACCAAACACAAGGTGCCGCCGAAGCCGCTGACGATTTTTGTCGGGTTGTCTTCGCGAAAATTGGGGAAGATCGCGCCCAGTCCCATGGCCAACGCGGCGAGGGTGAATGTCATCGTGGCGATGATGAGGCCGAGGTAGAGCGTGCGGTCCATCGGCATTTGCAGCATGTGACAGGAAAGCAGGATCAGGCCCAGGGCAACCGGCAAAGCCGCCCGGGTGGCCAGCCAAAACTTCGCCTGTAACGCCCGCACCAAACCCATCGGCGCCATTCCCATGATCCAGAGCCGTTTGCCTTCGAGGGAGAATTGGGGGAAGACAAAGCGCGTGGTCAGTGTGGCCAGGTTCAGCGCGCAAGCGCCCAGGTTTAAATAGGAAACCAGGTGCAGCCAGAATGAATTGGTCAGTTCCTGCGAGAAATGGCGCAGGTTGATGACATAGACGGCCAGCAAACCGAAGAGCACGAGTGTTTGCCCCCATTGCGTGGTGTCGCGCCAGAACATGCGGGCGTCCTTGACCAGCAGCGCCAGGACATCGTCCGGTCCCCTGTAGCCCAGCCGCATAAATTTCTCCACCGGCCCGCCGCCGTAGTCAATATGAACGTGGCGCTGGAGACGCCAGCGGCGAAACCAATTCCAGCGCACGAAGATGCTTTCGCGGCTTTGCACGGTGGAGAAGGCTTCGTAGAAAAGTTTTCCGGTGCAGTTGAAGGAAAGCCAGCCGAAGAACAGAACGTTGCTGAGCAGGACGAGCAGAAAAAATCCGGCGGCGGTCCAGGCGCCTTCCGACCATTGCAAAACGCTCGTTGTCAGCCAATAACTCGGCAACCAGGGCCATTCGGCAAAATGCGTGCGCATGAGCAGTTTGTCCAGCGTGGCCAGGACCCGGGTGTCGGTCGAGGTGTCGGTCAAAGTTTCCGGGCGAAACCAGATCACCGCCAGCGTCAGGAAGGTCAGGGTGAGGAGGATGGCCACGACTTGAAAAGAGCGGCGGTCGAGGTATCGGGCCAGGTTCATGGCCACCCAGGCCCCGGCCACGCCGGGCAAAACGATGAACATGGCCAAGGCCGCCAACGTCATCAGGTAAAAATGCCACGGCGCGCCGCGCGTCATTCCGTAAGCGGCCAGCAACGGCGCAATCAGGAAAATAAACGCCCACGACGCCAGCAGGGCGGATTCAATGAATTTCCAGCGAAAGATGGTTTGGGCGGAGACGGGCAGGCTCATCAAAAAGCTGGTTTCGCGATTGCGGAAAAAATTGGAGTAACCGATGACCAGGTTGCTGAAGAGGAGCAGGACGAGCAGAAAGACAAAAAGCAGAAAAAAAAGCCGTTCGGTCAGGAGCGAGCCCAGGGCGGGGAAATTGTTGAGAAACTGCAGGCCGCGATGGAAGAGCACAAACGAAACACTCAGGTAAGTCACCACAAACAGGCCGATGGTCACAGCCATGGGCGTCGAGGTGGAATGGATGGATTTGAGCCGCCGCCAGCCTTGCAGGGAACTGGTCCGCATCAGCAGCCACAAGGGGTGGACGATTCTGGCGGTGTTCTCTGGCACGGCGGCATTTTTAAGCAGACGCGGCCTTTGGCAAGCCAAAATTGGTGGACAACACGGCGCTTCGGGACAATTATGGCAAGCTATGAAATCTAAACAGATGATTGACTCTCGGCGCCGGTCCGTTTCCCTGGCCGGCGCGGCGTTGTGGACGATGGTGGCCGTGGCCGGGCTTTTGGCCGGCTGCGATACCGGTGTGCTCGGGCATCTGTGCAAAGGCCCGGTCGGCCTGCAACTATGGAGCGTGCGCGCGCAAATGGCCAAGGATGTGCCCGGCACCCTGGCCGAGGTGCGGAGTTGGGGAATCAAATATGTCGAACTGGCCGGCACTTACAAATTGACGCCCGTGCAGTTCAAGAACGAATTGACCGGGCACGGGCTCGTCGCCATTTCCGGCCATTTTCCCTACGATAAATTTCGCGATGACCCCGAGAGCGTTTTCAAGGATGCCGAAACACTGGGTTTGAAGTACGTCGGGTGCGCCTGGATTCCGCACCAGGGAGCGTTCGACGAAGTGGCGTGCCGCCAGGCCATAACGGTTTTCAACCGGGCGGGAGAACTGGCCGCCAAGCATCACATGAAGTTTTTTTATCATACGCACGGGTATGAATTTCAACCTTTCGAGAACGGAACCCTGTTCGACTTGCTGGTGCGGGAGACCAACCCCAGTCACGTGAAGTTTGAAATGGATATTTTCTGGGTTGCTCATGCCGGCCAGGATCCGGCGCAGTTGCTGTTGAAGTATCCCGGTCGCTGGGATTTGATGCACTTGAAAGACATGAAAAAAGGCACGCCAACCGGCCTGCTTACCGGCAGTTCCCCGGACAGCAACGACGTGGTGCTCGGCACGGGCCAGCTCGATATGCCCGCCATTTTTCGGGCCGCCGCAAAAGTGTGGGTGAAATGGTATTTCATCGAGGATGAATCGGACGTCTCCGAAGAACAGATTCCCCAGACCCTGCGCTACCTGCGCGAAGCGCGCTGAGGAAATAGCCGCGAAAAAGCGCAAAAGGCACAAAATCAAATTCTTGTTCTTGCGTCTCTTGCGCTTTTTCGCGGCTATTCCGTTGGCGGCGCGGAAGTGGGCCGTGTTGAACAATGAATTCTTGGCGAATACCCGCGTTTGGTGTAAGTTCTTGACATGAAAACGTTGACAGTGGAAGAAGCCACTTCAGGCTTGGGCCGGCTGGTGGAACTGGCGTTGGCAGGCGAGCAAATCCAAATTCGCCAGGGCAGCGGTGTTGTGGAATTGCGGCCCGCCCCGACGGGTCAAGCCGCGACCAAAGAGCAACTGACGCCGCGCGAGGCATTGCGACGCTTGCAGGAGGAAGGACGGCTGACACCACAGCAAGCGGAATCGTATCTGCGCGAAGTGGGCGAGGAGCGATTGGCGACTGATGGCAAGCATCAGGCATGATTCACCTCGACACGAACTACCTTATCGGATTGTTAGTCAAGGGTTCCACGCAAGCTAGGGAGGTGGATGGCTGGTTGGCTGCCGGACAAATCATGGCCGCTAGCTCCATCGCATGGACCGAGTTTCTCAACGGCCCTGTCACACCGCTGGAAATCAGCCGCGCTGAAGCAGTGTTGCAGTCACGGATTGTCCCCTTTGGCCAGACGGAAGCGGTCTTGGCGGCTGATTTGTTCAACAAGACCGGACGGAGGCGTGGCTCCCGATTTGACTGCCTGATTGCGGCGACGGCGATACTGGAACAGGCAGAAGTTGCGACAGTCAATCAAACGGATTTCAAGGTCTTTTTGCCGCATGGACTGAAGTTGGCCGCTGCTCCGGCACCCTCGTCGGAAACCACAAAAGCATGAATACGATTGGCATTATTGCGGGCAACCGCTCGTTGCCGCTGGTTTTTGCCCGGCAGGCGCGGGCCCAGGGCGTCAAACGGCTGGTGGCCGTGGCTTTCGAAAATGAAACTTCCCCGGAACTGGCCCCATTGGTGGATGAGATTGTCTGGCTCAAGGTGGGCCAGCTTTCGAAGATGATCTCTGCTTTGAAGGAGCGGGGGGTGAGCAGTTGCGTGATGGTGGGGCAAATCGCGCCGAAGAATTTGTTTGATCTCCGCCCGGATTTTCGCGCGCTGGCTTTGCTGATGAAGTTGAAGGAGAAAAACGCGCATTCCATTTTTGGCGCTTTGGCGGAGGAGTTGAAAAAGGATGGGATCGAGTTGATTGAGCCGGTGCGCTGGCTGCGACCGCTTATGCCGGAAACCGGTTTTTGCCTGGGACCGGCTTTGACCGCGGAGCAAAAAGAGGACGTGGCCCTGGGCCTGCGCATCGCCAAGGAAATTTCCCGGCTGGAAATCGGGCAGACGGTGGTGGTCAAGGAAGGCACGGTGCTGGCGGTGGAAGGTTTTGAAGGGACGGATAATTGTTTGCGCCGGGGCGGAACACTGGCGGGGAAGGACGGCGGCGCGGTGGCGGTGAAAGTGGCCAAGGACAAGCATGATTTGCGTTTTGACATCCCGTGCATCGGCGCGGGCACGCTGGAAACCTGCCGCGAGGCAAAAATTGCAGTGCTCGCCTTCGAATCGGGCAAGACGCTGGTGATGGACATGGAAGCAGTGGAAGCGCTGGCCAAAAAACACAAGATCAGCGTGGCAGCTTGTTGAGAATTGAAGGGCGAATCAGATTTGATCGGAAACTACGGATCTTTTTAAAAAACAGAACGTATTCTTCGCGCATTGTCGCTACACGGTATTTATTGCTAAGGTCACGCGATCCAGAATTTCCTCGAGCGTGAATCACGTAAGGCGTGAGTTTCCCTGAAATCCGTCGCTTTTTCACCCGATGACAGACGCATCCCAAATTCTGCATTTCGTCCACTAGGTAGCGGTCCAGCTTGAGTTTGCAACCGCCAACAGTCCGTCGAGCGACGACAAGAATCACCATCCCTTTTACCTTAAGAGCGCTTACCATTCGGTTGCAACACTCCGAGAGGTCCACAAGGTACGAGTTCACACGTCTTCGCATACGGTTCTCAGTATCGCCCGACCAATACTTTCTGAGGTTCCGGCTCGTGGTTTGTTCAAAATTCATTACTGGTTTCAAGATTCCACCGAGGCATGAGTGGTCGATTGAGAGGCTCCCCTGAGAGCCGAGTTCAAGCTTTTTGAGATGTTTAAGGACTCCCAAGCACAGTGATGAAACACCTCCGTATTGGACGGTGGTTTTTGAATCGCCATACGGGGGCGATGAGAAGATAAGATCGAAGTGCCGATGCTCTAAGCCGTTTCGCAGCACGGCGTTAAGGTCTCGCGAGTCACCGAGGAGTGCCTTACAGGAGCCCCTTAAGGGTCCTGATGACCGCAGATCATTTATTGTATGATTTAAGCGATTCAGGAATGCCTTAAAGGGAGATTTTTTGAAGACGGATCTCTCTGAAGGAGGCATTCTGTGTATTTTCCATTGATCGTTCCTGCAATATGAAACCTCGCGTGCCGTTGCGCTAAGGATACTTGCCACGAGGAGGAGCTCTTGTGTTCGCAGTTGCCGCTGATTCAAAACAAATATCAGCAACGAAAGCTCTCGCTTGGCTTTGCGGGAGAACCAGGAAACTTTCCTGCCTTGCTCAAAGTCGTACACCGGGATCTGCATTGTCTGGCGGGAGGCGATTGCTAGGTCCTCTGCCAAACGCCGGAGGATGGCGATGCTTGGAGTGGCGGCCTTCGCTGCGACTAGTAACTTGGCGAGTGGGTTCATGTCCACTCCGACTGCATGTGCGCCCTGTTGGGCGGAGGCCATCAGAGTCCGCCCGGTTCCGCAGAAAGGATCCAGAACCCGGTCTCCATGCCTTACATAAGACCGGGCCAATTCGATTGCAAGATCATCGGCGATCATACCCGGATAAGGGTGGATTCTGCTAAGCCGTGTCATGGAGAGAATGCTCAAGGTTTTTCCGAATTTGCTTTGCGACTTGGGTGACACTCATAAAGTCAGTCTTAATAGTTACACAATCTTGAGTGATCTTTTTGATTTCTGGGAGAACCTTGCGGCTTGCGGTGTTTTTAATTTTATGCGGAGCTCGCCTAGAGCCAATCTTCTTGCGCTTTTCTAAACGGCGTTGCCGTTCCTTGTCGCTGCATTCCAGGTGAAAGAGCAATGAATTGGGGAGGTCTTTTAGGACGCGATCTAGGTAGCGACCTTCGATTATCAGGATTCCTTTGCAGTCCTCTGCAATAGTTCGAGTCTCCTTGTCGAGTCGCTCGTGCTCCTGATCCGGCAAATTTTGAAAGTCGATCCCCAGCTTCTTCGCGCGTTCTTTGACGAGCTCTCCACAATGACGTACGCTAACACCAAGACGGCGGCTGAGGACTTTAGCGACGGAAGTTTTGCCGACACATGACTTACCATAAATTCCAATGACGAGTTTCATTTCTTGAAAATGCAAATAAATTCCGATGCTTCAGCTGCCCCTTTCACCGAGACCCTTCTCCTGCTGGGCATGCGCGGGATGGGCCCCCACACGAGTTCAAGAATTTTGGATAGTATCTTGATTACATCGTGCGCGGCCCCTGGGTATTTTCGAGATGCTCCGATAACAACAGCACAGTAACCGCGAGGTTTTAGAATGCGGGCCATTTGGTTACAGGCGACTTCCATCGAGGCTAAGTAATCCTGAGTTGCTGTTGGCCGATTACGGTATCGCCTTGCGCCGATCTCTGACTTCATGTCATCACGTAGCGACCATCCCATCCAGAGGTACGTAAGCCTATTTGCCGCAGTGTAGTCGATCATTCCAAGGTAGGGTGGTGATGTGACAATTAAATCGACTGATTCAGAAGGCAAGCTAAGGCCTCGGATGTCTTCCCTGCGGACAGTGCTAAGATCCTTTGACGCGACTCGCTCAGTGCTCAGGATCTGAATCGCTCGGAAGACTTTATTCCTAAATAAGTGTAGCGCATCGTGTGGTATTGGCTTTGTAGGCGTGACGTTATCGGCCACCCACCCCCAATGGTGACGCCTCACTTTTCCTCCGTCTGTCTGGGCACCACCAACTGAGGCGCAAGCGAATAGCGTATCTGTAAAAATCATCTCCAGGACCGGACCAACATCCGATGACGATTTCACCAAATCCCACAAAAATCTGAGCTGGTCAAGCGTCTCAGTGTGAAGCCATCGTTTCAGTTCAGGATCCGACCCCTCCTGGTCTCCATTCTCCTGGGAACGAGGAATCTTCAATTCCAAAAGGAGCGTGTCCATCACTGCACCAAGACATTTGGCAACGTTCGCAGAAGTAAACGCAGCCATTTTTCCTGCCGACACTTGCACACTAGCCCGATTAATATCCGATTGCAGGCATCTACGACCGAGCCTGAGAGCCTCGATTCCTGTGGTCCCGCTTCCGCAGAAAGGGTCGCATACTACATCTCCACTGCTCGATAACGCTTGGATTAAGAAAGCCGGAATTTGAGGGATGAAGTTCCCTGGAAACCAGTGCAAGGCGTGGATGGTCTCCGCCGGCGTCGCAGATCGAGGGAAATCCCAATCTACGCGATTCAGGGAATCAACGATTAATTCCTTGTGAGCAACGGGTTTCACTGGAACAGTGAAAGAGTGGGTGCCTCGTCTCTGTTTCCCTTCCCTACCGCCTCCGTGGAAAAAAATTGGCAAGCCGAATCAAGGAGATGCTTGTTTTCAGCGTCTGTGAAGCTCTCCCGAAGAGACGATCCTACCCCTAAGAGCCATTGCTCGGATTTACGCCCCAGTTTGATATCTCCACCGTCATCGAAGTGGATGCGCAACTCCCGGGTGCGCTTATCCTTTATCCGGTAAACAAAGCAGGTTCGCTCCAATTGATTCGAAACAACGTCCGAAAATTCTGAGATGTGGCTGTACGTTGGGGCGTCACCCTGCATCCAAAAGAGCTCGGATAATGGCCAAAGTTCGTTGCAGAGCCAACTGCTGACTGGCCCGGAAACCTCTTTATCTTTGCAGGTGGATAGCTTGTTGATGAATTCGGAGTCAGTTAGAACCCAATCACGCACCGTAAAATACCCGCGCTTGTATGCCAATATCGCAGCAAAAATTAGCATTATCTTTCCCACAAAGTCGGCCCTACAGAGCATGAATCGTTCGTAAACCTGCTTTCGTGTTTTTAGCCACTCAAGAATAAGCTCGCCGGATCCACCAGCAAAAGTAACGCCCTTAACCGGGTCCAAACCGATCATGGATTCCGCGATTTTCATCGGGAGCGACTTGTCTGTAGGCAGGCCCATGTGGAATGCGGCACGCGTAACGTTGTCCAGGTTGTCAAGATCCAAGTCACCGCAGATGCACCTTCCGAACTTGCCGCGCCCTTGGATCGTATCCAAAATCTCCTTTAGGGAAGCCTGAGAGCGTTCTCTGAATGTCTTCTTCGCCCACGGCACAAGCCCCGCCTGTCGTCCCTGAAATATTTGAAGATCAAGACCGCCTAGTTCCTGAGACTCGGGAGCGCCGAGTAATTGACTCCACCTCTCTTCATGCTTGACGCCAGCGGATGCATATTCAAACATTTCTTCGACCAAGTGGCCAAAAGGTGGAATTGCCGAATCATGGAGCAGAGCTGCTGCTTCCAAGATAATTCTTTCTGAATGAGAAAGCCCCTTGGAGAAGCCAACCTTCGCAGCCAAAATTGCGGTCCCAGCCGAATGTTCGTACCTGGACACGTTGGCGATCCCTGGCATTCCAAGGGAGTCAATGTTGGAAAGCCGGATCTGCCTGAGGCGTTGCATCACGGGCTGCCTTGCAAGCGCGTCGAGCGTATCGCTTAAGGTGCTCTCCCCGTACAATGGATCTAAAAATGGACTAGCTTTGCTCATGTTTGTTCCGCGACTGGATCGGATCGCTTTTCTCTCCTATCAACAAATATGTGAGTTACCTCCTTAAGGACGGCGAGGTTTTCAACTGCAACGGATGACTCCACAAACAAGGTCAGCATACCGCCCCAAAGGCGCTCTGATGGAATTACGTGTCTCACGAAAATGCGATACTGTTCTTTCGATTCCAGGTCCACAAGCGCATGTGTGCCTTCGTAAATAACTAACGTTGGAAACCGAAGATTGGAAGGGTTGCTTTGCTTCTTTATCTTGTTGAATGCGTTTGCGATTGCGGTGTGGATGCCAGCGTATGTTGCTGTCGATACTATGCAGGCAAGGCAATCCTTCAATGCATCGTCGCTCCACTCGGTATAAACAGTGTCAGTGAAGCCGAAATGCGGGGTGTAACCATCGACCAAAACTATGCGGTTCATTACGGTTTTCCAGTCGCCTTCTTTATGTTGTTTACACCACTCGCGCTTGAGGTGGAGCAAAAACTCAATCGGGTGACGACTGCATGTGGTGTATTGAACAAAGCAGTCATTATCCAAAAAGCGCATCGCTAGCTCAGCCATTACGTAGTCTGCATCCATGTGCGTAGGGGCTAGGATGGCGACGGAAGTGGAAAACTGTGGGGTTGGATCATGACCATTGTGTTTCAGAGCACGGTCCAACTTATCTGCCGGGAGAACAGAGCTGGCTTTAAGCGACTCAATCAATTTAGGAGGGAACTTTTGAGGATTGTGCTCATAAGCGGGCTGAAGCCGCGATTTTTGGCGGCGCATTCGATATCTCAGTAGCATTGGGATCATAAAGTACCACTGGTCATCCCTGAAATTTACTTGGCGATTTTGAATCCTTAAAAGTCGCCAGAATATAAAAAAGATCACGAAAGCGAGGATTCCTTCTGAGAAGACATTTAGTAATTTCGCGGCACAGATGCGGGTCGGTGAAGGCGAGGTAAATGGGGGGGGCACAGGGTTCGTTCCTGCCGCCGGACGAAAGGATTCGAGCGGCCCTGCGTTCGTTCCGGTCGCGGTGCTAGATTGCGGGATGGGCACGAGGAGCACTGCATTCGTTCCTGTTACCATACCATTCATATTTAGTGGAATGGACGGCTCAACCACTTTCGAGGCGAATGAGAGCAAGAGCGAAACCAAAACGAGGTATGTAATGGTGTAAATTGAGTTTAAGATGTACGGTGTTTTTCGCTCACGGGCGATAACCGCGTAGAACGCGACCACAAATGCCAGCAGTGCGATCCCGGTCCTGAAAATGTCTTCGTGACTTATCATGACTTTAAACCTCCGCGATCTTTTGCTGTGAAGCGACCGAGATGGGTATTCGTTGGGCGTCTTCAAGAAGTTGAGTGATGCTTGCGCCCCATATGTCCAACTCTCGCTCCAAGAGTGCTGGAGGAATTTCAACGTTAGTCTCTTGCCTCAGGCACTTTTGCTCAAGGGACTCCACCGCCAATTGGTAGCGGGCTAGTTCCGCCTGGGCCTCTGCCTTGCTACTTAGATCATAAACGGGAAATGTCACATTAACGCCAAAGGGCTCAAGCACGCGCTTCAATTTGGCGGTCGCCAGGGGGGTCTGCTCAGGCCAAGTGTCTTGATACTTCGCGTAGCCGAGAGCCAGATCGCCAATCCGGCGTTGCAATGCGATGACTGAGCCAATCACCGCATACGCACGTTGGCATGGCAGACAAGTGGCAGTCCCCAATGACTCGAGTCGCGGTAGCAAAGGCTGTGCAACGACCAACCATTCCGCCTTCTCCGAAACGTGAGGCTTTAATTGAGCCACCCGTCGCTTAACGTTCTCAATGCCAATCAGGTGGTCGGAGGTTACCGTAACGAGAATCAAGCTCTGGTACATGCGAGCCAGTCGGGCGGCGGCGAGAGTCGAGTCGCGGCCCCCCGAAAACATCAGCACACATT